>JAABUJ010000161.1_pt1 | contig 145994 bp, 118 predicted proteins | sample 5559131 | NCBI WGS metagenome assembly JAABUJ01 (sample SAMN10711875, study PRJNA513366) | rock metagenome | isolation source: Antarctica rocks | place: Antarctica: Victoria Land, Mt New Zealand nord | collected 2016-01-07 | reverse complement strand
AACGCTGTAGCTCAGAGCGCTCATCGTCGGTTACGTTGAGTTCCCGAAGTGGACGGCCACGCTGCACAGTTCAGTCTACCACGGCACCCCGATTTATTCAATGAACTCGTGAATCATCACACTAGGGTGTTTTGAAGATATCGTGGCCACCGATACGGCGCCAACGAATCGCCTTTTCTCCTTCGATTTCGACGTACTGAAACGTCGCGCGACCGTCGGGACCGCTGAATGACCAAGTCACTTCCCACACACCTGGAGCGTTCTCCACATCCTTGATCCGTAGGTTTCCCGGCCACTTCAGCCGATCAGTACGACCCGAGGCAACGTGTTGTTCGTAAGCAGCGTTGATCTTGCGGACCGTAGCCCTGAAGAGTTCCTTTTCTTCATGTGTCAGTGTTCTAAAGTCGCTGATAAATGAGTCGCTGGTTTCGTATTTCAGTGCTTATCGAGCTCAGATAAAAAGTCGTCGGCCGACTCAAATCGCTTTACACGACCTGCAGCGATGTCGGCGTCGGCTTCGCGCTCCATCGCCTGCCAGCGATCAGACCAAAACCACGCTTGGGACGCGTCGACAGTATGCTGGGGAATCAACTCGAGACCGCCGCCTTCTCGCGGTCGAACTTCGTAAAGACTCGCATCGCGGTATGGCTTGGGAAGCGTGATCGTTCCTCGGTCCGTGACCTCAACGAGGGTCTTTGCTGGTTTTACCGCCATGGACGGAAGTTTAACAGCTTTTCTGCTTTACTGCAATGCTGATATCTAGGGCATAAGTGAACGATTCCGCCTCAAACTTCTCGTTCTTGACTACGAACATATGTTTGCTTACGATGGCGTCCCATGCCTGCTGCGGGCTATGCCGAGCTGCACTGCCGGTCGAATTTCACTTTTCTTGAAGGCGCTTCGCACCCCGAAGAGCTAGTCGAGCGGGCTATTGCCCTTGGGCTTGAGGCGCTTGCCCTAACGGATCGGGACGGTGTCTACGGGGCCGTTCGGTTCGCAAAGTATGCCAAGCCGACGAAGGTTGGGGCGATCGTCGGCTGCGAGCTGACGCTCGACGCGCCCGAGCTGCGACCGAAGCGCCGGCGCACCTTGACGGCCGAGGAGTCGGCGCGGCTGCCGCGTATCGTGCTGCTCGCCGAAGACGACGCCGGCTATGCGAACTTGATGCGCGCGATCTCCGCGGCTCAGCTACGCGGTAAGAAACGCGACGCGCGTTTACGGCTCTGCGATCTTAGCGGAAAGACCGCCGGCCTGGTCGCGCTCTCGGGTTCATCGCACGGATACGCCGAAGAGGCGCTCCTGCGCGACGACCTTGCAGTTGCACGCACGCGTTACGCGCTGCTGGGAGACCTGTTCCCCGGCGCGTTCTTCGTCGAGCTGCAACACCACTTACGACCCGACGATGCACGGCTCGTGCGCGTGCAACTCGATCTCGCCAAGGCGCTCGATCTGCCGTCCGTCGCGACGAACGGCGTGGCCTATGCGGGGCCCGATGATGCAGCGCTCTGCGACGTGCTGACGTGCGTGCGCTACCGCACGAACTTGACAAATGCCGGCACGCTCTTGCTTCCCAACCACGAATTCTATCTGAAGAGTCCCGCGCAGATGCAGCGTATCTTTTCCCCGTATCCGCAGGTGCTGCGTAACACGCTTGCGATCGCGGAACGCTGCCGGTTTCGCCTCGATAAACTCGCCGGGCAGTTTCCGCTTTTTCCGATTCCACCGGAAGAAACGAGCACGCACTCGTACCTGCGCACGCTCGTCATGGCGGGAGCGCGCGGACGCTACGGTCAGCCGCTCGCTTCGAAAGTCGAGCGGCAACTCGAATATGAACTCGGCATCATCGCGCGCATGGACCTCGCGGGATATTTCCTCGTCGTCTGGGACATCGCACGCGCGGCTGCGGAACTCGGCGTCCTCTGCCAAGGGCGCGGGTCGGCCGCGAACTCGGCCGTCTGTTATGCGCTCGGCATCACCGCCGTCGACCCGATCGGCATGGACCTGCTCTTCGAACGCTTCCTCTCCGAAGAGCGCAACGAAATTCCCGATATCGACATCGACTTCGCGCACCAAGACCGCGAGAAAGTGATCCAGTACGTCTACGACCGTTACGATCGCGAACACGCGGCGATGACGGCTGAAGTGATCACGTACGGAACGCGCTCGGCGATCCGCGACGTCGGCAAAGCGCTCGGGCTCTCGCTCGCGCAAGTCGATGCCATCGCGCAGGAATACGATGCGCGCGAATCGCTCACGGGCGCCACGGGCGCCACGGGCGCCACGGGCGCCACCGGCGCTACCGACGATGCCATTGCGTTGCCCGCGTCGGTCGCCCGCCGACGTGATCTCGACGCCGGCTCCAACCAACATTTCTCTCGAGCACTTGCCGCCGACCAGCCGGCAGCTAGACCGGGGCGAGCACATACGCCGGACTTCGGAAGCATCGACGACGCCGAAGATCGAGGCCAAATGGACACCGAGCCTCAGCCGATCGGCGGCGCGGTCGGGGCCTTGTTGCTCGCGGTCTGCCGGCGTATCGACGGCTTTCCGCGCCACATGGGCATTCATTCGGGCGGTATGGTGATCACGCGCGACCCGCTCGTGCAAGTGGCGCCGGTTGAATGGGCTTCGATGCGTGATCGCACGATCGTGCAGTGGGACAAGGACGACCTCGCCGACCTCGGGCTCATCAAGATCGACTTACTGGGCCTTGGCATGCTGTCGCTTCTGCGCGACGCGTTCGCGCTTCACGGACGCCGTTACGGTGAGGCGCGGCCTGCGCTTTCGCTCGCGACGATCCCGCCCGACGACGCGGCAACGTACGCAATGCTGCAGCGCGCCGACTCGATCGGAACGTTCCAAATCGAATCACGCGCCCAACAGTCGATGCTCCCGCGCATGAAACCCGCGTGCTTTTACGATCTGGTGATGCAGGTTGCGATCATTCGTCCGGGGCCGATTCAAGGCGACATGATTCACCCGTTTCTGCGCCGGCGCAGCGGCCTCGAACCGGTGACGTATCCGCATCCCAAACTCAAACCCGTGCTCGAACGGACGCTCGGCGTGCCGCTGTTCCAAGAACAAGGTATGCGCATGGCGATCGAAGCCGCGGGATTCTCGCCGGGTCAAGCGGATACGCTGCGCCGCGCGATGGGACACAAGCGTTCGCGCGAGCGGATGGCCGAAATTTATCCGAAGCTCGTCGAGGGCATGGTCGACAACGGGATCGATCGCACGGCCGCGCAGCAGCTCTACCACATGCTCGAAGGCTTTGCCGACTACGGCTTTCCCGAGTCGCACGCCGCGAGCTTCGCGTTGCTCTCTTACGCGTCGTCATACGTCAAGTGTCACGAACCCGCAATTTTTCTTGCCGCCATCCTCAACGTGCAGCCGATGGGGTTTTATTCAACCGAAGTGCTCGTCAACGACGCCCGCCGCCACGGCGTCGTCGTCAAGCCCGTGACCGTCAACGCCAGCGAGTTCTGGAGTTTCGTCGACGATGAAGGCGCGACGCGTCTAGGCTTTCACGTCATCCGCGGGCTCGGCGAAGGGCAGCGCGAGCAACTCGAAGCGGGATTGCGCGGCGGTACGTTCGTTGATCTCGGCGAGTTCGCCGCCCGAACGCGGCTGGCGAAAGACGCGCTCGAAAATCTTGCCGTCGCCGGTGCGTTCGCGCCGTGGTTTGCGACGCGTCGCGATGCGATGTGGGCCTTGCGCGGGCTCGACGAACGCGAGGCGCGCGGCGAACTCGGCCGCGGCATGGAGATCGACGAGCCGCAGCCGGCCTTCGCGTCCCTCTCGCCGCGCGAAACGACGACGTTCGACGTCTGGGGGACGGGCGTGACGACCGGTCCGCAACCGATCGCGCACTTCCGCGCCGAACTCGACAAGCAGCACGTTCTCGCCGCCGAGCGTCTACCCGCGATGCCGAACCATCTCATCTGCAAGGTCGGCGGCATGGTAATCACACGGCAGCGTCCCGGCACGGCTAAAGGCTTCGTCTTCCTCACGCTCGAGGACGAGACGGGCTTGGTCAACGTGATCGTCAACCCCGCCGTCTACGACCGCAATCGCCGCACGATCCGCGCTTCGAATGCGCTCATCATCGAGGGCGTCCTCCAAAAAGATCAGGGCTGCATCGACGTACTTGCCAAGCATTTTTGGACGCTCGAAACGCACGACACGCTCGATGGGATACACGCACGGAACTTTCGTTGATGACGTATCGCCGTCTCAGAGCGATCTGCGATCGCGGGGAGCTCATACCGTCCGACGCCTACCCACGAGCGAATTCGTCGATAGGCGGTGGCGGATCCACCATACAATGGAGGATTAGCCACCATGCGAGGAGCTTGCCGACTGTTTTACTACCGCGCTATTGCGCCCCGGCTCGAAGCGGCGCGTGCCGATACGCCCGTAATCTGGCTCGGGGGCCCGCGCCAAGTCGGCAAATCGACGCTCGCCAGGTTTGCGGCGCAGACGAATCCCGGGGAGCCCATCCAGATCCCGCCCGGCAAAGCCGCCGCCACGACCGCGCTCACACGCTACCTAACCTTGGACGACGCCAATGTGCGGGCCGCAGTGAACGAGGACCCCCAAGCCTTCCTCGAGCGTTATCGCAGCGAGGATTGGACCGTCATTGATGAGGTACAGCGTGTGCCCGAGCTTCTCATCGCATTGAAGCGGGAAGTGGACCTGGACCGACGACCGGGGCGCTATCTTCTCACCGGCTCCACCAATGTGCTTACCATCCCGCGCGTCGCCGAATCTTTGGCCGGCCGGATGGAATTGCTTTCGATGTGGCCGCTGGCACAGAGCGAGATGGAAGGCACCGACCCCGACCTTTTGGTCAGACTCTTCGAGCCGCTTACTCTTGCGTGGACGTCGACGGAAACGCGCTCGGCTACCATAGAGCGTGCGGTACGGGGTGGGTATCCGGAAGTCGTCGCTCGCGCTACACGTGCGCGGCGTAATGCTTGGTTCGGCTCGTACCTTGCGACGGTCGTCGCGCGTGAAATCAAAAGCATCTCTTCAATCGAGGACGAGACGGCGATCCTCCGAGTGCTGCGCATGCTCGCCTCTCGTTCCGGCGGCCCCCGAAACATTCAATCGATCGCCGCCGACACAAAAATCTCAGGCACGACCGTCTCGCGGTACGTCTCATTGTTGCAAAGCACGTTCTTAATCACGGCGCTGCCCGCGTGGTCGCGCAACTTGGATAAGCGCCTCGTCACCGCTCCGAAACTCATCGTGAACGATTCGGGACTGTGCGCACACTTGCTCGGCTTGACCGGTTCGGATACCGGTGTGGGGCTCTTGCTCGAAACCTTCGTTGGAGCCGAACTGCAGAAGCTGATCAGTTGGAGTGAAACGCCTCATACCTTGATGCACTTTCGCACTCGCCGCGCACAAGAAGTGGATTTCGTTATCGAAAGGGCGGACGAGCAACTCGTCGGCGTCGAAGTAAAGGCTGCAACCACCGTAACCGCCGCAGACTTCACCGGCCTTAAGACATTGGCTGAAGCAGCCGGTGACCGATTCTCGCGCGGCGTCGTCCTGTACTGCGGTGAGCGCACGTTGCCGTTCGGAAGCCGCTTATGGGCAGTGCCGTTCGCGGCGCTCTGGTCACCGATGGAACGTTAGCAGCGGACGGTAGCCGATTAGCACATCCAATAGGAGCCACTCAAAACGTGAGCGCAGAGCCCCTGTGGTCGCTGCGGTCCAGATTCAACGAAGTTCCGCGTTGTCCAGCTTGCAGAGCCGGGGCTCTGCATACATCCGACACCGGGTGGGCGAGCGGGCCGCCTGCGCTACGGTTAAGGTCAGCGGCGAAGGGTCCGAAGTCCTCGCGGACCTCAACGACAGCGGTGCCGTAATAGGCATCGAGATCGTCAACGTCAACATCGGTGAGAGCGTGCAACGTGCACGTGCGTTTGCCCAAGAGCATGGGCTTACGTTCCCACGTGATATCGTTGCGGCGGCGCGAAGTGCAGCCGCTGCATGACCGACCAAGCTCCTAGACGGGCGTTGCGAGAGGCGCAATAGTCCAAGTCGGCTTGAGAGCCGCGGGCGGATACCACTCCGCAAACGGAACGCGGATTCCACGCAATACGCTTTGGAGAGCGCGATCGAAGATCGCAAGTTCTTCCCCGACATTCGATGTCGGAGTAACGTCTGCATTCGAGCGACACGCAATACCGCGTTCACTTCGTATCGCATACGCGCGCAGGCCAATCCGTTGGCACGGCGGCCATGGAACACCGTATGGAAATGCGGCCGGCAGACGAAGAGCACGGACGCCCTGCCGTGTTACGACGTCAATGAAGCGAAACGGCGACACCTCGACGAGCTGCAGATGTGGGCGCCGCTCGGGACGCAGGTCGTAGAGCGTCGCGATCTCGCTCTCATAGTTCTTGCGCGCGTTGGCCGCCGCCACGGCGATCGTCGCGTTCAGGTACAGTACACCGAAAGCTTCAGGCGGATTCCAGCGCCCTCCGATGCGCTTGGAGAACGTCGTGTCGAGTGAATTAGGCCACGCAGGTAGCGCGTCGCAGACTCGATAGTACACACCGTGACGCGTAACGTGCCTCACCCCGGCGTATACGAGAACAGGCGTTCAAGGTAGGCGTAGACCGGCTCCACGCCGCTCGTTGCTAAGACGTCGAGGACGGAGCGCTCGCCCAGGCCCCGCCCCGGTGTGCGAACAATCTGTGGTACCCGGGCCGGGATAAATCGCAGCGCGAACACTGCGGCCAGCTCGCGGATTCGGTCCACGTCGGCGGCGCGTTCCGGGGGGACGCCGTTTAATCTCCACTGCTGCACGGCTGGCCGCGAGACATGGAAGAGCGCCGCCAGTTCTGCATAACTAAGGCCAAACGCCGACCGAATTTCGTCCAAAGCCGCCGGTGCAAGTCGCGGAACCTTCGCTACAGCCATACGTGTAGTGTAAGCAATCTGTAAGTAAATGGCAAGCAAACGGAAAGGCGCAGATGGCTTCACTCCTACGCGTTCCAAGGATTGAAGACACGAACATCGGACCGCACGAAATCTCGTTCATTGCCCGTCACGACTGAGAGAGCATGGAAGCGCAGTCGCAGCGATGATCCCATCGAACTCAGGCAGCCGGCCTCCTACCTTTCCGTGCGCGCCTAAAGCTCGCACCCGGAAGGCACTTGCGTAGAGCGACCCTAAACGAACGCGCATGGCGACGCCGCCGCCCGAACCCGAGCCCGCGCGCGTCACCTTCGTCGGACAAAGCGGGGCAGAGGCGGGAGGCGCCGAGCGGAGCATGCAGTTGCTGCTGGCGCACCTTCCGCCACGCTTTGAGGCCAGCGTGGTGCTTTTCGAGGACGGCGCGTACGCGCAGGAACTTCGTGAGCGCGGCTTCCCCGTCGAGATCGTAGCGCTTGGGCGCGAACTGATGGCGGTTCAGCGCGAGCGTTTACCACCCGCGGCCGCACTCCGGACGCTGAGCATGCTTCCGCGGCTTGCCGCTGCGTACCGCCGTTTGCGAACTGAGGTCGTGTACACAAACACGGTGAAGGCCCACGTACTCGGCGCTCCCGCCGCCCGGCTCGCGGGCGTGCGCTGCGTCATGCACTTGCGCGACATTCTCCAGGGCCGGGCGCGCGAAGTTGTGCGCATCGTCGGCCGCACGTGCACGGTGCAGCGCGTGGCGATTTCACACGCGGTTGCCGCGGCGCTCGCACTGCCGAAAACCGAAGTCGTGCCGAATCCGATCGAGCTTGCAGCGTACCGTGACCTACCGACATGCGCGGACGCGCGCGGGCAACTTGGCCTGCCGCAGGACGTACCGCTCGTCGGCATCCTCGGGCGCATCAACCGCTGGAAAGGTCACGATCGCTTTTTGCGCGTCGCCGCCTTAGTCGCTGCGCACAGTGACGCGCACTTCGCGATTGTCGGCAAGCCGATGTTTCGCGACGCTGATTTCGTGGATGAGCTGCACGCGCTCGTCACCGACTACGGCCTCACCGAGCGCGTGCATTCCGTACCGTGGCTCGACGATCCGCGACCGGCGTACGCCGCACTCGACGTCAATCTCAACACTTCGCGAGCCGAACCGTTCGGGCGCACCATCATTGAAGCGGCGGCTTGCGGCGTGCCGACGGTCTGTTTCGACGAAGGCGGTGCCCCCGAGGCCGTCGGCGGAAGTGCATGCGGGCGCGTCGTGCCGAGCGGCGACGAGCATGCCTTCGCGACTGCGGTGCTGGCGCTGCTTGCGGGCGACCGCATCGCTACGGCCGCTGCGTGCCGCACGCACGCGCTCGACTTCGACGCTACCTTGCACGCCGAGCGCATCGGCATGATTCTCGATAGCGTGGCGGCCGGCGCACGGCATGGCTGACGCACCCCGCATCGCGATCGTTTCGGATCCACTCGTACAGCGTGGCGGCGCCGAACGCGTGGTCGAAGCGCTCGCCGACGCGTTCCCCGAGGCGCCGATCTTTGCGCTCTTGTACTCGCCTCACACAGGGCCCGCAGCGCTCGCGCCGCGGGTGCGCACATCGTGGCTCTCGCAACTGCCGCAAGCGACGCGGCGGCACCGCGCGTTCTTTCCGCTCTACCGCAGCGCGGTCGAATCATTCGACGTATCGGATTTCGACGTCATCATCTCATCGCACCACACGGTCGCCAAGGGCGTCCTGACGCGCGCCGATCAAGTGCACGTCTGCTACTGTCATACGCCGATGCGGGCGCTCTGGGAGCGTCCGGTCCAAGAGCTCGCGACGGTACCCGCCCCGATACGTCCGGCGGTAGCCGCACTCTTCTCACACTTGCGCGTGTGGGACACGGTCAGCGCCGCGCGCGTTCAACAATTTGTTGCCAACAGCACGACGACGCAACGCCGCATTGCGACTTACTACCGCCGCGAGAGCACACTGGTCTTTCCGCCGATCGACACTGAACATTTCACGCCCGGTGGCGAGGTCAGCGACTACTACCTCGTTGCTTCGCGGCCGGTGCCGTACAAACGAATCGACATCGCGATCGCGGCGACTGCGCAGCTCGGCCGGCGTCTGGTGATCGTCGGCGGTCGCCACGTCTTACGCTCCGCGCCGCCCAACGTCGAACTGCTCGGACACGTCTCAGATGACAAGTTGCGCGACCTAATGCGCGGCGCACGCGCGCTGCTCTTTCCGCAATACGAGGACTTCGGCATGACGCCGCTCGAGGTGAACGCCTGCGGTCGCCCGGTCGTCGCTTACGGAGCGGGCGGCGCACTCGATACGGTGATCGAGGGCGAAACGGGAACCCTCGCAAGCGAGCAGAGCGTACCTAGCTTCACCGAAGCCATCGAGCGGTTCGAGCGCATGGCCTTCGACCCTGAGCTCGCGCGCGCGCATGCCCTGAACTTTTCGCGCCGCCATTTCGAAGCGCGCATGCAGCAGATCGTGACGGACGCATGGCGGGGAGACAACGCTCCGTTGCGCAGTTGAGATCCGCGCCTCGAACGCGCTCATCATCGAGGGCGCTCTCGAAAAAGATCAAGGCCGGAGTATTCTACACGAAACGGTCGTCCCGGATCCCTCGGTCACGAGCACATCGGTCAGTGGCCGTCCGCGGGCCCTCGAGTCGGACAATGAGACACCGGCTCGCGTGGCTTCAGACTTAACGACGCTTGTGACGGTGGAGCGGCATGAACGGGCCATGTTGTCGGGAAACATGCACCTATGCTCGACGTATGTTCAACGGCTCCGCGAGCCACGCCCGACTACACGGGAAAGCGCGGTTTCCACGAACTCATGTCCGACCGGCGCGGACTGCTGGAACGTCCCGACTATGAGCAACAGGTCGGGCGGATCGTCGCCGCGATAGTGCGCGCCTTCCGCCAGGGACACAAAGTCCTCTGGTTCGGAAACGGTGGCAGCGCAGCCGATGCGCAGCATCTCGCGGCGGAATTCAGCGGGCGCTTTCTGCGTGAGCGACCCGGTCTGCCCTCTGAGGCGCTGACGACCAACACTTCGGCCATCACGGCGATCAGCAATGACTTCGGGTATGAGCTCGTGTTCTCGCGGATGGTCGAAGCGCTCGCGCGCGAGGGTGACGTCGTCGTCGGAATTACGACCAGCGGAAAGTCGCCCAACATCGTCAACGGACTAGAAACGGCCAAGCGTATAGGCGCAACGACGGTCGCATTCACCGGCAACGGCGGCGGCCGGGTTTCCGAAGTCGCTGATATGTCGCTGATCGGACCCGACGGTTACAGCGCGATCGTTCAAGAAGTTCATATTACGATGGGCCACATCATTTGCGATCTCGTCGAACAGGAGTTGATCTTCAGCTCGGGAGCGGCCCCACCGCACACCGACGGCTGACGAAATGACCATGATGCGAACCGCTAACACAAACGATGTCCTATTGAGACCCTTGTGCTGGATCGGCGCTGCAGCGCCACTCGATCGTTGCTTGTTCCTCGACCGTGACGGCGTCGTAAACGAACGAATTCTCGACGGCTATGTCACCGCGTGGCATCAGTTCGCTTGGCGCGAAGGCGCAGTCGAGGCGCTGAAGCGCTTGCTTGACGAGGTGCCGCTGCCACTCGTCATCGTTACCAATCAAAGCGGCGTCGGACGCGGCCTGGTTCCCGTCGAAACCGTTGTCGAGATTCAAGAACGCATGCGACTCTCGTTGCAAGTCGCCGGCGTACCGATTGCCGCCTGGTACTGCTGCCCGCACCGGCCGGAGGATGGTTGCCTGTGCCGCAAACCGTTGCCTGGGATGCTGGAAGCGTGTCGGCGCGACCTCGGCGTTGCTTTAGAACGTTCGTACCTTATCGGAGATTCCGACAGCGACGTCGAGGCGGGTAAGGTCGTCGGGTGCGCTACCTGGCTAGTCGACACGCCGCGTCGGCTCAGTGAAGCGCTGAGTGACGTCATCGTGCGGGAACGAGCGCGAAACGAGTAGCACGTTGATGATGCGTGCTGCTCTGGCGCGCGAAGCCAGTTCCTCTAGCGCTGGATGTCGGCTCCCCAGCTGCTGGGGTCCGGCGCGGCGCGGCGCACCGCCGACGCCAAGAAAACGCCGCCGGCCGACATCACGCCCGCGACGACGGTAGGTTTTCCGCGGAACAGCGGCTCGGACACACGGTCGAGTGCGAACGCTTCACGCGCGTCGACGTGTAGTAAGCGCCCGTTGCGCAAGCGTAGCATCAAGGTTGAGCCGTTCACGCTTTCGAGCTGGCCGAAATATCGGTCGTGCGCCGCAGCAGCGGTCGGCATCGGCAGGCCTTGCCCCGAAGCAATGCCGGATCGCAGGGACCATAATTTTGGCGCTACGCGCCGAGTGGCCGCCACCCCCCGAGCCATGCAGCAGCAACGGGTCTTTCACTTTACGTGAGCGCGAGTTCAACTGCGTCCGTCCCAAGCGGGGTGCAGCGTCTTTTTGGCGTTGATCGAATCGTAGTATACCGTCGCGGCTAGCGCGGGTGCGGATCGCGCGCCGCGTTGACCGTCGCGGAGACCCCACACGGCGTTTTCTTTCACAAACCCATGGTCAATTCGAGCCAGCGCGCGAGTGCGACTTCGCCTAAATCGATGCAAAAATCCATACGAGCACGAAGTCTGTTCACTTCTGTTTCGAGCCTTCCTTGATTCTTTGGTGGCTTACGAAGGATACCTCTAAGACTGTTTGAAACGCTAGCTCGCCTTTCTTGGCTTGAATAAATCCTCGGTTCCTCTAGTCTAGAGTCCGGTTGATGTGGCGAAGTCCACGGACGAGTGTAATTTCCGAAACGGTTAATAGGTGAAATAGCAGACCATCGAGCGAACGAGTGGAGTATTGCAACACTTCTCTCGGAGGCTCGATGGCTACCAATACGATACTGGAAAAAGCGCTCAGAGGCAAGCTCCCTGAGGCCGCCGGCGACGTCACCCTCGATGACATGCGCGGCATTCTCGAAGTGCTCCTGACTCGGGTCATGGAAGCCGAGGTCAGCATGCGAGTTGCCGCTGACCGATACGAACATGCCCAAGACCGCAGCGGCTATCGAAACGGCACGCGACCACGACGCTTCGATACGCGGTTAGGCACCGTCGATCTCAAGTGCCGAAGGTCCGCAACGGCGGCTACATACCGGGGTTCCTCGACGAGCGTTCCCGCAGCGAGCGCGCTTTGATCAGCGTGGTGCAGCAAGCGGTCAACGGCGGTCTTGCGACGCGCCGGGTTGAGAAGCTCTTTAGCGCCCTTGGGATCGCTGGGATCTCGAAGTCCCAAGTGAGCGATCTCTGCCAGGAACTCGACGAAATGGCCACGGCGTTTCGCAAGCGGCCGTTGACCAAAGCGTATCCGTACGTGATGTTCGACGCGATGTACGAGAAGGTCCGCATCGCTAAGCAGGTCGTGAGCCAGGCCGTCGTCGTGGCTTACGGGATCGGCGTTGACGGCATTCGTGAGGTGATCGGCAACGACGTCGTCGCCGGCGAAAGCCTCGAAAGCTGGCAGACGTTCCTACGCGGGCTCAAAGAGCGCGGCTTGCGCGGAGTACGGCTCGTTACAAGCGACGCCATGCCGGTCTCAAGGCGGCGATCGGCGCCGAATTGACCGGAGCATCGTGGCAACGCTGCAAGGTGCACTTCATGCGCAACGTCCTCGGGCATGTGCCGGCAGCGCAGAAAGAGGCGTTTGCGGCTGATCTCAAGAGCATCTTCGCTCAGCCAACTCGCGAGCTTGCCGAGCAGCGGCTCTCCGCGGTCATCACGCACTACCGCCGTGGGTGCCAGCGTGCGGTTGCGATTCTCGAGGACGGCGCCGCTGACGCCTTCGCGTACTACGGCTTCCCGTCGCAGCACTGGCGCAAGATCGCCACGACCAACCCGGTGGAGCACCTCAACCGCGATATCCGGCGGCGCACTCGGGTTGTTGGGATCTTTCCCAACATCGAGTCAGCACTTCGAATCATCACCATCCGACTCATCGAGGAGACGGAGGACTGGTCTACCGAGCGCCGGTATATGGATGCCGATCTACTCGCGTCGCTCGTGGTTCCTGCCTTAAATTCAGTACCTAAGCGTTAAGCGAAATTACACCCGCCCGTGGACGTAGCTGCATCGTTCAAGCGGCTACGCCCGCGTGATACGCACCTCAGCATCGGCATATCAAACACGCCGCGCGAGCTAATTTATAACAAATTCGAAGACGCCGTGTATAACAGCTTCTCGCCTGAGTGGGCGCAGCGTTTCGAAGTTCAAGAACGGGTGCCCATTGCGTGTCTACCGCTGACGAAGGTACTCGACGAGCACTGTCCCGGGCGACGCGTAGACCTCCTCTCGGTCGATTGCGAAGGTCACGACATGGAGGTGCTCCAGAGCCTCGATTGGGAGCGCTATCGACCTACCGTCGTCATCAGCGAAGACTTCGAGCAGTTTACGAATGGAGCGACTCCGTCGGCGTCATCCAGCGCGATGCGAACGTTCCTGCTTGCGCAAGACTATGCGTTGGCGTCGCAAGCCATCTTCAGCTTTTTCTACGTGGACCGCCGAGCTTTTGATCGACGTGAGGGATACGATGGCTTTAGACTCGACTACTCGCAGTTGGGTCGACTTGCTGCCCCCAGGGGCTGAGTCCTTTAGTGACGCGAGTACGGCGGCCCGCCTCGGCTAACGTTGAGGGCTGGATCCGGTCGGTTCCTAAATGCCGGAACGGGTCGGATCCTCGCTGCCGTTTCCACACGTGCGCCACGCGGCTCTCATCTCGCGCCGACTCGGGACTTACAGGATCGTCATGCACGCTCGCCTAGGCCTAGGCGCGCATGGATTCCCAGCCGAAGGAGAGAGCGAGTGCCTAAAATGGTCGACGTTTTTTCGGTACAGATGCCGTTTCTCGGGCACAAAACCTATGGAGCGCTCCTACGAAGAGGCTTCGCCGATTCATCCCGCATCGCGTTCGAGGCTCGCTGGAATACCGATGAGTTGACGTTGTTTGCGCGGGCGGTAAATCGAGTTTTATGGCAAGACGTTCCCATACGAGCAGTCTATGAGCGGAATCTAGATCTCAAACGTTTTCGCGCCGATCTCGGCATATCGCTTTTGAGCCGGCGGCTAGTTGAGAATGCTTTGAATCGGCGCCCGATCGATGTGTTGCATTTCCATACACAAAACTTAGCGTGGATGTCTCGATCTTACTCACACCGCATCCCGACGGTTATCACGACGGATCAGAGCAACGCCCAAATCGCGTTAGAGTACCCTCCTTGGACGCGATGGAGCCATGTGCCGAGCATTGCACTCGAATCTCGTGCTCTTCGCGCTGCGAGCGCTATCGTAGCCTTCTCGCAATGGGGTGCCGATTCGTTCATCAAACAGTACGATTTACCGCCCGAACGAGTTCACGTTATACCTGTAGGCGTCGAACTCGAGGGCTTCTCGCATTTCGAACGGCGGCCCGCCGAGTCATCCCGAAAGAAGCGGCTTCTGTTCGTTGGAAACGACTTCAATCGTAAGGGAGGCCCGCTTCTCGTAGACGTTTTCTCGCAGAAGTTCAAAAACGAGGACGTCGAGCTCCACATCATGACGAATGATCCGGCCGCCGCGCCGCGCGCCGACGTTTTCATACATCGTAACGTTCAGCCATTCTCCGCTGACTGGTACGAACAGTATTTGCAAGCCGACATTTTTGTATTGCCGACGCTGCGCGAGGCCTTCGGGATAGCCTACATCGAGGCGATGGCGGCGGGTCTCCCGATCGTCGGTACGCGCGTCAGCGCGGCTCCCGAGATTGTATCGAAGGACGTAGGTTTTCTCGTGGAGCCAAACGATCCACAAGGCCTCGCCGAGCGCATCGGACAACTGCTGGACGATTCGGAACTGCGACGCACGTTCGGCAACAATGGGCGCGTTCGGGCTCTAAACCTTTACGATGCAAAAACGCATATCGCACGCCTTGGCACCTTATTCGAGGCGGTTTCGGAACAGCACATGCGTCGAGAAACGCAGCACGATAAGGTAATTGCGCAATCGCCGGTCGAAATTCGCGCCTAACGCCGACGGAATTGAAGAATCAACCTGAAAGGTCGCTGACTACCTCTCGCATACGCGCGCGAGCAGCGTCCCAGCCGGCCTCCGCAAGTGCACGCCGCCGGCCTTCTTCGCCGAACCTCGCGCGCGCCGAGTCGTCGATCATCAGCCGCTCAATCGCAGCCGCTATAGACGCTGCGTCGTCGCAATCAACGAGAAGCCCGGTACGTTCGTGGACGATCGCGTCCGGAACACCGCCACGCCGGAGCCCGAGCGACGGCTTGCCATAGCTATTTGCCTCGACATAGACGATGCCGTAGCCTTCCGCCATGATGCCTTTGCGCGTCGTCTCTTCGCGGCTTAGAAGAACGAAAAGATCACACCCCGCATAGGCCTCTGAGAGGTACTCGTCGCTAGCGTCCCCCACGAACTGCATGTACGAGTTCAGTCCTAAACGAGAAACGCTTTCGCGATAAAATGCGAGGTCATCACCCCCGCCGATGACGACCCATCGAAAGCGCCGTTCCCGCCGCCTCAATAAATCGGCGACCTCGATCGCACGATCGTACCCTTTGTAGCGATTGACCGACGAAAGGCGGCCCGTAGTCAAAATCACGAATTCGTCTGGAGCAATGTTCAACCGCGGTCGGAATTCTGAGTGCGATGGATTTCGAAAGCGACGATACAGAGCATCGCCGCCGGCGCTGATTTTGACTATCGTGTCGGGACGCGCGCCCCGCTCGATTGCAAGAGCACGGCTATACTCGCTGACGGTTACGACGCGCGAAGCATTGCGAAGAAGTAATGAGATCGGAAGTTGCAGCTTCGGATGCGTCATCTCGAGTGCGTGGGTCCACGCGATGAGTCGTCCCTGCAAAAGCGGCAAGTATGGTATAAATGCCGGTGCCAGCAAGACATTGGTGAGGTGAAAAACATGGTTGCCGCGCAGCCACCTCGGCAATTCGGCGGAAATGCGTGCCATATAGCGGATCGCGCCCGCACGGGAGCCGGCCGGGAAGCGCTTCACCGTGCCCGGAAATGTCGCATCGAACGCCGCGTCGCCGGGAGCGCGCGGAGCAAACACCGTTACGGTTCCGACGGTGCCGTCGCCCCACATCTGCGACACATACTGCTGAATCCCGCCGGTCGACGGCGGGAAGTCGATCGCGCCGACGACGTGGGAGAGGCTGCCTGCTGCGAACCTCCGTTTCACTGCGGCAGAAGGTTCCTCGTCACGGGCGACGGAGTTTCCGGCCAGTCGGCATCGAGAAATGCACGCGCCCACAGTTCGACGACAACCAGCGTCCATGCGAGATTAGCGCAAGATCGATCCCGCGCGAGGACCGCTTCGCCGATACCTCGCAATGCAGCGGCGTCGAACCATCCGCGCTCTGCGAGGCGGCCGCGAAAGAACGTATCGTCTCGAATGTCTGCGAGCGGACCGCAGAGCCAGTCGACGATCGGGATGGCAAAGGGACGCTTCATTCCCCACGCCTTCGGCAGCCCATACTCCTTGGTAAGCGCCGTGCGAAGTGCGATTTTACCGAAAGGGAAACGGCGTAGCGCGCGATCCCGTAGGCCGACGCCGAGCCTCGCAACCTCCGTCGCAAGAAACGGGGCACGCGCTTCAATCGAAGCGGCCATCGTCATACGGTCAACACGCGCGAGAACACTCTCCGGCATCCAGCGCCGAACGTCGTCGCGCCGCGCATATCGTGCGGCCGATTCAGGCGGTCCGTTGGCCATGGGCGCAAATGCAGAATCTTCATCGCACGCCGCGGTCGGTCCAAAACCGAAACGGTCCGCGCCGAGTGACTTCCACTTTTGATCACGCTCTGCCGCCTTCAGTCGAGCATCGCGTAGTTTTACGAACTGTCGAACGGGCAGGCGCGCAAAAACCCGCGAGACACGATCCCCGCGCGCTATCGCATCGGCGACATCATGCAGCACATAGCGCGGGTAGCCGAACAGCATTTCGTCCGAGCCTTCACCGGTCAACAGTACGGTCGAAGACGACCTGGCGGCAACGGAGAGAAGATATGTCGGCAGCGCAGCAGGATCCCCAACCGGTTCGCCGAGCGCAGCCGCAATGAACGGCATAACGCGAAGGTGAGATTCGTCCAGCGGAATCGGATGATGCCGTGTTCCAAGGTGTTGCGCGACTCGTTGCGCTGCATCGAGCTCGGACAATTCGGACCCGGGGTATCCGACGGTGTAGGTATTCAGCCGTGATCCAGCCGACATCGAACGCGCCGCGATAGCGGCCACTGCGGCGGAGTCGATCCCTCCGGAAAGGAACACGCCGACCGGTACATCGGCGATCATGCGATCTTGAACGCTCTGCTCGAGCGCCTCCCACACCATCTTCGCGGCTTCACGAACGCTGCGCGCCTCGTCAATTCGACGGGTGGGACGAAGCTGCGCTAGCCTGCCGCGTTCTCGTTTTGTGCCGTATCTCTCCCAGTGCCCGGGCCGGACCTTGCGAATTCCACGGAAAATGGACCGATCAACCGGCGGATAGCCCCATTCGATGACGTGCTGCATTGCGAGGATGTCGACGTCCGGCGTCTGCCCGACGAGATGGAGCAGCGCTCTGAGTTCGGATCCGAAGACGATTTCCCCGGACGATAATTCAGTAACGAATAGCGGCTTTTCGCCGAAGCGATCGCGCGCAAGAAGGATTGCTTCCTCTTCTCGACCACTCCAAAATGCGAGGGCATACATGCCGTCGATCTCGTTTAGGAACTCAGGCCCGTCGAGCGCCAGACCGTAAAGCACGACCTCGGTGTCGGTTCTCGAGCGGAATTGAACCCCGCGCGCGAGTAGACGGTCGCGGAGTGTCCCGGTATTATAGACTTCGCCGTTGAAAACGATGCCGCAGCGTCCGTTGGTCGTTATCATCGGCATGTGCCCGGCGGCCGACAGGTCAATGATTGCGAGGCGGTTAGACCCGAGTCCCGCTTCCCACTTGGACGAACTGAACACGTCGATCCCGCAATCGTCGGGTCCGCGGTGGTCCATCAGGCGCAGCGCGGAGGGTAACCGCGCGCGCAAAGGCGTCGATGGTTCGGCGACGTAGCCGATGATACCGCACATCGGAAAAACTGATACCTTTCAGATCGACGCAACACGGAGCGTAAAAACGTCGCGACTTCGTACGCGGCGGCTTCCTTACCCAACGCCGGTAGCCCTGGCCTCCGTGGTGGACGCCGAGGACCGTAACGGCCACGCACATGCAGACGCGCCGAAGGATACTTCTTACGCGCTATAGGGTTCATTGAGTACGCTTCGCTTCCCTGAGACAGCACACGATGGCTTTTCGGCCAACCCGTCGAACGCGCCGCGTGGCTGCGATGCAATCACCCGCACTTCCGACCGTGAGCGCTCTGGTACCAACGTACCGTCGCGTCGACGACTTGCGTCGCTGTGTCGAGGCGCTCTTCGCGCAGGATCGGGCGCCTATCGAAATCCTCGTCGTGGCAAGGCCGGAGGACCACGCGACGTGGGACTATCTAAGCGGCTTGACGACGCCTCCCATTCCACTGCGGACGGTCACCGTGCACATTCCCGGACAAGTGCAAGCGATCAATGCGGGCATCGACGCAGCGGCGGCCGATGTCGTCGCAATAACCGACGATGACGCCGCACCGCACCGCGATTGGTGCGCGCGCATCGCCCGCGCTTTTGCGGAGCACCCCGAAGTGGCGGGCGTCGGCGGCCGCGACAACGTTCGCATCGGAAGTCGCGTCTTGACGGGGCAACGCTCGAAAGTTGGGATCGTCCCTAAATTCGGCCGAGTCACGGGCTCCCATCATCTGGGTTTCGGACCGGCTCGCTACGTCGACGTCCTCAAAGGCGTCAATGGCTCGTACCGGACGCCCCTCGTTCGGTCGATCCGGCTTGATGAGCGGCTACGAGGAACGGGCGCGCAAGTTCACTGGGAGATATCACTGTGTCTGCGCCTGCGGCGCCAAGGTTGGAAGCTACTGTACGATCCAAACATTTTGGTTGAGCATCACATCGCGAGTCGGTTTGATGAAGACCAACGCGATTCGTACAACGACGTTGCTCAAAGAAACATGGCGTACAATGAGTCGCTCATCAGGATGGAATATCTTGCGACGCCGGAGCGCTTGCTTTACGGTCTGTGGGCTGTTGGTATAGGAACGCGCGCAGCTCCGGGAATTCTGCAATACCTGCGATTGTTGCCTAGCTCGGATCGGGGCGTCATGGGCTCGAAAACGGCGGCTACGATCGGCGGATTCGTGGATGCCTGGCGCTACTTGTCCAAGTCGGCGCCTAGCGACTCATCGACACCAATCAGTTCGCGGTAAACCTCCGACGTTTCTTCCGCCACACGTTTGGCTTGCAGCCGCTCCACGTTCTCGAGCGCGCGCCGGCGCCAGTGCGCAAGCAGCTCCGGGTCTGCAAGCAGGCGCTCGAGTTCGCGCGCGATCGCTGCCGGCTGACCCGGCGGCACGAGCAGACCGGCCGCGCCGTTGTCGAGCAACTCGGGGATGCCGTCGACCGCCGTCGCCACGATCGCGCAGCCGGCTTGACGCGCCTCGGGAAGGACGAGGGGCGCCGGGTCGGCTCGCGAGGCGAGCACAAAGACGTCGGTTGCCAGAAGATAACGTTCGGGATCGGGCACAAAGCCAACGAAGTGGATGCGGTCGCGATTGCGCATCTGTGCCGCTTGGCGTTCGAAGATGCGGCGATCCGGGCCCTCGCCTACGATATAGAGGTGTGCCGTCGGATGGTGCTCGGCTACGGATGCAAAGGCCTCGATCAAATCTGAAATACCTTTGCGCGCGTAGAGTCCGGCAAGCGTCGTTATGGCGGGTTTCTCCAGCGCTAACGCGGCGTATTCCCGAAGCGGCCGGCGGCGCGGAGTTCCGAGCGTTCCGTTGAGAACCACTCGCAGCTTGCGTTGCGGCGTTCCCTTGCGGCGCATAGCCCGGGCGACCGCCGAGCTGACCGCGATCACACGGTCGGCGGCGCCCATGACGACGGCTCCCCGTTGAAACTCGTTGTGCACGGTCGACACGAGCTTGTAGCGCGCGATCGGTTGCAAGACTTTAGCGAGCACCAGACCCGTCATCATCTGAGCGTGAACGATATCGGGGTCGAATTCACGAAACACGCGTCGTAGCGAAACCATTGCCGCGAGGAGATGTCTTGGATCGCGGCGTTGATTGACGGTGAAGTGAACGACGCCGTAGCGCATGAATAAGTCCTCGTTGCCGCCCCCCTCGGAAACAACGCCGACCCGATGGCCCATTTGCGCTTGCAGGCACGCCAAATCCGTCGTGACATTTACGATCCCGTTACCGCTGTTGCGAACGTGATTGAGAACGTGGAGAATACGCACGTTCAGAACCGTCTTTCGTTTGTTGAGCGCTGGTCGGTTCGATCCTGAGGCGTAGTCATCGGCGCCATGCTTCTCCGATGTCGACGGTGAACGCTGCCGGCAGAGCGCTAAAGTGGCCGACTCAGTCGGAGAAAGCGTGGCAAGGTAGAGATCGTGAAAGCCGGCAGACACGTTGCACTCGTGACGCCACGTCTGGTTAAGTGTGACGGGCAAGGGCGAGTCAACTATGAGGTCGTTAAACGTTGGATCACTCAGGGAGGTTCCGTAACGGCGCTCACGTTCGACGTGGAGCCAGAACTACTCGGTGAGGAACGATTTCAATGGGTGCCCACCGGAACCACTTCGTTACCGTCTGATTTGTTGCGCTCGCAATTTTTTTCACTTCAAAGCGGACGATGGCTTGCTCGGCATCGAAGCCGCTTCGATATCGTCCACACCAATGGCAGCGTCACCGTGTCCGCAAGCGATATTAACTCGTGCCACTTTGTGCACGGCGCGTGGGCGGCTTCAACGGCGCACACCTCGCGCTCGAATAGAAGCGTCTATGGACTTTACCATCGAATGCTCACTGCGTTGCACGCCCGTCAAGAAAAAATCGCATACTCGAGAGCGCGTCACGTGGTGGCTGTCTCCGAACAAGTCCGTGCCCAACTGCTCACCATCGGCGTTCCCGATAAGAACATTCGCGTGATCTGGAACGGAATCGACGTCGACGAGTTTCGACCCGGCACGGGCGATCGAGCGGCGCTAGGACTGCCGGAAGGGCGCTTTCTTGCGCTCTTCGCCGGAGATATGCGTACGCCGCGCAAGAATCTGGACACGGTACTCACGGCGATTCGCGCAGTCCCCGACATCCATCTCGTCGTTGCCGGCGATCTCACGAGGAATCCCTATCCGGCGAAAGTACGGCACATGGAACTCGCGGACCGCGTCACGTTTCTCGGCTTCCGAACCGACGTCGCAGACGTGATGAGAGCCGTCGATGCGTTCGTCTATCCGGCCAGTTATGAGCCGCTTGGTCTCGTTGTTCTCGAAGCGCTCGCGTCCGGGCTGCCCGTGCTGACCGCCGCAACGACGGGAGCGTCGGCCCTTGTCGATCAGAACTGCGGTCTGATCCTGCACGATCCCAACGATGCGAAGACGCTGGCAATATTTTTGGAACGCCTCATCGCCGATCCGCCTCTGCGCCGTCGCATGGGACAAGCCGCGCGACAGCGTGCCCTGGCCCATACATGGGCACACATGGCCGCCGAATATACCGAGATGTATGAACGGGTCGCCGCCGGAGCCTAACGTCCGCTGTTCCGGCTCTGATAGCGGTCCATCGTGCCGTGGTCTTGAAGCTGTTCCGGCAGGCAGACCGTGAGTGCTCCCATATCAATTTGCATCCCGACGTATCGTCGTCCCGATCTACTGCGCATCGCCGTATCTTCCGCACTGGCTCAGACCTATCCGGAGATCGAGGTTATCGTCGGCGATGACTCGCCCGACCGTCTTTCGGAAGAGATCGTTGAGGAACTGCGCGCTACGACACCGCGCGTTATTCATTACGAGCGAAACATTCCAGGGTTGGGTCAAAACGACAACGTCAACAAACTCTTTTCGCTCGCCCGCGGCGATCGCTTAGTCCTTCTGCACGATGATGATGTGCTGCTGCCCGACGCTCTGGCAGAGCTCGATCGGAATTGGACGAGCGAGACCGTTATCGGATTCGGACGACAGCAAGTAGTTTCCGCCGCAGGTGTACCTATCGATGAGGCGACCGACCGACTTAACGAATATTATTTTCGCACGTCAAACGATGCCGGCGTACAAGAGTCGCCTCTAGCCTGCGCGCTACGTCAGCAGATTCCGAACAACGGATTTCTCGTACTCACACAAGCCGCTCTCGCGACGGGCTACCGCTCATATGCAGACGTGGGGGTCTATTGCGATATGGATTTCAATTTGCGGTTGACGGCCGGCTTGGCGCCGCGATCCGCCGTTTTCATCGACCATTTTACGTCGCAATACCGATATTCCACAGAATCGATTACGACAAGCGTTCTAACGCGCCAAAGCGAACACCCGCGCGCCGCGATTGCTCTTTACGAACTCGTCTCGTCGTTACCAATCTCGCCGAAACTCGCGTCGGCTCGGGACGTCTTTCTAACGCGACACGCGGACAAGGTTGTCAAAGGATACGCGCTAGCCGGAGCCCGGCGACGAGCACTGCGCGTATTCTTCTCGAAGTCATATCCGATCAAGAAACGACTTACGGCAAAAGGAGCATACCATCTTGGCCTTATCGCGCTTCCGGCCTTCGATAAGCTACGACGTTACTCGACGTTGCCGGCTTAGCGCTACCGCGAAACGATCCGGCCATGGCTAAAGAGATAACTGAGCTCAATCAATATCGGTTTTCGGTGTGCATCTGCACGCGCAACCGACCGGAAGATCTCGCGGTCGCACTCAGATCCGTCGCGGCGTCCGAGCATCCCGCCTGGCAAACCGTCGTTTCCGACGACAGCACCGACGACCGCACGGCTAAGCTCATTGCGCAAGAATATCCGGGAGTGACCTTCGTTGAAGGGCCGCGCCGCGGCCTATGCGCAAACCGCAACGTCGCAGCCGCGGCGATCACCGGAACGCACGCCGTCTTTATCGATGACGACGCCGCACTCAGCAACACGTACCTTACAGAGATCGTGAATGCTTACGATGCCGTTCCGCCGGATCGACGTGACCAGACGATCGTGACTGGGCTTGAACGATTGCGTGGGGAACTCGTGTACCCAAGCGATGTCAGCTTTCTCGGTTTTCAAAGTAGGCGCTACGAGCGCACTTCGCCGCTGCGCACATTCGTCATCAATGCGGCCGCGCTGCCGGTTGGTCTTTTCGAACAACAGGGCTTCGATGAGAACCTCGTCTACGGTTCGGATGAGGTCGACTTTGCGCTGCGTTCTGTTGCGCGCGGGTTTCACATCGTACTGGCGCCACGAGCAGTAAACGATCACTATAGCTCAATGATCAATCGGGACGAATACAGGCCGTTCTACGCGGCATCGCGGTTCTATGTGACGTTCAAGCGCTACTGGTACGTGGAACGCAAGCCGCTACGCGCAATGTTGTATGCGCTCGTCGGGCCACTCCACTTCGCGTTCACGCGGATATCACAAGGAAACTTCCGCGTACTGCAACAGTTGGTTCCGAGTATGCGGCTCGCGCTAAGTTACTTAAAGCGATATCGTTCCGCCAAGACGGACGACCCGCCGCGTGAAGCAGGCCTGTGACGGATTAGGCGTTCGAGTTCGCCGGCGATCTCCGTTGCCTTCGCAGCGTCGCGATAACGTAGCGAACGTCGGCAGGTCGGAGGATGAGATTCGGCGGGGATCGTTTGAGAACGACCGGGTAACTTGCCATCAGCAACGTCATACGCAGCACAGCTGAGCACAGCAACGCAATGGCAGCGCCTTTAAGTCCGAACCGCGGAATGAGAGTCAGCATGAGCGGTACGGTTGACGCTAGCCCTAAAACCTGGAGCGCGGTCAAAAGGGCTGGGCGGCCGACGGCAAAGAAACCCTGCGCCAACACGAAATTCGTCGACCCCAAGGCTACCTGGAAGAACAGTATCTGCGTTATGCCCACTGACACGGCAAACGGGTGACCGTAGAGAAATGGTAAGGCTTTCGGGACGATCAGCGCGAGGACGGCAGCTCCTACGGCGGTTGCGGCAAACGTCAAGCGCGCCGCGCGTGCGACAAGCACGAGGGCGGCATCGGGTTCCAGCGCTGAAGCGCGCGGCACGAGCACGACTGCAACTGATTGGCCCAAGAGTCCCGGCAGGCGTGCGACGGTGAGCGCGACCGTATACACGCCCAGGTCCGCGGCGCTCAAGAACTTGATGATAAGCGCTTGATCGATTTGGGACGAGAACGTGTTCAGAATGTTTACGCCGTAGGCGCCGAGCCCGTACCCGAACAGCAGCCGCGTCGCGTGACGAAACCCCTCCTTCGGGATGCGTATGAACTGCCGCAGCGCAGTCAGGCGCCACACCATCAGCAGCACGGGAGGAAGCGCATATGCAAGCGAGCTCGTGTACGGTGTCAAGTGGTGCAACGCTAACAAGGCGAGCAATGCCGCAAGTGTCGTAGCCGGCGGAATGTATAGGATTGCATTCGATTGTTTGAAGTCGCCGCGCGCCTCGAGAAAAGACTGAAGCATCCATGCCAGCATGGTCGCAGGCGCCAACAGCATCAGCCACTGCGCAAACCGTATGACGTGGATGTCGTAGTTGGAAAGCCAGTGCGGAATGAAGATGACTCCCGCCACAACGCCTACGAAGCCGAGCACTGTGCTGTACAAGAGCGCAACGCTCAGAAATTCCGGACTGCGCGCACGATCTCGCGCAGCGTAATATCGCAGCGCCACGGGCAGCCCGAAGGTCAAGAGACCGCAGATCACCGTAGGCCAAAGGCTCATCGCAGCCTGCTCGCCGCGCCCCCTGGGTGCCAATTTCCGAGCGATGATGAGGCCGGTTCCCAGATTGATCGCGAGCACGCCGAAGCGAGCGATCAACGTGTGACCGACGGCGGCTACCGAAGAGCGGGCCTCGAACAGCCAGATCAGAATCCGGCGTATCCGCCGAAGCGAGATCCGATCCGATATCGCTCGCATCAGTCGGTCGGTACTGCAGGTTGAATCTTCAATGTGCGTCTTTCCCATACGCCCGAACGGCGCCGAAGGTTCGACTGAACGAACCTCCGGCGGTTGTGTGCACGGTTACGGCCAGCTTAGGCCGGTGAAGTGCGAACTCCGGGCGGCAGCGGCAACGCGCTTCCCACGCGGGAGTCGCTCGGTGCTACGCGCATGCCGGAGGGCGCGTGATACGCTGACGCAAGGAACACCGATAGCCAGAAGAACATGCCGGCGAACCCGTTATGCGAGTCCGAAGCGACTTCAAGCACCAGCAATACGAGTTGGATTATCACTGCCACAGCGGCAATGCTCGCCGCCTCCACATCCCCGCCGCGCAGATAGGCTCGATACGAGGCAAACGATGCGGTCAGGCCCAGTACAAGCGCGATCAAATAAACGATCATCCCCGCGACGCCCATCTCGAGGAAACGTGCGAGGTACCCGTTGTCCAGCGACGTCGCGTCACCCCCGGATAGCTTGGTCGACGTACCAACCACCCCGAGGCCCTGCCCGAGCGGCTCGTGAATACCGCTCGCAACGGTATCGGCGCTGACTTGGGTGCGCACCTGTACCGAGCGGTCGTTTCCAAGATCGGTGAAGGTTGAAAGCCGCGCAGTAAGCGAGTTTGTGGTTTTGGCCGCACCTGTGAAGCTTACCGTTGCAAGCAGTCCCGCCCCAACCAAGGTGAACAGGCAAGCGATGGCCCCGAGCGAGACGAACGCAACGCGCCGCTGCGGTGAGAGCAGCAGATAGAGAACGACCCCTAAAGCGACGGCCACCCACCCGGCACGCACGGTCGTGAGCGCGAGCGCAATAATCGGCGGAACGAGGCCCACTAACGTGCGCCAGCGTGACAAGCGGAGCCGCGGCAAGTTTATCAAGATGACGAAGATCAAAAAGCCGGCGAAGGGGCCGGTCGAATTCAGCGTCCCGAAGATACGAAAGCCGAAGGACTCGGTGATACCTTGGCTACCTTCGATGTTGGCCTGTTGCGCCCAGTACGCATCCCAGGGCGGCGGCGAGACATACTGCCAGATGCCGTAGCTGCCCGAGATCACCGCCAACCACAGAAGGACTTTGCTAATGCGCTCGTAGGTCTCCGTTATTCTTTCCCCGGTCGATCCGGCTGCGAGGAGGGCATAGAATAATAAGGGGCCGATGAAGAGCGCCAACGCATACGTCGCAGAGATCGGCGAGCTGGTTAGGAACGCAATGAGGTATGCATAACCGAAGGCGAAGGCCCATAGCCGTGCGACGCGCCGACCCGCAACACCCATACGGGACCACTGCGAGGGTAATAGGAACAATCCCGGCAGGAGCGTCGCCAGCGGTAACAAGCTGATGGGCGAAAGCTGATGAAAGGTCGTCCGCCAGTCGTAGAGTCGGCGAACTTCCGGCGCGAGAACCCAGGTTGCCAAGACGAGCGGTACATACCAGCGCCACGTGAAAAAGCGCCGCAGAAGCCTCAGCATCGGGTTATCAGTTCGTCCTTACGGGTTCGAGGCAGCGTAGCGGCACGTTCCAATAGGACCATAACGTCGTCCATTGGGAAAAGGGGCTTTAGTCGCATTATGGGCAGGCGGATCGCCGCATGGCGGCAGGCGCAGGATTCATCGGCCGTTCGGCCGTTCGGCCGTCGACGGGGAACGTTCGGGCTGAAGGACGTCCGGCGGCGCGCTAATGTTGGCCCAACTCCAAGAAAGAGACCGCGTCGGAGACCGGGACTTGCACCGACCGACCGCGGATGGCTAGCTGCTCCGGTGCGAGATCCCAATTCGAATTATACCGGTACAGTTTGGCCGACGCGATCGACCCCGGCAGCAAAACCGAAATCGTCTGAGGACGAACGTCGAGCGGAATGCCGACCCTGTGGTCCGGTGAGGTCGATCTCCATGCAGGGGCTTCAAGCCACAACAGCAGTTCGTAGCGGCCGTCGCGTTTTTGCAGAAGCGTACGGTGCACGTTTTGGCTGTCGCCGCTGAGCGCGTAGGTCAACGGCGTGGGGGTGAAGCTCGAGCCCCGGTCTTCGAGCAGCCCGATCATGCTCTTCAGCGCCGAAAATTGGGGCTTCGGAGAGCCGTCGGCGTGCAACAGCCCCATGCCGCCGAAAACCGGATCGCGCGGCATATCCGCGAGTTGGTAGAAGAAAATTCGCGGCTCACCTAAGTTCCAGCGTTCGGCGACGGTACGCGGATCGTATTTCGCAATGACATCGTCCGGCAGATGACAAGGGCGCAGGGTGTCGCTGTTGTACCCCGTCTCGGTCGTCCAAATCGGTTTGGTTTGGGTGCTGACGCGAAGTAACGCGTGCGCGCGGCGAGCGCTTTGGCGCCGCGTATCGGTTCCCGGAGGATCGTCGCATGTCCCATAATGCAGATTGCCCGCGTCCTCGTAAGCATCGAGGGACGGCAGCAGCGAATAGAATTTCAGGCGCGCGAGCGGTGGCCCCAGAACGGTGATGCTGCTGAACCTGGGATCACCGTGCACGGCTGCGTACAGCGACTTTTGAGCATCGACGAGCGTAGCAGCCCACTGCGGGTTCCGTCTTGCGGAGCTGTCGTATTCGTTCTCGCTTTCGACGAAATCGACGTACGGCGCAAACTTGCTCAAGGTCGACTCGACATACGCGGGGGTTGCGGTTACCGAAAATCCGGCGCTGTGATAGATCCCATGTGACCCCAGAGTCGCTAATCGCTGGAGGTAGCCGGGATACGGCTTTCCACCATCTCGGATGTGGCGAATACCCGAACCGATCAGGGCTGAACTGATCGCGGGAAAATTCTTGATGTAGACACCGCCGTAATTAAAATGGCTATCGACGCCGATCGCATTGACGAAAGCGTCGGCTTGTCCCGGGATTTCACCCCGCACCCCATCTTGCGCAGCCGCGATCGCCGGTGCCGGAATCATTGCACGCGCTACTGGGAAGCCGGCTATGAGCGCTACGGCGCCGAGCAAAGCGCTGAGTCGAAGCGAAGAAGAAGCCACGGTCGATACCTCAAAACGAATAACGACTCGATCATACCTGATGGACTAAAAACGAGGAAACATACTTTCGCGTTCCAATCGCCTTTTAAGCTAAAGCCGGCGATTCGTGGTGTGCGCGCGGATGTCGGTTCACGGTGCTCGGAGGGCGGCGCGCCCTGAAGCGACAACGCAACGTCGCGAGGAAGCATAGTTTTGAACTTTGAGACGAAAGTCGCCGTTTGTATACCAACCTACAATCAGAGCGCTTACCTGGTTGAATCCGTTACCAGCGCATGCCGACAAACTTACCCCAACGTCGAGGTGTGGGTTTCCGATGACGCGAGCACCGACGAGACACCCTCGGTTTTAGAGGCGCTGGCTTGGGAGTTTCCCCAACTTCGCCACTACCGTCAGCCCGTCAACCTCAACATCGCGGCCAATAACACTTGGCTGCTTGGTCAACCTGATGCCGAATTCATCGTCCGGCTCGATTCGGACGACGTGCTCGAGCCGCAGTACGTCGAGACGCTGCTCAAGCGAATCTCTGCAGACGCCCGCATCGGCTACGCGCACGCGGCAGTGCAGATCATCGATGAAGATGGAAAGTTCCTGACGGTTGCGCGGCTCGCGCGCCCGAGCAGTATTCGCACCGCCGAAGCTGCGTTGCGTGAAGCCGTCGGCGCATACCGCGTCGCAGCCAACATCTGCATGTTTCGAGCCAGCGCGCTCCGAGAACTCGACTATTACCGCGGACGCCCGGACTTCGTGGAAGACTACGATCTCTCGGTGCGCATAGCGGCCGCCGGCTACGGCAACGTCTACGAGGATGCCGTCCTATCGCGGTACCGGGTGTGGACGGATCCCAAGCGCTTGCGATCCAAACGCAAAGGTCTGCAGCTTCGGGGCTACATCCGGATATTCGATGAGGCGTTCGAGCCGGCGTTTCGCGAACGTGGCTGGGATACGACAATACTGATGCGTCGGCGCCGATGGCTCGCAGCCCACCATGCCGCTGCCTGCTTTGAGCCGCAGTATAGTGAAACCGAACGCGCAGAACTCGTGCGTTTGCTCACCGAGCTTGCAGGCGGCATGACGTTCGGCTTACGGCTGCGCCTCTTGGTCGGCCGGCGCGGATTCGGATTTATCTTCGAAAAACAGAGTAGCGCCGTGCATTGGGCCAAAACGCTGATTAAGAATGCACTATCCCGTTGGCGTCGCTCTTAACGCAACTTATTTGCGAAAGCCATTCCCTTGAAAAAGGGGAGTGCGCGGCATCTCTTTTCATGAACGGCGTCGCGAATTCGTAGGTCGGTCCGCCTCGGCGAGAAGAATGTGCCCAGGCGCAACTTCTCCGAAGGGCCTAACGTTCCGCGGTAGCGGCATTGCGGCGGAGCAAGGCAGGGATGCGTCGTTTGACCCTTGCCTCGCAAAACGCTACTGTGGTCTCATAAGACCCTGAGGAACAAAGCGCAGTGCCGCAGCACCGACGTCTTCCGCGCACCACGACTCCCTGTGATAGGATGAACTACCGCCAATGATATCGCGAATGCGAACCGCCTCTGTGGCAGCGACTGCGGTTTTTCTCTGCGCTACCGCAGCCTCAGCGACAACACTGCACCCCGGCGACAAGATCTCCGTCAACGTCTACAACCACCCGGAGCTGGCGGCGCAGTCGGCGACGCTCGATTCCACCGGCCACGTGTCGGTGCCCTTGGCCGGACTCGTAAACGCAGCTAATCTGTCACCGGCGCAGTTGAGCCAGCGAATAGCCGCCCGGCTGGCCCCTTATGTGATCAAGCCGGCGGTCGACGTTCAGCTCCTCGCACAGGGACAGAATATCTTTGTCGCCGGCGGACCGGGCGGTGTGCTTACGTATGCGCCCGGCGAAAACTTGGCCGGCGCGTTGGCGCAAATCGCTGCGGGCTCAAGCAGCGGCAATTCAACGGCCGATACAAGTGAGAACGCGACGCGGGCGCAGCAGTACGGCAGCATCGACCTCCATCATGTCGTTATTGAGCGTGACGGTCGGAGCTTGCCGCCGGTCGATGCCGCCGGATTAACCGCAGGTGGAAATTCCGGGCCTGCTTTGCAGCCTGATGACACGATCAAGCTCGTACAAAAGCCGCTCGCCATTGCCGTGCGCGGTGAAGTCAAGTCGCCGGGCGTCGCGCATCTTGATCGCGACGAACCACTCTCCAACGCCTTACTACAAGTCGGCGGCGCCAACGAGCCTACATCGTCGGTAGAGTTTATCCTGACCCGCGGTACAACGCAGACGGTCGTCACAACGTCGAGCCCTCAGTACCGTGAACCGGCGCAGAGTGGCGACGCAATCTACGTCCCGCATGCGGAACGAGTCGGTGTCGTCGGTCAGGTCAATAAGCCCGGCAGCGTGACGCTCCAGGGCGATAACTCGCTTTTGAGCGCACTCTACTACGCCGGCGGCCCCACCGGTTACGGTGATATCAAGCACGTCGGCGTTATCCACGACGGCGTTCAACAAACATACGACGTCACGAATCTGACACATGGCGCACCAAGCGCGAATCCGCAGCTCGCCGATGGGGATACGGTCTTCGTACCGGAAGGCCATAAGATCGACTTCCGGGGCATCTTCCAAACGATAGCCGCGGCGGCTCTTCTTCCCCTTCGAGTCATTCACTGATGATTGTAAGCAAGGGCCCAAGCTGCCCTGTCAACTTAGTCTTTCGGGAAAAACGCCGCTACCAGGCTCTGCGACGATGCGTCGATGTGTTCGCCGCGCTTTCGATCCTACTAATCATGGCGCCGGTCCTACTCGTCGCGGCTCTTGCCGTCAAGCTGGAGGACGGCGGCCCCACCATGTTCGTGCAAAAACGTGTAGGCCGCTTCGGGCGCCTGTTCGATGTCTACAAGCTTCGCACGATGAAGTCCGCGCTCTGCTCCGATGCGCTCTCTCCGAGTCACGCTGGAGACGCGCGGATCACCCGCGTGGGAAAGATTTTGCGCCGCTCGTCCATCGACGAGCTTCCCCAGCTACTCAACGTTCTGCGGGGAGACATGGCGCTGGTCGGGCCGCGACCCGAAATGCCGTTTATTGTTCGCCAGTACGAACCGTGGCAACAGCTTCGTCATTTGGTTACTCCGGGCATCACCGGCCTTTGGCAGGTCGAGTGCCGCAAAAGTGTCCCCCTTCACCGCCCTGAAGCAACTGCTCTGGACATCAAATACATCGCAAACGCGTCGCCGCTTGCGGACACTGCAATTTTATTGAAAACCGTAGGCGCCGTGCTCTCCCCGCACGGCGCTTACTGAGGCTGCTACCGTGAAGTCAAAAGCGAATATCGCGATCATCGGCACTGGATACGTGGGCATGGCCTGCGCGATCGGGTTCGCCGAGTTCGGCCATCGGGTCATCGGTTACGACATTATGATCGAGCGCGTCCGCCAGCTTCAACGTGGCGTCACCCCCTACCATGAAGCCGGCATTACGGAGTCGCTTGCGCGACACTTGCACGGCGAAACGGTTTGCTTCGTTGAAGACATCGAGAGCGCGGTCAACGGCGCGACGTTCATCATCGTCGCCGTAGGTACGCCTTCTCACGCCGATGGCTCGGCTGATCTCTCCGGCGTCTACGACGTTATCGGACGGCTCGCCGGCCTCAACCTACGCGGCGCCACCGTCGTTGTGCGCTCGACCGTTCCGCCCGGCACTTCCGAATGGGTCGCAGAGACGTTGCGCGGAAACGCCGACGTCGTCTATGCCCCAGAGTTCTTACGCGAAGGCTGCGCTGTTCCGGACTTCCTGAACCCCGACCGTATTGTCGTCGGCGCGGAGTCGCGCTCGGTCGGGGAGCGCTACGGAGCGCTGTTCGCGCACTTGAGCCGTCCCATCTTAACGATGTCCCTGCGCAATGCTGAACTCGCCAAAGGAATGTCGAACGCGTTCCTCGCGATGAAGATCAGCTTCGCCAATCAAGTCGCCAATTTGTGCGATGAGCTCGACGCGGACGCGCTTGATGTGCTTGATGCCGTCGGGCACGACCGCCGGATTGGGCGCTTGTTTCTTCAGCCCGGGATCGGATTCGGAGGCCCGTGCTTCGAGAAGGACCTCAAGAGCCTGATCCACCTTTCCAAAAACTCAAACGCCGACTACGACCTCTTGCATGCGACCCTCGACGTAAACGACCGTCAACCGCGCCGAGTCGTTGATGTGCTCGAGCAAGAGCTCGGCGGAAGCGTTTCGGGCGTACGCGTGGGAGTTTGGGGTCTGACGTTCAAAGCCGGCACCGACGATGTGCGGGATTCGCTGGCTATTCGAGTAGTTGAGGCGCTTGCCGCACGAGGTGCCGAGATCGTCGCATATGATCCCGCCTTTCGTGACGCGGCCCACACGCTTCCCTGCACGCTAGCAGCATCCGCCCTCGACGCTGCGGAGGCCGACGTGCTGCTGGTCCTCACCGACTGGCCGCAGTTCCGCGCGATCGACCCGTGGGCGCTGGCACACCGCTTACGCCGGCGCTTGATCGTCGACGGCCGCAACGTCCTCGACATCGACGCCGTAACGGCGGCAGGTCTCGTCTATCGAGGGATCGGACGGCGCCGCACGGCAAGCAGTATCGAACTGGCGGAAGTCGGATGAGCTACAATTATCTGATGAACTCGTCGTCTAACTCGTCATTTAAGGAGACCCGCGCATGAACATTCGCTCTTTTGCCACCGTCCTCTGGGAGCGGCGCTGGGTCGTCCTGGCGATCATGGTGCTTGCGGTTCTCGCGAGTCCTATTATCGCCAAGCTAATCCGGCCGACTTACCAGGCGACCGCTGAGGTAGCGCCGGTAGGAGACGCTAAGGGTGGCATCCTGCCGCTGGGCGACCTGCCGGAGTTGGTGCTCAGCGTTCCGGTGATGAGCCGGGTCAAAGCGCAGATGCGCCTGAGCGACAGCGTCGACTCCATCAGGAGCGCGACCGTAATTAAGATGTCGCCTCGTTCGGCCGTCCTGCCCATCACGTACCGCTCGAAGAACGCCGCTTTCGCCCTCTCTATGGCCAATGTGATCGCCGACTCCACGGTCTACGAATACAAAGACCTGGCAGCGCGTCAGTACGACCAAGTCATCGATCGGCTACGCAGCCAACTTGCGAACCAGCAATTGAATGTCAGGACTATGGACACCCGTCTACAGCAGGCGGTCCAACATGACTCGTTCATCGGTTCCGCCTCCGCGCTCGAGGCGATTTCCACCCGCCTCGACGATTTGGAGTCTCAAAAGGCGACGGCCCACGCCGCCTTGGTAGGAGACCAAGCTACGATGTCGGCGGGCGGTAACGCGAGCGACCAGGCGGGACTTGACAGCGTAATTCGAGAGCAGACCCTAGCCAACGACCCGATGTATCAGGCGCTGCGCAGCAATCAAGCCAAAGACGTGGCCGCTTATGACACGACTAAGGCCGGTTACACCGACGCCTTTCCTGGACTTGCCGGCCTCAAGGAGAAGGTTGACCGCGAAGGTGCCGATGTCGGGCGCGCAGCCCAGGTTAGCGTTCGCGACCACCGTGGTGCGAGCCAAACGTTTGCTTCAGTGTTGCTTCAACGGCAAGCATCGGAAGCGCGCGTCGCCGGTGACAATGCGCGACTTCAAGCCATCGACAGCGAACTAGGGACCACCAATAAACGTCTTGCAGACCTGCCACGCTACGGAGTTGCAGCGAACCAGCTCAGACTTCAGCGCGATTCTGCGGCTAGCGCCTATCAGCAACTCCAAAACCGGCTTCAGACGACCTTGGCCGACCAAGCACAGGCGGCGTCGCTTGGCTCGCTAATCGTCCTCGATCACGCTACGTCGGCGGCCCCAAAGATTCCGCGCCAGGCCATGGTGATTCTGATCGCGGTACTCATCCTTGCCGCCGCCATCGGTTCGGCATATGCGGCCGAAGCGCTCGACCCACGCATCCGCACGGCTGGCGAAGCGGAAGCTCTCTACGGCACACCTCACATCGGATCGGTATAAGGATGGACTTTGCGGAAATCGTCGATCGTTTAGATCTCACCCGCGCCCGCTTGGAAGCGGAAATCACCACTCCCGCGGTTATCGCCGTCACGTCAGCGACGCCGCGGGATGGCACCAGCATGGTCGCTACAGGGCTCGCTCACGGTCTCGCGGCGGTCGGTCACCACGTCCTCCTCGTCGACGGTAATGTCGAAGCTCCGACGCTCGGCGATGTTCGCCCGGCCCCCCGGCTCTCTGCTCGCGCCGACTACGACGTGTTGTCGTACGTGAGATCCGGAACATCCGGCACGCCCAGCGTTCTCGCGCTCGTCGGACCGGGGGTTGCCGCCTCTTGTTCTCGGGAAACCGCCGAGCCAACGATTGCACGCTTGCGAGAGCACTTCACGTATACCGTTATTGAAACAGCCGCGCTACCTAGGAGCGGGATGGCGCTGGCGCTTGCCTGCGCGGCCGACGGCGTAATCATTGCCCTCAAGCAAGGTCGAGCAGCGACCGATGCCGACCAAGAACTCGTCAAAATCCTACGCTCGGCGCACGCGTCGATTCTCGGGGTGGTGACGACGCAGCAGAAGATGATCCGCGCATTCGAAGCGTACCAAGCACCGCTAGAGCGCGTGTCCGTTCCGCTGCGCCCATTGGCCGATGAACCCGTACGCAACGGCGCATCGCTCGGCGTCCGCGTCGGCTAAGCTGACGCGGCCGCGAGCCGAAGGCTCTATTTAGAATCAAGCCTTAAAGAAAGACAGCTTGTGATCAGTCTCGTGACGGGCGGAGCCGGATTCGTCGGCAGCCACCTCGTCGACGCTCTGTTGCGCCGCGGTGACCAAGTCGTCATTCTTGACAACCTGTCAACGGGCAACCTTAGTAATATCGAAGCGGCGACGAAGTGCGGCAAAGCGACGTTCGTATTCGTGGACGTCGCCGAGTCAGCTCAAAGTTTGCGGGCGGTTGTCGAGGATGCGCTAGCAGGCAAGCGGATCGAGCGACTCTTTCATCTCGCTTCGCCGGCAAGCCCGGACGCCTATGGTGCGCACCCGTGGGAGACGTTGGCCGTCAACGCCGTTGGAACCATGTCGCTCGTCGACATTGCGCTCGAACACGGCGCCCGTTTTCTGTATGCGTCGACGTCGGAAATCTACGGCGATCCGCTCGAGCATCCGCAAGCGGAGTCGTACTTCGGCAATGTCGACCCCATCGGCGAACGCGCTTGCTACGACGAGGGAAAACGCTTTGGCGAAGCTACCGTTTCGGTCGCTATCCGCAGCCGCGGCCTCGACGGGCGCATCGTGCGCTTCTTCAACTGCTACGGCCCCCGCATGTCGGCTGCCGACGGCCGTTTGATTCCGGCGCTTGCCGAAGCCGCGGCCGATGGGCGCGCTTTCCCGATACACGGCACCGGGCTGCAAACGCGCTCGATGACGTACATCGATGATGCCGTCCGTCTCGTGTTGCTCGTCATGGAGCAGCCTCAAACGAGGCTGCAACCGGTGAATGTCGGCAACGACGAGGAACGCAGTATTATAGAGATTGCGCGCACTTTTGCGCGGGTTGCGGGCGTGCCGTACGAAGCTCAACATGTTGCGCCACGACCCGGCGACCCGCAAAGGCGGAAACCCGACCTTACCATCGCGCGCAGCCTTGGATGGCAACCGAAGGTTTCGCTCGACGACGGCCTGCAAACCACCTTCGCGTGGCTGCAGGACGTCTTGCCGGCGTTTATCTGATCTCGACGAACGAAATCGCGTCGGTTACCGTAAGGTTTACCGTTCCCGCTTCGACCGTAAGATTCTGGGGGGAGATTTTCCAGGTCGAGGTATCGTAGGTGTAGTCTGTGACCGCCGCCATGCCGCGGATCGACAAGGAAACTCGCTGAGGCGGCACTGGGACTACTGTGGGGTCATAGATGGTCTTTAGGCGCGGCTGCTCGATCCACAACATCATCACGTATGTACCGTCTCGCTTTTGCAACAACGTATGCTCGATGTTCTGCGTCTGGCCGCTGACGGCGTAATGTAGCGCGGTTGGCCGGAACGCGGGGCCAGGATTAGAGACTAATGCAAGCATGCTTTGGATTGCCGTGTACTGGGGTTTCGGCGCACCCTGGGTCGTTACAAGTCCCTCGTAGGCAAACGGGTTGCCGTACGAGGGGTCGTCGGCGAATTGAAAGATGTAGGTGCGCGGTTCTCCGGCATTCCAGTGCAGGGCTATGAGCCGCGGATCATACCGAGCGACGGTCGATTCGGGCGTCGTGCAGACGTGCGTGAGATTGGAATTGTCGTCATAGGCGACCTCGGTCGTCAAGATCGGTTTATAAGTCGTACTCGCGCGAACGTGCCTGGTCGCCCCAGCGAGATTTTGCCCGTAGGAACTCGTTCCGGGATTCCGGTTGCAAGATCCGGTGTGAAGACTTCCGGCGTCTTCATAAGCGTCGAGCGGGCCGACCGTTGCGTAGGCGCCCAGACTTGCGAATCCCGGCCCCAATACAGTTACACCGTTGAACGCCGGGTGGCTTCGTACCGTCTTCCAGATCATCTTCTGTTCCGCGATGATATGGGCTGCCCAATTCGGATCTTGTCTGGCGTAGGTGTCGTATTCGTTCTGCGGTTCGATAAAATCGATGTTCGCCGGTCCGGCGGCGTTCAGTGCCGTGACCACCTGCGCCGGCGTGGAATGGACATTCATGCCGACCGTATGGTGAATGCCATGGCTGCTGAGTAGCGCCATCTTTCGTAGATAGACCTGATCGTACGTGGGACCGCTGTCGCGGATGTGCTTGATGCCCGAGTCCATCAGTAGCTTGCTAATCGCCGAAAATTGCGTCGTGTAAGCCTCGGTACTGTAAGTAAACCAAGTATTGACGCCAACGGAGTTCGCGAAGGCGTCCGCTTGCCCAGGAGTTTCCGTGAGCCCGGGCGGCGGATGCGCCGAAGATTGAGCAACCTCGCCGGCTTGCATAGCCGTCGCGAAACTCGCGGTTCCCGCGGCGTATGCGGGGGAAGCTGAACCGCTTCCCCACGCGACGAGGCCGACTAGTGAGCAGGATAAGCCAACAAATGTAGACAGTTTCGATGCACTTGGCATACGAGTCTCCCCTGGCAGCGAGCCGAAAGCAAGGCTCCCGTTCACTGGTAGAGTGGCCAGGAGAGCACTTCTCGGCTAATGGGCGGCGTGGCGCCGCGGTGCGTTCGGTAGCACACCATTTTCAGGCCAGCTACGGCGACCGGCGCATGGCCTAACGACCATAGGTCCTAAGTGCCTAATAACTGCGGCAGGAGAGTGAGCAGGCGTTACTTGCTCGCATTTCTTTTTCGGAAACTATGAGGAAATGAGAAAGGGAAGCCTCGGATGCAGCCGAGGCTTCCCTCTTTTGGGGGGCTACGTTCACGGTGTTCACACACCGTGACCGTAAGGTGTGTTGCCGGTTACTTGAACTCGACGAAGGAGATCGCGTCGGTCACCGATAGATTGACTGCTCCGCTACTGATCGGCACGTTCTGCGGCGCAAGCGTCCACTTGGAAGTATCGTACGTGTAGTCGGTCGCTGTGGTCATTCCGGGGACTGATAGGGAGACTTGCTGCGCCGGCACTGCAACCGGCGTGGGATTGTAGATACTGACCACGCCGGGCTGCTCGAGCCACAGCATCATCACGTACGTCCCGTCCCGCTTCTGCAGCAATGTATGCTGTACGTTCTGCGTCTGGCCGGCCAGCCCGTAGTGTAGCGTCGTCGGTGCGAACACGGGACCCGGGTCCGAAAGTAAGCCGAGCATGCTTTGGAGGGCCGTGTACTGCGGTTTCGCCGTCCCGTTGGCCGTCACGAGCCCTTCGTAGGCAAACGGGTTACCTTTCGTCGGCTTGTCAACGAATTGGAAGATGTACGAGCGCGGTTCTCCGGCATTCCAATGTATGGCGAGCATACGCGGATCGAACTTGGCAATGGTTGGATCGGGGGTCTCGCAGACGTGCGTGAGATTTGAATTGTCGTCGTAAGCGACCTCGGTCGTCCAGATCGCCTTGGTCATGGTACTCGTTCGAACGTGCGCCGTTGCTCCAGGAAGATTCTGCCCATAGGAACTAGTTCCGGGATTCTTGTTGCAGGTTCCAGTGTGAAGATTTCCGGCGTCTTCGTAAGCGTCGAGCGGGCCGACGAGGGCGTACGAATTCATGCTTGCAAATGCCGGCCCTAAAACGGCTACACCGTTGAACGCCGGGTTGCTCCGCACGGTATTGTAGATCATTTTCTGTTCCGCGATGATCTGACCAACCCAGTTCGAATCTTGTTTTGCGTACGAATCGTATTCGTTCATCGGTTCGATGAAATCGACGTTCGCCGGCCCGAACGCGTTTAGGGCGCTGGTAACCTGCGCCGGCGTAGAACCGATCGCCATCCCGACCGAATGATGGATTCCGTGGCTGCTGAACATCGCCATCGTGTTCAGATACGTTCGGTCGTACACCGGGCCGCTATCGCGAATGTGTTTGATGCCGGAGTTGATCAGTAGTTGGCTGACCTCCGGAAAGTGCGTTGTATACGCTAGATTGCTGTAGACGAACGACGTATCGACGCCCGCCGAGTTCACAAAAGCGTCGGCTTGGCTAGGGGTTTCCGAGTTTGGCGGAGTCGTCGGGTTCGGAGTTGGGCTAGGAATTGGACTCGCCGCAGCGTTTGCGACGACGACGGGTCCGAACGACGCAGTCATGCCACCCCAGGCACGTAAGCCGATGCGGCCGGTCGTGTATGCGGCATCCGTCGCGCTGCCGAGCGCCGTAAAGTTTTGGCCATCCGGCGAGATGGAAGCCGTGAACCGTGATCCCGTCGCGTTCAGGCGCAGCCAATACGTCGTGCCCGAAACGAATGTGACTTGCCCTCCGGCGAGGAAATCGTAGCCGTGAGGAGTGTTACGCCACATCTTCCAAGACTGGTAGCCGTTCTTTCCGCGCGCCAGCTCCAGTTGATCGGAATGGTTTTGGTCCTGGGCGCGAGCCAAGATGTCGATACCTTGCGACCCAGTCGAAGAATTCGCGAAGACCGGCCGTACGGCTACGGTTAGCGTATAGTCGGTCCAGCTCGCGCTGCCCGCGTAGGAATTATTGTAGCGCCCCGTCGCGCAATAGGCGTACGGCGCTCCCGCGGATGGGTTGCAGATGTTCCAGATACCGGCGGATGGGGTCCATGCCGTCGACTTTCCGTCACTGAAGTCGTCGGAGAACAGCGGCGCTTGGGTCGGGCCAGGGCTCGGCGCGACATCGGCCACCCTGCGCCCATTGTTCATTGTGGTCACCGCACCGGACGACGCGGCAAACGGTCCGGCGCCGTTCGAAGCGGGTGCTCCGGCGCCCGGTAGTGCAGAAGAGAGGCTCGATCCGCTTCCGCAGCCGATGAGCCCGAGAAGCGAGCATGATAACGCAAATATGGACAACCGAGATACGTGTAACAAAACGTTCCCCCGAAGAGCAGTGTGCCGGAAGCGATGCTCCCGTATTGGCTCGTCTACGGCATTCGGAAGGCGTCTTTTAGAGGGACGGGCGGCATGTAGCCGCTCTCACATCCCCGCTTGGCGTTGGAGCCCCGTTTACGTGACCTAGGCCGTTCTCTTGGGAACAGACGGGTCGATCTGACCTGCCCCTAGCCTTATTCGGTTCGTTATGCGCCTTGTCGCCGCAGGGCGGCGCGATCAGCATGCGTGGCGGCCACGTCTTTGAACACATCGCCAAGGCGTGCGACGTGCTGTTTCGCATCAAACAGGCGCCGAGCACGCGCGCGCCCGTTGTCGCCAAGCTTGCGCCGAAGTTCCGAATCGCCGATCAGCCGTTCGATGCGTTCCACAAGAGCACGCGGGTCGTTTGGCTCGATCAAAAAACCGACGTCTTCCGAAACGATCTCAGGAGCGGCGCTGACACGCGTACCGATGACCGGAATGCCCGCTGCCATGGCCTCAATGTAAGCAATGCCAAAGGCTTCGCGTAGTGTCGGTAAGACAAAAATGTCGGCTTGTGAATAGAGTTCGTACCACGCTGCGGAAAATGGTTGAACGTTACGGTGTACGATGATGTTGCCTTGCGTCGCGACGCTCGGCTCGTTCGTCATGAGATGCAGTTCAACGTCCTGACGGTCAAACTTCTGACGAAAGACGTCGACGAGTAGCGGTCCACCCTTGCGGCGAAAATCGCCGCCGACGAACAGCAAACGTTTCTTATCCGATGAACCCGCTTGGCGCCTTTCGAAATGCGCGAAGCCATCAAGTTCGACACCGACCGGAATAACATGAACACGATCCGGCGGTACGTCATACTCTTTGATAAACGAATCTGCTCCCCACTGCGAGAAGACGACGATGGCGCTCGCCGAGTGAACCGTCCGACGCTCGAGCGCGATGCTGGGTACGTGGCTCCAGCGCGTCCAAGACGGGTACTCGAGCGCAATTTGAGCGTTGGTTTGGTCGGTCGTAATGACCGTCGGAATCCGCGCGGAATGTGAGCGCGACAACCATGCCGCGTTTTGCGTGTGGAAATGCAGTACGTCGATCTTCTGCCGCTTCAAGGCGCACTCGACGAGCCGCCGGCTCAAGAGCGATATTCCAAGGTCCGCCCGAAAGCGCTTGATGTCGAGATTTCGCTGGTAGATCGCTCGAATAGGAACGTCTTGCCAGAGAATGCGATTTGCGGCGCGCGCAGGGAACTCTGGATCATCGTTAGTCCAGCGGGCCTCGAAAGCGATATCGCGCGATTCGGCGAAGCCCCTGCGCAGAAGCGTTCCGTACGTTTTGTGTCCGAGCGACGGCATCTGCACCGAAAATACGTCGACCTTGGTGGACACTGTCTCCTCGACCCGGGGAAGCACCGACTTCACCTTAGGCGAACGTAAGCGAGAGCCTGTGTGGAGTCAAGTATGAGAATCAGCCAAACCCTCAATAAACTCCGGAGCGCACCGTCGATTTTTAGATACACGCGCCTGACGTTCGCCCAGTATGGCGAAGACCTGCTCCTTTCCCACCTGAGACCACAGAAGCGCGGGTTCTACGTCGATGTCGGAGCCTATCAGCCCCGCAGCAAATCGAACACGTATAAGCTTTACCTCAGCGGCTGGAGCGGGATCACCGTCGAACCCAACCCTGATGTCGCGAGGACGTTTAAAAAGGCAAGACCTCGCGATACACACCTCACCATCGGCGTATCGAACTTGGCCTCGGAGCTGACGTACCACAAATTTGCCGAGCCTAATACTAACAGCTTCGATCCTCAATGGCCGGAGCGAATGCGGTTCGAGGTCCTCGAGCGAGTGCCCATCAAATGCGCCACGCTTACCGACGTGCTCGAGCACCGTTGCCCGAACCGGCGGATAGACTTGTTATCGGTCGATTGTGAGGGTTACGATATGCAGGTGTTGCAGAGCCTCGACTGGAGACGCTACCGGCCCACGGTCGTCATCATCGAGGACTTCGATCACTTTCGCAGCGGCGCATACCCCTCTGCGCCTGCGCCTATCAGATCGTTCATGCTCGATCGGGACTACGCCTTGGCGTCGCAGGCGGTCTTTAGCTGCTTCTATGTGGACCGCCTGGCGTTTGGTGCTAGCGGCCGAAACGAGGGCTTCCGCCTGGATCAGTCGCAGCTCGGCGGCCTCGCTTTACCATAATGAAAATAGCCTGCGTAACGACGTACGATCTCAACGACAGGTCGACGTGGTCGCCCGGATGGATCGGCATTTGTTCATCGACGTATAGGGCGGCGAAGACGTTCGAAGCGCTCTCACTCCCAATCGACTACGTCGGGCCGTTGTCACGCCAATATTCGTTGCTGAATCGCGCTAAGTCTCGCTTGTACGAACGCGAACTCCGTAAGCGGTATTTCCGCGAGGCTGACCCGCCGGTCGTGCGGAGCTACGCGCGCCAGATTGCTCGCCGACTGGCGACCTCGGACGCAGATGTAGTGTGGTGCCATGAGAACGTTGTTCCTATAGCATGCTTGCGATCCGAAAAGCCGATCGTCTTATGGACTGATGCGACGCTCGCATCCATGATCGATTGGTACCCGTACTTCAGCAACTTGTGTGCGGAAAGCATCCGACAGATACATGCGATTGAAAGATCGGCGTTGCGAAATTGTGCCCTAGCCATCTATCCGTCCGAGTGGGCCGCGCAAGCCGCCATCGAAACATACGACATCGACCCATCGAAGGTGAAGGTAGTGCCTTACGGCCCAAACATAGAATCCCGGAAGACACGGACGGAAATCGAAACAATCGTCGATAGCCGGCCTCCTACTCCATGCAAACTACTTTTTATCGGGACCGACTGGATCAGGAAGGGCGGCGACATCGCGGCTCAAGTCACCGCATCGCTCAACGAACGAGGCTTCAGCACACAGCTTACGGTCATCGGCTGCTCTCCCCCGGTTCACGAGCATGTTCCGGACTTTCTTAGGATTATCGGTTATCTCGACAGAGCGAAGCCTCAAGACGTAGAAGCGCTCCAAGAGCTTATCACTCAGTCTCACCTCTTACTGTTACCGACCAGAGCCGACTGCTTTCCATCTGTCTTAACGGAGGCAAATTCTTTCGGTGTGCCCGCTCTAACTACAAAGGTGGGAGGGTTAGAGAGTCTGGTCCATGATGGGCGCAACGGCATGACGTTTCCCCTGGACGCCTCCACTTCGCAGTATTGCGACTACATAACCGCATTGGTGACCGACCCGGAGCGCTACAGGGCGCTCGCGCTTTCGTCCTTCGATGAGCAACAGACCCGGCTCAGCTGGTCTGTCTCTTGCGAGAAGGTCAAACAGCTGATGACGAACTTACTTTGTTAGAGGACCATTGTCGGAAGTCCACGGAGCGCATCGTCGACCGTAGCCGGAACCATCGTCGGTCAGTATTCGTCGCCGGGGCAAGCAAAAACAGCACGGGCATTGTCTGCGATGCATTGAACTACGATCGGCGATACCGACATCTGTTCGAGCCTTTCAGCGACGGTTCCGCACTCTCGACGGCGCTGCAACAACGCCTCCTGTGGAGGGAGTACGTTTCGCCGACGGATCGCAGCGGCGTCCTACGCCATCATGGGCAACGCATCCTCACGGGGCGAATCAGAAGTCCCCACGTAGACCGCTGGACAACACCCGGCGTTTATGATCGGCGCTTGATTACTGAGTCGCGGCTAAATCTCTGGCTCAGATGGCTGCACCTCAATTTCGAGGGGCTGCCCATGGTGCTCGTGATGCGACATCCGTGCGCTGCCGTCAGTTCGCGGCTCTTGTTGGAGAGATCGACACGTCTCAATCACGTATTACAAACTCAAGAACTCGTGAGCCGTTATCTGACCCCGTTTGCAAGCACCATAGAAGCAGCGAAATCGCCTTTGGAGAGACACGCGCTCATGTGGGCAATCGAGCATTACGTCCCGCTGCATCAGTTTACAGGCGGTGGGTTGCATGTGATCTTGTACGAACGCTTCGTGTCGGATCCGCAAGCAGAGCTGAAGCGCCTGCTCATTTACCTCGGAGAGAGCCCGACCCCAGATCGCCCGCTTGATATCCGCTTTGACGAATGTGCGCGCGTCTTGGACACATGGCGCAAGCAGTTGTCACTCGATGATGCACGGCGGATCATGGAGATCGTAGCGGCGTTCGGCCTCGATAGTTACTACGCTCTAGAGGCGGAACCTGAACCACCAGCGAGACAGGAGGTTCGCAACAGCGATTTCCTCGTGGAGGATGAGCCGGGCGTCCCGCTGAGCGCCGCACAGATCGGTGCAATCACCGAAGAACTGAACGACAACCTGGCGCGGCTGGAGCGCTATCTCGAAAATCTTAAATTGCGCCTATACATGATCAGCGATGGCGACCAGTGGCAGATGCACGATTGGGATTGGCTTTGGCCCAGGCACGAGCCCTTCGAAATCATTAACGTGGCCTGGGCAAGCGCGCGCGCAATGCCGGTATGGCTCGACCAGTCTGTTTCCACAGCCATCGAAGCCGCGTACGATATTTTTCAAACGATGCCGCCGCCGCTCGATCAGTGGGCCGCGACTTGGGATGGTGAAAGAAACACGTTCATTGGTTACATGCAGGCGGGTCTCGAGCGCGTCGGTCGGCTTGGGCGCGCCCAAGTGCATACCGCAACGGAGCAGCTTTCGGGCCAGCGAACGGGATGAAGCCTTTACCGATGCGTTCGCTCAAAGAGGCGCTCGTATCAGCGCCGGTTACGGACAGAGTCGTGGCCTTTTTAAAACACCCGCGACTGTTGAATACGAATTTCGATTATCGCAAGTCCGTCTGTCTTGCCGGCGCCGGAAGAAGCGGCACGACGTGGGTCGCGAACATCCTCAATTACGATAAGCGCTACCGTGATATGTTCGAACCTTTCGATGCCACGTACGTTCCGATGGCAGCACGATTTTTTTCCGGCCTCTATTTGCAGCCCGAGAACGACAACCCCGCATACCTAGAGCCCGCTAAAACGATAATCGCCGGGAAAGTCGGCAATCGTCGCATCGACGCTGGAAACGTCCGCTTGTTTCGGCAAGAACGGATGATCAAAGAAATCCGCGGAAACTTGTGGCTCAAGTGGCTGCGAAATCACTTTCCCGAGATGCCGATCATCTGGCTTATACGGCATCCTTGCGCCGTTGCCAGCTCGCGGCTTGAACTCGATTGGTCCACATATATCCCTCAATTTCTCGCCCAACGAGACCTGATGGAAGATCACCTCGAACCGCTGCGCGAACACATCGCGAGCGCGAGCTCCGATTTCGAAAAACACGTGTTCGCTTGGTGCATACAGCATTACGTGCCACTGCGGCAGCTGGCGCAGGGCGATGTCCATGTCGTCTTTTACGAGCACCTTTGCGTCGATACGCCAATGGAAACCGCGCGTCTATTCGCATTCCTGAGGCGCCGCTACGATGAGCGCGCGTTGCGCCGCGCGGCGTTGCCCTCGAACACCGACTGGCGAAACGCAGCGACCGAGCCAAAACGCGGCAAAGAACTTGCAGCGAGCTGGCGGCGGCGCATCAGCGCAGATCAGCTACAGACGGCCGTGAAAGTTCTCGAACTCTTTGGGCTGGACGCTATCTACGGCGAGGATCCACTTCCAAAGGTCACGACTTTGGAAAGCTTCTTCGGTGAGACCCACTGGCAAGCGGGTTATCGAAAGAGATAGCCCGTTTCGTCGCAGCCGAACTCATCCTCGACTTCATGGATCGAAGGGACCAGTTCGTATGTCTCTGCAGAGTTGACGCGACTCTTTTGCGGGTCCATGATGCGCAACGCCTCTCGCTGAAGACGCTTGGGATTGAATGACACTCTTGTGATGAAAGCAATGATCTCGCGTAACACCGCAATTCTTTGCTCTTCTGAGGCGTCTCCGAACAGATCCTCGTACGAGATGATCCGGTACCGGACTTTCCCCCGATCGAGCCGCCTCTGCACCTCGGCGAACGCTTGCCGCTCCTCTTCAAGACGTTGTCGAATTGCCGCTCGGTCGAGTGGCTTGAAGGGATGCTCGAGAAGCTTGGCTCGTTCATCACCCCGGTTGACGTGCCAAATCTGACTCTGCCGGCTGATCTCGTGAGAAGCGATGCGCCGTAAAAGATTTCTGCGATGCAAGAGGATCACGGTTTTCGGAGCTGAGGTTACGATGTAATCCTCGAGTAGCGGCTGCTCGGCGAAGGGCCAACCCCGGAACTCGCATATGTGCTTGAAGCCGTTGAACCGTCGCCACAGCCAAGCGAATTCGCGTTGCAATGATGGCAGGTCGGTAACCCGACCGCGCACATCAGGGTAAACCGCTAAATTAAAAGGCTCGTTCGCGCATTCTATGCCGGCATAAGCATTGAGAACTTTTACGAGCGACGTGCTGCCGCTTCGGGGCAGAGCGTATATCAGGAACCGATAGGGTCGGAAGCGGGCGTTGAAGCGACGGATGAGCGAACGGCGAAAGCGACGCACCGCTCCTTTGCGTGGTGGCACGTCGGTTCAGGAAAAGCCGGCAGCGAACATGGGTGGTTGCCGCACGTTCGAAGGCAGCGCCGTCTTTCCCCGTTCTTGTCCAGCGGATGCCGGCCGAAGTCAACGACTGAAAGACGTATCGCAGTTCGCAACACCAGCAGAGCCGCACAAGAGAAGAGATTAAATGCCCCGAACGTGACGCCGATTGTCGTAAAACAACGTGTGCTTGGAGGATTGATTGGACCCTCGTTTCCCACTTGCGGGATTCGTTGTCGGAACCGCGGTCGGACTGTCCGGCGTCGGCGGTAATGCGCTGTTGGCGCTTGTTGGCGCCCGTACTTATTTTGCTCTTGGGCGTGCCGCCCACTCTAGCCGTCGGTACCGACCTCGCGTACAGCGTGCCGACGAAGATTTTAGCATGCGTTCTTCATGCCCGCCAAAAGAATGTCGATTGGCCCGTCACGGCATGGCTCGTTGCCGGCGGGGTACCGGGGACCCTCGCGGGCCTGCTTTCCTTGTTACGTGTTGCGGGCACACATCGAACGCGCAGCCTTAGAAGGCGGGATCAGGCACGCGACCGGCACGGCAATCCTCCTCGCATGCGTCGGCATTGCCGTCAACTGGATCGTGAAGCGGCCGAAGGCGGGCGAGGCGGCGGAGGGGACGCCTTTGCAACGGCCTTGGCGCATCGCTGCCATCGGCGCCGTGGTGGGCGTCGTCGTCAGCTTAACGTCGCGGCAGCGGCTCGGTGACCTTGCCGCTCTTGGCTTTCGCCCTGCCCGGTTACGCGCTGCGGCGCCTGATCGGAGCGGAAATCGCGTTTGCTGCATTCCTTGTGCCGCTAGCTGCGGCGGGGCACGTGGCCTTCGGTAACGTGAAATGGCCGATGGCGGCGGGGCTCGTCGTCGGCTCCTTGCCCGGGGTTTGGCTCGGAACTCAGCTGTCACGCATTACGGGTGAACGATGGCTGCGCCCGGTGGTCGTCGGCTTGCTCGCCCTATCGGGATGGCGCCTAGTATGATGCTGTATGGCGGACTTGGGCTTTCGGCCCGACAAGCATCATTCTGCGGACGCGATCCATGTTAGTCGCAGCACTTCGGGATATAAACATTCCGACCGGTTCAACGACTACCGTGGGGACTCGCTCGAGCCATCGAACCACATTAGACTGTTACGCTTGCCACAAGCCGCACAGGACTTCTTTAGATGGGACGTGATCACATCGGCCTAACGTTAAAAAGTAAACGACGCATACTGCCACGCTCGCTGCAGACCAGCCGCAGACTTCTCTTGCAGAATGCCCAAGGATTCGGTTTGCGCGGAAGTTGGAGTGTTCGGAGGTGATTTTTCCGAGCACATTCTACGAATCGTGAAACCCAAGACGCTGCACCTCATCGATCCGTGGAAGTACGAAGCCGACGAGAAGTATGAGCGGTCGTGGTACGGCGGCGTTTTTGGTGTCGGCCAATCCCATATGGATTCGCTGTTCGAAAGTGTTCGGCGGCGTTTCCGTAGAGAGATCGCGGCCGGTACCATCGTACTTCACCGTAGCACTTCCGAAGCTGCTCTTCGCACGCTGGGCGCAGAGTGCCTCGATTGGATATACATTGACGGAAATCACCTTTACGAGTACGTGAAATCGGACCTTGAGCTCGGGTACCGCGCGCTTAAAGACGCGGGATATTTGTCTGCCGATGACTACCATTCAGGCGGTTGGTGGAAAAAAGGTGTCCGCGACGCAGTCGCCGAGATGCGTGCTATTTGCAAAACGCAAATGATCTTAGACGGTCAGTACATCCTCGAAAAGAAATCGACGTGAGTGTCGGCTAGTTCGTCTTGCGAAGTCTCCCGCTTAAGAAACGCTTGAAATTCCGCGCTCTGAAGCGCGCGGCTTCCAAGATCCTTGCGGCGCTTCCTTGGCTCTGCAGTGCAGTTTGGGTCCTTAGATAGAGTCGCGGATGCACCCGATCGAGCGCGGGCGAGGGTATGCGGGCCCTCAGCCGTTCTAAATCTGGATAATCGTGGATCGTACTTTCACGCACATACATTAGAACGTTTTGCGTGTACCACCACTCAACCGATTCGTCATCCCAAATGTTATCGCGAAGGAAATCCACCGGGACGAACCCGCGGCGCGCAAACTTCGCGGCCCAATAACTGGGCCACTGCTCGTTCACATGATGTGTACCCCCCTGGAAAGGAATCGCCGCAGAGAAGAGCACAACGGGAGCAAGGGTCGTGAGCGAATCTACAAAGCGGTCGGCCGCACTCTCGGGAAGATGTTCGGCAACTTCTAGGGAGACCGCTAAGTCGAAGGTACGATCAACAACGAAGGGCCTCGACAGGTCCGTTGGCCGAAACAGTTCTTGCGGAATGCGAAGTGCTGCCCGAGGGACATGGTCGCCGTCGAGTCCCAGAATATCATCAACACCGCGCTTGTGGAAAACGGAAAGCCATGCGCCGCTGCCGCAGCCCAGATCGACTACTGAACTGAACTTATAAGCGCTTTCGACAAGCGGAACTACTCGCTCGGCAGACCGCGTTGAGCGCGGGATTTGCAGATCGTAAAACTCAGTATTGTACGCGTTCAAAGCGCACCTCGTTGCTGGGAGCGAGCGGAGACGGTCGGAACGATTGGCAGATCATCCGTAGCCGTTACGTGGTAGGCTGGCCGAATTCGAAGCTCAGTCTAACGATCCTGGCTAATGGCGCGAACTCTCGTGTGATAGTTGGTTGAGCGCTTTCAATGTCTGCGATGCCCGAGAGCCGCACGGCAGAGCCGCACTCGCCGGGATGCGCAATCGGGTCTAGCGAGCCGCCATGCTCCGAAATCGCCACGATTGCTGTTCGCGCCCGTTAAAGGTCGCTCGCCGCGCCGCGGTAAGACGAGCTCGCATCGCGCTGGACCACCCAATGCTCGGTTAGCCCTCCCCCCGACCCGAGCCGGTCCGCGACGAGGCTGTCCCGGCTGATCGACGAAGGTCTGGGAGCTATCCCTTATGGGCTGCTTGCCCTTCGGTACGCCTTGGCTGAGCCGCGGCTGGACCAGCCGATCGCCGCGCAAAGCCGTGGGCCGCACTCGGGAGAAGTTCTACAATCGAGGCTAGCGATTCGTCAAGTGTGCGCCGATTATTGAACGGTGGATTGGAGTGAGACCATGCCTTCACTAGGCCAGCGATCTAGGGGCAACCGACTATGACAATGGAACTCCTCGATGAACTCGAGGCGCGCTCGATCGCGATCTTACGCGAAGCGTATTTTCGCGTTTCGCCGCTATGCATGTTGTGGTCGATGGGTAAGGACAGCACGGCTCTCTTGTGGTTGGCGCGCAAGGCATTCTTCGGCAGCGTTCCGTTCCCGGTCGTGCTGCTCGATACCGGAATGGAACTTCCCGAGGTCTATGAGTTTCGCGATACAATTGCACGAGAGTGGAACCTTGAGCTACATAATGAGGATTGCCCACCCGAATCGGAGATGGACCCTACCTTGCCGCCCGCAACGCGCGCTGCGGCCAGAAAGACTGCCGGACTCCGTGCCCTCGTCGAGCGCCACGGTTATCGCGGCGTGATCGCGGGAATCCGGCGCGACGAACAAGCGACGCGTGCCAAGGAACGGGTTTTCAGTCCGCGGGCGTCGGACGGCTCGTGGGATGTCGTGCGACAGCCGCCTGAGCTCTGGGACGTGTACCATACCGATATCCCCGACGGCGCGCATCTGCGTATTCATCCTCTCCTTCATTGGACCGAAGTGGACATCTGGCGCTACACGCAGCGCGAAAACATTCCGATCGTTCCGCTCTATCTCGCGCGCGACGGTCAGCGCTATCGTTCGCTCGGCGAAAAAAACATCACCGTTCCGATTGCTTCCAACGCGGCCACTGTTGACGAGATCATCGCGGAACTTGCGTCGACGAAAGCGCCGGAACGCGCGGGCCGCGTCATGGATCACGAAAGTGAGGACGCGTTCGAACGCTTGCGCACCGGAGGATACATGTAATGGCTAAACCGCAACTGCGAGTCGTGACGGTCGGACACGTCGATCACGGGAAATCGACGCTCATCGGGCGCCTGCTCCACGATACCGGAAACCTTATGGACGGGAAAGCCGATGAGCTACGCGCGATCAGCGAACGACGCGGCGTTCCGTTCGAATGGTCGTTCGTACTCGATGCGCTGCAGAGCGAACGCGACCAAGCGATTACAATCGACACGACGCGAATCTGGATGCATCTCGGTGACCGCGAGATCGTTCTCATCGATGCACCGGGCCATGAAGAGTTTCTACGCAACATGGTGACGGGCGCCTCGGATGCCGATGCGGCACTGCTGGTGGTCGACGCCGCCGAAGGCGTCAGCGAACAAACCCGGCGTCATGCGTTGCTGCTCGAACTCATCGGCATCCGGCAAGTCGTGATCGCAGTCAACAAGATGGACCGGGCCGATTACGAGCGCAGCGCCTATGAGGCCGTGCGTACGGAACTAGACCCGCTGCTGGCACGCATCGGCATCGAGCCGACGGCGGTCGTGCCGATCGTGGCTCGCGACGGTGACAACATCGCGGTGCCGTCCACCAAGATGCCCTGGTATAACGGCCCTACGATTGTCGAGACGTTGGCGACGATGGAGCCGATCCGACGACACGAGGGCGCGGAATTGCGCATGGCGGTGCAAGGCGTCGTACGCCGCGGCACCGAGCGAATCGTCGTCGGCCGCATCGAAGCCGGCTCGCTCGGCGTGGGGGACGAGGTCGTCCTGTCGCCGGGTGCTCGAATCGCGCACGTGAAGTCGCTCGAGGCGTGGCCCGGCCCGGCGAAGTCACGCGTGAAGGCCGGCGAGTCGGTCGGCTTTACGCTCGATGTGCCGCTCTTCATCGAACGCGGCGATATCGTCAGCAACTCCTCAGCGATTCCGGGATCGACGACGCTTTTTCGCGCGCGCCTACTGTGGCTGGGACGGCGGCCGCTCGAAGTGCGTGACCGCCTGCGCATGCGCATCGGAACGCGCTTGGCTCACGTTCAAGTTGAAGCCCTCGAGCGCGTCGTCGACATCGCGACCCTCGAGCACGACGACGCGACCAGAGCTGAAAAGAACGCCGTGGCCGAAGTCGTTTTCCGCAGCCGCGAATCGCTGGCACTCGATAGCATCGAAGAGCATCCGGGGCTCGCCCGTCTCATCCTTATCGATGGGCTAGAGATCGTCGCGGGCGGAACGATCCTCGCGAGCTTCCCGAGCGCCGACCCGAGCCACATCGTCCCCGTCGGGCACCTACTCAATCGCGATGCTCGCGCGGCCCGCAACGGTCATTGCGGCGCCGTCATCTGGATGACGGGGCTTCCGGCGGCCGGCAAATCGACGATCGCGATGCAGCTGGAAAGACGGCTTCACGAACGCGGCGTGCAAAGCTACGTGCTCGACGGCGATAACCTGCGCACCGGCCTGTGCCGCGATCTCGGCTTTTCCGATCGCGACCGCAGCGAAAACATCCGGCGCGTCGGCGAAGTGGCGACGCTGTTCGCAGACTCGGGGATGGTTGCGATCGCGGCGTTCATCTCACCGAGCCGCGCCGATCGCGACATCGCGCGTCACTCCGCGGGCGATCTTTTCCACGAAGTGTTCGTGAAAGCGGATGTCTCGATTTGCGAAGCACGTGATCCCAAAGGTCACTATGCACAGGCGCGCGCCGGAGAGATTCCGGGCTTTACCGGCATCACCGGCGAGTACGAAGAGCCGCTTGCGCCGGCTCTGATCCTCGACACGGAAGCCTTGTCATTGGACGCCGCCGTGTCGACGCTTTTGCACTATGTGTTGGACCACATCGTTGCGTCATCCAATGTACGGTCGTTCGCGAGTGTCTGATCCCGTCCCGAGAGCCATGCGTCGATGCGCTCTGCAGTACTGCACTTTTGCGAGTATTCCCCGGCACGAGCCGCGACGCTACCGTGAGTGAGCCGCATAAGCGGATCATCGACCGCCATGCGGACCACCGGAAGGCAGTCTTTGTCGCAGGTGTTGCAAGGAACAGTACAGCCCTTATTTGTGATGCGTTGAACTCCGACGGTCGCTATCGATATCTGCACGAACCGTTCAGCGACATGTCGGGACCTCCGACCGGCCTCGTCAAGCGACTTGTTTGGCAGGAATACATGGCGCCTGACAGTCGCGCGCACGATATTCGACGGTACGCGCGCTCGATTCTTAACGGGCGAGTGCATACCGAGCAAGTTGATCGCTGGGTGCCTGCCGGAGTGTACCAAAAGCGCTTGATCAGCGAGTCTCGGCTTAATTTGTGGCTGAAGTGGTTTCGCGTCAATTTCGAAGGCATGCCAATCGTCTTGGTCACGCGCCACCCCTGTGCGGTCGTCGCGTCTCGCCTTTTGTTAGAAAGAGAAACTCGTCTCCGAGCCGTGCTTGCGAATGAGAATTTCGTAAGTCGTTATCTGGCCCCGTTCGCCGGCACGATCGCAGCCGCGAAGTCACAGGTTGAGAAGCATGCGCTGATGTGGGCGATCGAGCATTACGTGCCATTGCGTGAATTTCGCAATGATGATCTGCATGTCATCGTCTACGAACGATTTCTCGCGCAACCGGACGCGTTGCTGGAGTCGCTGGCCCTGCACGCGGGCGAAGGCGGCCCCGCTGCCGCGTACCTCGCAAAAAGTCGCCTACAAGCTCATGCTAGCGTCTCGGATATCTGGCGTATGCAGCTGTCGCGCGACGATGTACGGCGCATCATGCAGATCATCGGGACGTTCGGTCTCGATATGTACGCGCTTGATATGCAATCGAAAAGAACTGTCGATAGAGCGTTTGCCCCCGCTCAATCGTCGATCGGTGGGGTGCGCGACGGCGGCACGCAAAGCAAAGGCGCTGCGGCCGAAGGCGCGGCACCAGTGGCGGTTCAAGAGGACAATATGGCCGACGTGAACCGAGAGCTCCGGAGCAACCTGCTATCCTTCGAGGGATATGTGGAAACGTTGAGACAGGTGCTCCACTGCGTCAGTAGCGCTGCTCGATGGCAGATGTCGGACTGGGATTGGCTGTGGCCCAGACACGAACCGTTCGTCGTGCGCGACGGTGCTTGGCGGAAGGCCCATGTCGAGGCGTCGGGCGTTGACCAAACACTGTCGAGCAAGGTCGAAGACGTTTACCGGACCTTTAGAGAAATGCCACCTGAGTTAGGAACGTGGGCCGCAGACTGGGACGGCGAGATAAACACTTTTCTGAGGTATATGATCGATCGACTCGATGAACGGCTGATAGCCGTTCGAGCAAAAGTAGAAGACGCAACCGAGCACGTGCGGACATCGCGGCGCGCTGCAGCAGTTTCCTGACGGTTCGCCCATGTCTTCGATCAAACAGTCTTTGTTACAATCAGCCATAGTCGACCGACTCGTTAGCGGGTTAAAACATCCGCGCTTGCTCAACAGTAACTTCAACTACCGGAATACGGTTTATCTTGGGGGAGCCGGCCGGAGCGGGACGACGTGGTTTGCGGATGTCCTCAATTACGACAGACGTTACCGGGACATCTTCGAACCGTTCAATCGTCCCCACGTTCGAGCAGCGAAGCCGTTCTACCGCGGTCTCTACCTGCGCCCGCGCGACGACAATCCCGAGTATCTGGAGCCGACACGTGCGATCCTTTCGGGAAGAGTCGGAAATCGCTGGACTGACCGAGGAAACCTTCGCTGGTTTAGAGCCCGGCGAGCGATTAAGGAAGTAGACGGGAACCTCTGGATGAAATGGCTGCGCAACCACTTTCCTGGAATGCCGATGATCTGGGTGATACGTCACCCCTGCGCGGTGGTCAATTCGCGGTTGGAGCTCGAATGGGAAACGTTGGTCCCTCAGTACTTGGCTCAGCGCGATCTGATGGAAGACCATCTCGAGCCGCTGCGCCTTCATCTCGAGAAGGCGCGATCCCAATTCGAGAAGCACATGTTCAGCTGGTGTGTCCAACACTACGTGCCTGTAAGACAGCTCGCGCGAGGTGACGTTCACGTCGTCTTCTACGAAAATCTTTGCATCGATGCACCGGCGGAGCTGGAGCGCCTTTCAGCCTTCCTCGGGCGTCCTTTCAGTAAGCGCGTCATGTCCAACGTGACGGCTCCGTCCAGAACAAATTTTCGAGAAACGGCCATTGCAGGCAAAAGCGGCAAAGACATGGTTTTCGGCTGGCAACGACGTTTCGATGCGGATCAGGTACGGCAGGCGGTAAAGATTCTTGAGCTGTTCGGCCTGGATGCAGTCTACGACGACAGTCCTCTTCCGAAGGTTAAGGACGTGGACGCTTTTTCTAAGGCCGAAGAAATTCAAAGCGGCCGGGATTGACGCGTGCACGTTTCGGCGGCGTAGGTCGCCCAACTGTCGCCGCGGCTCACTTGGAAGTCGCGGCGAAATGCGGAATCGTCGAAATAATGGTAGAGCATGCGCACGCCAAAGCGGCTTTTATCGGTCAGCGTGGTTCCGATGAAAACCCAATACGGACCGCTCCATGGCCCGGCCTCGGCAGTGTACGCGCCGTTGGCAAGCGTCACGGACCATCGCCCCGCACGCGGACTAAGCCGATAGTGTTCATCGAGGCGCACGCTGCTGGACTTCGTCGCAAAGATGTTGTGCAGATCGAAGCCCGTACCAATTGCAACGTACTGGTGCTCTTCAGGAGTGCCTGCGATCGTCTCACACGACCAGATACTGCGCGTAAAATAACTTACCGGATCGTGAGCGGAAGATGATGCACGAACGCGCGGCGGTGGCGTCGGCCGCACGGGAGTTCTCGAGGGCGACGGGGTCGGGCTCGGGATGCCAAAGCGCCAGACACCCGGCGTGCGTATTGGGACAGGCGTTCTTGTCGCGGTCGGAGTCGCGGAGGGCTTCACGGTGGCAAGTGCCGGGACCATGGTCGCCGTCGGGGTGCGGAAAACCGGAGGCACGTCCGGCGGCGGCGTCGGCGGCGCAGCGAATGCCACCGCTACGATCCACGAGAGCATGCGCGATAGGTTGCCTGCCTCGGGGCGCGCTCCTTTGAGCCTTGCTAAGTAAGGCGACGCCTGAAGAAAACACTACGCACGACGGGCTTCAAGGGTAGCCTTTCGGAATGCGGCGCGAACGCCGGCATAGTTTGCAATGGCCGCGACGCCGTCGAGCAGGGGATCGATTCGAGTCGAGTTCTTTCCGGGGACCGGCCGCAGCGCACGTGGTACGGCGAAGAGCACGTCCCTTGCGAGGCGGCGCACCGTTTCTGTGCGCACGCGCTGTAGATCGCTCGGTGATTGAAAAGGTGCAAAGAACTCCGGGTGGCGCCGCGCGAGCGCAACATTCCACTCCGCGTATTTTCTACGCTGTTTCCAAAACTCGCGCAACGTGCGCGGATTGCGATGCCGCACGACGGCTCTCGGCGCGTACGTGATGCGTCCGCCGCTTCGTGTGATGCGCATGCCCATGTCCGAGTCGTCGTGACCGGCCTCGCTTAAGAAGAAACCCAAGGACTCGAACGTTTCCCGACGAAATGCTGCATTGGGCGTTTCCGCATAAAAAAAGCGGTTCGACGGATCTTGCAAGTTCGCTTGACGTATCCACGCCGGTCTGTACCGTTCAACGATTGTCTCTTGCCGATACGGAAGGATCGCGCCGCCGACGCACAGCGTCTCACTCGACGCTCCATCGAGCGCGGCGACGAGCTCGGCAACCCACGTCGTTTCAGCGATACAGTCCGCATCAGTCGTGCAGATGTAGCGTCCGTTGGATGCCGCGACGGCTGCATTGCGCGCGATACCAGATCCGCGCGGCGAGGCATGCACGACACGCACCCACGGGAATTCGTTCCGTATCAGTTCAGGCGTCCCGTCAGTCGAACCGTTGTCGGCGACGATGACCTCCAGCGCCTCGCGCGGGAACGTCTGCCGCTCGAGCGCGCGAAGGCAATTTCGAATAGTCGTGGTCGCGTTAAGGGCCGGGATGTTTACGCTCGCGACGATCGGCATGCTACCCCAAGTCCCTCATCACAATGTTCGCCAATTTCGTGATGCTGCGAGCAATTTCCGGGGAAGGAGCGGTTCCGTTAGCGCTGCACGCCGACGAATGTGCGCGAAGCGCGGCGCAGCACCGGCCGCGACGGCGATATCCCTGAGCGCGACCACTCGTCAACACGCGCGGCCATGTCCGCGACCGTCGGGTGCTCGAAGATGAAGTTGAGCGGAACGTGGACGCCGCAGCGTGCGTCGACCTGAGCCAGAATGCGCAGAGCCGAGATCGAGTGGCCGCCCAGCGCGAAAAAGCTTTCCGTCACGCTGACCTCGTCGACTCCAAGTGCGCGAGCCCAAATCTGCGCCACCGTCGTTTCCGTCGCCGTTCGCGGCGCGACGAACGCGGCCCGCGTATGTACGCGATCGTTGCTTTCCGGCGCGGGGAGCGCGGCGCGATCGATTTTTCCACCAGGCGTCACGGGAAGCGCATCGAGATGCACCAGGAACGTCGGAAGCATGTAACCCGGAAGCAATGTACTCACATGCTCGCGCAACATCGCGGGCTCGATCGCTTCGGAGCCGTCGCCGGCGGCGGAACTCGGCTGCAGTACATAGTATCCCACGAGGCTCGGTTCGCCCGATCCGTCGGAGTGCAAGGCCGCCGCAGCAGTCGCGACGCGCGGGTGCGCGCGCAGTGCCGCTTCGATCTCGGCAAGCTCGATGCGGAAGCCGCGCAGTTTCACCTGATCGTCGAGACGTCCGAGGTACTCCAGCCGGCCGTTCGCGTAGCGCCGCACGCGATCGCCGGTTCGGTAGAGGTGCGCGCCGGACTCGGCCCGGAACGGATCGGCAATGAACCGCTCCGCCGTCAATTCGGGTAGCTGCAGATAGCCGTTCGAGACGCCGTCGCCGCCGATGAAGAGTTCGCCCGCAACGCCGAGCGGCGCAACGTCGCCGCCGGGTTCGAGCACATACAGTTGCGTGTTTGCGATCGGCGCACCGAGTGAAATGGGATCACCGCGGCTTACGCGTTGTAGCGCCGACCAGATCGTCGTCTCGGTCGGACCATACATGTTCCACAGCGCTCGACCGCGCGGCAATAACTCGCTCACCAAATCCGGCGGCAGCGCTTCTCCGCCACATAGCATGACGAGGTTCTGATCGCCCTGCCATCGCGTGGCCAGCAGCAGTCGCCACGTCGTCGGCGTAGCTTGCAGCATCGTCGCACGTGACGACGAGAGCAACTCGGCGAGCCGATGGCCGTCCATTGCGGCCTCGCGCGGCGCAAGCGCGACGCGAGCCCCGACCACGAGCGGCAGCCACAATTCGAGTCCCGCGATATCGAACGACAGGGTCGTCACCGCGAGCAGCGTGTCGTCAGCACCGAGCCCGGGCTCACGTGCCATCGATGATAGAAAGTTGATGACCGAGCGGTGCGTTACCGCGACGCCCTTGGGCCGGCCGGTCGTACCCGACGTGTACAACAGGTACGCGATATCGGTTGCGGCCGCGCGCACAGTCTGCGTCTGGGGATCGGCCGCTGCAACCGGCGTCTCGTCAGGTTCGTCGATGCAGCAAACGCCCGGCGCATAATCCGTAGCCGCATCGCTTGCTTCACGGACGATACCGTCCACGAGCGTTCGCAACGACGCTTGCGTCACGATGACCGCGGCACGGCAGTCGTCCAGCATGAACGCCAAGCGCGTCGGCGGGAAGGCCGGATCGAGCGGCACGTACGCGCCGCCCGCTTCGAGCACGCCCAAGAGCGCCACGAGCATCTCCGATGAGCGCTCCAAGCACACTCCAACAAACGTCCCCGGCCGCACGCCGGCGGCTCGCAATCGCCGTGCGAACACTGCCGCCTGCGTGCCGAGTTCGCTGTATGAAAGGGAACGATCCTCGGCGATCACGGCGCAGGCATGCGGGCGCGCCGCCACCTGCGCGCCGACCAGTTCCGGTAACGTCGCATCGCGTCGGTAATCGGCTGCCGTCGCATTCCATGTCGATACCAAGCGTCGGCGTTCGTCTTCCGTAACGAGCGGCAACGCCGAAACGCGTCGCGCCGGATCCGCCGCGATCCCCTCGAGCAGTGTTCGAAAATGGGACAGCAGCCGTTCGATCGTCGCTGCCTCGAAGAGATCGGTGCGGTATTCGAACGAGACACGCAGGGCGCCATTCAATTCGGTGACGGACACCGTCAGATCGAGTTTGGCTACGCCACTTTCAAAGCCGACGGGCGTCGCGGTGAGCGAGCCTAGTTTCGCTTCCGCCGATAGTGCATTCTGCAAGATGAACATCGTCTGATATGGCGCGGCACCCGATGTTCCCGCGCCGGCGTTCTGCAGCACGTCAAACGGAGCGTCCTGATGCTCGAGCGCGCCGAGCGTCGTCTTGCGTATCGCTGCCAGGACGTCGGCGAAGCGCGGGTCACCTTCGAACCGAGCGCGCAGCGGCAACGTGTTGACGAAGTAACCGACGACGCTCTCGAGCTCGGGCCGCTGCCTTCCCGCGACGGGCGACCCGACGATGATATCGGTTTGTCCCGTGTAACGATGCAAGAGCGTGGCGTAGGCGGCAAGTAAAACCGTATAGAGCGTAACGTCGGCGCGCCGCGCCAAGCCTCGTAGATCTTCGAGCAACGCGTGCGGCAAGACGGCCGTATGGTGCGCGCCGACGAAACTCGGGAGCAAGCCGCGCGGCCGACCGAGCGGAAGCGCCGGCGCAGCGGGCCGCTCGGCCAACTCCGCGTCCCAGAACGCTTTGAGTGCGCCCAAGCGCGGACCCGCCAACCGATCGCGCTGCCACACAGCGTAGTCGGTGAACTCGATGGGCAGCGGCGGCAAGGCGCTCGCGCGATCCGCTTCCTGCGCCGCGTAGAGCTCCGCCACGTCGCGCAACAGCACGTTGACCGATGCTCCGTCGGCAACGATGTGATGCGAGACCATCAAGAAGACGTGATCGTCGCTCGCCAGCCGCACGAGAAGCGCGCGCAGCAGAACGTCGCGCCCGAGATCGAACGGCCAGCTTGCGAATGCTTGCAGTCGCTGCAATGCAGCAGCTTCACGCGCGTCGGCCGGAAGCGTTTCGAGGTCGACCGTCTCGAACGGCACCGGCCTCGGTGCGCCGATCCGCTGCACCGGGTTACCGTCACGCGCGGAGAAGATCGTGCGTAGCGCCGCATGCCGCTCGACGACTGCATCGACGGCACTGCGCAGCGCGCCTTCGTCGAGGCGACCGCGTAATCGCCGCGCGACACGAACCGAATAGGCGGAGCTGTTCGGCTGGCTGCCGCTGAGCAGCCAAAGCGTTTCCTGCGCCGCCGTTAGCGGCGCTTCGTCTTGCGATGCACGCCGTCTTATGGGCGACGCCTCGGCATCATCTGCGCTGCTGGTCCCCGCAATGGATTCGGCCAGTCTCTGCGGTGTGCCGTTTTCGAAGAAGGCGCGTAGCGAGACGGTCACGCCGAAGGCTGCCGAGACGCGCCCGACCAGTCGCATCGCGAGCAACGAATGTCCGCCGAGCGCAAAGAAATCGTCATCGATACTTATGCGCTCGGCCGTCGTGCCGAGCACGTCGGCGAACAGGTTAAGGATCGCGCCTTCGCGTGCATTGCGCGGCGCGATGATCGTGCGCTCGCGCGGCCCATGGGCATCGGGCGCCGGCAGGGAGCGGCGGTCGAGCTTCCCGTTCGGGTTGAGCGGCCAGCTTGCGAGCCACACGTATGCCGTCGGCACGATGGCGGAAGGCAGTACCTCGGCCAGCCGCTTACGGATGCTTTCCGTGAAGGCGCGCGCTTCGTCGGCTTCGCCGCGCGCAGGAATGCAGTATGCGACCAGGCGCGGATCGCCCGGAACGTCCTCGCGCAACAGGACCGTCGCGGCTCGTACTTCGGGAAGCGCGACGAGGGCGCTTTCGATCTCGCCAAGCTCCACCCGGAAGCCGCGTACCTTCACTTGCGCGTCGAGCCGCCCCAAAAACTCGAGCGTTCCGTCCCCGCGGTAGCGGACGAGGTCGCCCGTGCGATACAGGCGCGCGTCGGCTGGTGCCATGCTGCGATCGGGCACAAAGCGTTCGTCGGTCAAAGCGGGACGGCCGAAGTACCCTTGCGCGACGCCTGCGCCGCCGATGCACAGCTCACCCTTGACCCCAAGCGGCACGGGCTGCATGTGCGCGTCGCGCACATTGACGGTAACATTGCGAATCGGCGTGCCGAGTGAAACGGCTCCGCCATCCCATCGGGCGCGATCGACGTCCCAATACGTCGCGTAGACGGTCGCCTCGGTCGGACCGTACAGGTTCGTGATCGCAAGCGTCGGGCAATCGCCCAACAGCCGCGTCAACAAGGTGCTCGGCAAAGCTTCGCCGCCGAGAAACAGCCGGCGCAGCCGCGCAAGCGCAGCCGATGCGCCCGGCGTGTCGAGTACGGCCGGCAGTTGGGAGGGCACGAGCTGCAGCAAAGAGATGTGCCGACGTACTACGACGTCCGCCAAGTACGCCGGATCGCCGTGCGCGCCGCGTCGTGCGAGCACGAGCCGCGCTCCGGCGACGAGCGGTAGAAAAAGCTCCCAAACCGACGCATCGAAGCTCGCCGGCGCCCGCTGCAGGACGGCGTCGCGTGGGGTCACGTCGTACGCATCGCGCATCCAGGACAGATAGTTTGCGACCGCCTTATGGGCGACCATCACGCCTTTCGGCTCACCCGTCGAGCCCGACGTATAAATAATGTACGCAAGGTCATCAGGCGTGTGCTGCGCGATCGGCGGCTCGCTCGCGGACTGCGGTTCGTCGAGCGGCAGCGCATCGAGCGACAACACGGTCGCGTGAAGGCCCGCCGCAACGCGCGACAGCAAAGGCCGAAGCCGCTGGAGGGTCAGCGCGACCGTAACACCGCAGTCGCGCAGCACGAAAGCAATACGCTCCGCCGGATAAGCCGGATCGATCGGTACGTAGTAGCCGCCGGCGCGCAACACGCCGAGCATCCCGATCACGAGCTCGGGCGACCGCTCCGCCACGAGCGCCACGCCGACGCCGGGTCCGACACCGAGAACACGCAGACGGTGCGCTAGGCTCGAGGCGCGCGCATCGAGCTGCCCATACGACAGACTCGTGGAATCGGAAGCGCTTGCGCCACCGAGCGAGTCCGGCAATTCACCATCGTATTCGAGCGCGACGGCCGTCGGCGTGCGCGCAGCCTGCGCCGTTATCAGGCCGTCGATCGTGTCATGGAACGTTTGCGCGCCGGTGCGCTCGCTCGATTCCAGCTGCTCGCGCCGTTCGTTCTCATCGAGCAGCGGCAGCCGTGAAACGCGGCCTTGCGGCTCGGCGACGATCCCGCGCAAGAGCACGGCCAGATGGTGGAGCATGCGCTCGAGCGTCGCCCCCTCGAAGAGCGGCGAGCGTCCCTTGAGATCGAGCACAGCGGATGCCGGCCGCTGCGCCGATGCCGGCGTGAGGACGACCGTGAGGCTCAGATCGAACTTCGCAACGCAGCGCTCGATCGGCATCGGCTTCACGGTCGCAGCGCCGAACGCCGGCAGATCGCCCCCGGCATGCCGCAGATCGAAGGCGGCGCCGAAGAGCGGCGAGACTGCGGCGGACGCCCGCGCCGGTAAGAGCTCGAACGCCAGCTTCTCGTAGGGAATCTCGGCATGTTCGAGTGCGCGCAGGAACGCGCCGCGAACCGTCACGAGCACATCCGTAAACGTCGGATCTTCAGCGAAACGTGCGCGCAACGGCAGCATGTTCGAAAAGTAACCGATCAACGGTTCCAGTTCGGGCCGCGTCCGGCCCGCCACGGCGCAGCCGAGCACGACGTCCTCGTCGCCCGCATAACGGTACAGTTGCGTAGCAAAAGCAGCCGCGAACGTGACGAAGGGCGTCGTTCCGGACTGCGCTGCGAGCGCGAGCAACGGTTCGACCACCGAAGCGGGCAACGTCGCTTTGCGCCGCAGCCCCGCGTCGCCGGGAATCGCCTGACGCGGAGCATCGGTCGGAAGCCCGAGCAGTTCCGGAACGCCGGCAAGTTCCGCGCGCCAATAGCCGAGCAATTCCTCCAGGCGTTCGCCTTGCAGACTCCGGCGCTCCCATGCGCTAAAGTCGGCATACTGTAACGGAAGCGGCGCACGCACGAAGCTCACGTTGTGCGCGGACGCTGTGTAATGCTGCGCGATCTCCGCAAGCGCAATGTCGTGCGAACCGAGATCCCACGCGATGTGATGCGCCACCAGCAACAACACGTGCTCGTCATCGTGCAGACGCACGAGCGTCGCGCGCAGCATCGGATCGCGCGCGAGATCGAACGGTTCGTCGATCGCCGCGCGCAGCACGCGCATCAGTTCAGGGTCGCGCTCTAGGTGAGGCGTCGACTCGAGCGAGACGACGCGTAACGCAAGGGACCGTACCGGCCCGACGATCTGTACCGGTTCGCCGCCGCGCTCGCCGAAGCTCGTACGTAGCACGTGGTGCCGTTCAACCAGCGCGTCGAGTGCAGCGCGCAACCCTTCGACGTCGAGGGGCCCGGTAATGCGCAGCGCGCGCGGAACGCGATAGGGCGACGTTCCCCCTGCGGCGCGCTCGATCCGATAGGCCAGTTCTTGCGCAAACGACAGCGGGGCCGGAACCTTCTCGTCGCGGCGAGCAATCTCGCCCGGGCGAGCGGCGCGTGCTTCCTGCATGCGCGCTTCGACAAGCGCGCGTTTCTCCGGCGGCAACTCACCCAGCCGGACAGAAAGCGATTTCACGATCGGTCGGCCATTTGCGCCCGCGCGCCGTCGCTCGGCGCGAGCGCATCGATCTCGCGCAGCGCGCGTTCGAATTCGCGCTCCTCGGCACGCTGGATTTCGGCGTCGACGACCGCCGCCAGTTGCGCGACCGACGGCGAGTCGAAGAAACTGCGTAGCGGAACGCGCACGCCGAAGGCACGATTGAGTTCGTTCAGGCCCCGAATCGCCAAGATCGAGTGGAAGCCGAGCGCAAGGAAATTAGCAGTTACGCCGATACGCTCGACGCCGAGCAACTCGGCCCAGATCGCGGCAACGCGCTCTTCGGTCGGCGTTCGCGGAGCGACGAGTTCGTCGTCCGCTGCGAGCGACTCGAGATCCGGTAAGGCGCTGCGGTCGACTTTACCCGAAGGGCCGAGCGGCAGCCGCTCGAGCACGACGAACGCATCGGGCACCATGTAGTCCGGCAACCGGTCCTGCAACCAGGCGCGCAGTTCGCGCTCCCCGGGCGGCTCGGCGGCTAGCGAGGTGAGGACGACATACGCCGCCACGCGCGCATCGCCGCCCCCGGTACGCAAAACGGCACTCGCGCGCGCGACGGAGGGATGCTGCGCGAGGACGCTTTCGATTTCGCCCAGCTCGACACGGAAGCCACGCACTTTCACTTGATCGTCGAGCCGCCCGAGAAACTCGAGCTCGCCGCTCGGCACACGGCGGACGCGGTCGCCGGTGCGGTAGAGCCGACCGCCCCTCGGGGCGCCGAAGGGGTCGGGCAGGAAGCGCCCGGCGGTTTCGGCCGGCCGGTTCACGTAGCCCTGCGCCACGCCGGCGCCGCCGATGTAAAGCTCTCCAGGAATCCCGAGCGGCAGCGGCTGCTGCGCGGAATCGAGCACGTAGCAACGCACGTTGCCAAGCGGCTGGCCGATCGGCAACGTGGCGGGACGGGCCTCACCGAAATCCTGTTCACCGAGGGCGAACGTGCAGGCACCGACCGTCGTCTCCGTGGGACCGTAATGGTTGAGGATGCGGCACGCCCCCACGCGAGCGACGCGGTCGACCAGATTCCACGGACAAGCTTCGCCGCCGAGGACGAGCCAGCGCCGGGGCAGCAGCGCGGCGAACTCGGACCGGTCGGTCAGCGCCGCCATGTGGGTCGGCGTGATCTTTAGGACGTCGACCCTTCCGCGCGTCATCCGCTCGCCAAAACGTGCGGCATCGAGCGCGACGCCGTCACCGATCACGTGCAACGTTCCGCCCGAACAGAGCGCCGCAAAGACGGCGGTGTACCCCAGATCGACCCACAGCGGTGAGACAGTTGCGAACGCCCACGGGTCACTGCGCGAGACCCCCAGACGCGCCGAGATCGCGGTCACGTAATTGAGCAGGTTGCGGTGGGTGACCGCGACGCCTTTAGGGACGCCGGTCGAGCCCGACGTAAAGACGACGTAAGCCGGGCTCTCGAGCGACACCGGCAGGTTTGGATCGGCCGCGTTGGAATCGGGGGGCGCCGTCTCGGCATCCTCGAGGCAAATCGTGTCGACGCCGCTGCCTCCCAATCGCCCTTGCGAGGCCGCATCGGAAACGATGAGCTGCAAGCGGCTCTCCGCGATCAGGCTCATGAGGCGCTGCTGCGGCAACTCCGGATCGAACGGGACATAATGGCCGCCGGCCTTGAGCACGCCGAGCAACCCGACAAGCGAACTCTCCGAGCGGCCGAGCGCCAGACCGATGGCTTGCCCCGGTTCGACCCCTTGCCGGAGCAGACGATGCGCAAGGCGATTGGCCGCGGCGTTGAGCTCTGCGTACGTATAACTGCGCTCGTCGTCGACGACGGCTATCGCTTGCGGCGAGCGGCGCGCTGCGGCTTCGAATTGGGCGTGAACCGCTGCCGGGCCGATCGGGGCGCTCGTCGCGTTGTAGTCCACCAGCAGCGCGTGGCGTTCGGCGTCCGAGACGATCGGAAGGTCTCGGCAGCGCCGGGTCGGGTCGGCGACGGCGGCTTCGAGCAACGTGCGCAGGTGTGAGAGCAGCCGGTCCGCGGTGGCTTCAAGGAACAGATCGGTGCGGTACCAGAGCGAGAGCCGCAAACCGCCGGCGATCTCGGCGATGCGCAAGGTCAGGTCAAATTTCGTCGCGCCCAAGTCGACGTCGAGCGGACGCGCTTCGAGACCCTCGAGGCCGAGCACGTCGGGCAGCGTGTCTTCCATCGCGAGGATCACTTGGAAGAGCGGGGCCTGCGTGAGTTGGCGGTCCTTCTGTAGCTCGAGGATCAGCTGCTCGGCCGGGACTTCCTGATGTTCGTACGCTCCCAGACACGTTGCCCGCACGCGCGCCAGCAACTCGGCGAAGGTGGGGTCCCCGTCCAGGCGAATGCGTAGAATCAGCGTGTTGGCAAAGTAACCGACGACGCCCTCGGTTTCGCTGTGCGAACGGCCGGCGATCGGGGAACCGACCACGACGTCGTCCTGACCGCTGTAGCGTGCCAACAGGGTGGCAAACGCGGTGAGGAGCGTCATGTAGAGGGTCGCGTCGTGGTCGCGCGCGAGCCGTTTGATGCCCTCGAGCAACGCGTGCGGCAGGATCGATGCGCGGCCCGCACCTTCGAACCGCGGGGCTGTCGCGCGCGGACGATCGACCGGCAGGTCCAAAGTCGCCGCAACGCCCGAAAGTTCCGTGCGCCAATAGGCAAGGGACGCCGCCAAGGTGGGCGTGTGACCCGCCTCACGCTCCCATGCGGCGAAATCCGAGAACGCGATCGGAAGCGGCGCGAGCGCCGGCGCAGCGCCGCGCCCGCAGGCTGCATACAGTTCCGAAAGTTCGCGTGAGACGATGCTCTTGGACCACGAGTCCGACACGATGTGGTGGGTGTCGAGCGACAGCACCCAGTCGGCGGGCCCCAACTGCACGAGCATTACGCGCAGCGGCACCTGACGGGCCAAATCGAAGGGGGTTTGCGCCTGTTCGCGCACGAGACGTTCCGCCTCGGCGAGACCGTGTTCGGCGTAGTCGGAAAGATCGAAGCGCGCGATCGCTACCGGCTGCGGCGGACGAACGACCGCGCGCGGTCCCGCATCGGTCGCCGTGAAGACCGTCCGTAACGCGTCATGCCGTGCCGAAAGCGCGTCGAGTGCGGCCTGCAAGGCGGCGGTATCGAGCGGCCCTCGAATGCGCCACGCGCGCGCGACGTTCCAGGCGGTGATGCCGGGCGAGGCGCGATCCATCAGCCAGATGAGTTCTTGTGCGAACGAGAGCGGCGCGGGTCCGTCCTCGACGCGCCGCTCGATCGCGCGGCCCGTGGTTGTCATTTACGCCATCGACACGAGGATTCGGCGCGCCCCGCTGAAGGGACGCCGGCCGTGGCAGGCCAGCATGTTATCGAGCCAGAGCGCGTCGCCCCTGTGCCAGGGAAAGTCGACCGTCAAGTGCGCGATCGTTTGCCGAATCGTCGTGAGCATCTCAATCGGAAACGGGGTGCCGTCGCCGAACGTCGCGTAGCTCGGAAGATCGGCCGGGTCATCGCCATACACGCCGATTAACGCTTCGTAGACTGCGGCCGGATGGGTCGAAGGGTGGTATTGATCTGCCTGATTGAACCAGACGGCTTCACCTGTAAGGGGGTGGACTGCCACGGCGGGACGCTGCTGGATCAGGCGCAGTCCGCCGTCGGATTTCCATTCGAACTCGCTGCCGGCTTCGCGACAGTAGCGCTCGACCGCGGCCCGATCTTCAGTCTCGAACGTCTGCTGCCAGGAGCGCCCGAAGCCGCTGCCGCCGGGCAAGTTGCGGATGTAGCGCACGCCGCGCATCGTGAACTCCTCGACGATCGCGCGGTCGAGCGTCTTCAGTATCACCCGGCTGTCGGCAACCGGCGTCTCGCCGCCCTTCTCGGCCGGAACGATGCAGCCGAACAGCAACTGCGCAGGCCAGGTCGCGGCAAACGACATCTCGTTGTGCAGCGAGATCGTCTGCGTCGGTGGATATTCGGTCGACGTATAGACGCGGTTGCTGACCCGGGTGCGCGGCGAGTCCCCCCCGACATAATCGGCCGAGCGCTCGAAGAACACGCCTGAGAGCGTTTCAAACAGTTCGGCCGTGTCCGCTCCGAGCTCGCAAAGCCGCACGGCACCCACGCGCATCAAGGTTTCGCCGAGGGACGTCTTGTTGGCGGCAAGCCACCCAAGGCGCTCGTGCACCGAAGAACCAGGAACGCGCAGGAGTGCGGGATAGCCCGCTGCCGATAAATCGGCTGCGGGCTCGGAAATGTTTTGCATGTTCTCGCTAGTTCTGCTTCAGATGTTGGGATTAGCGGACGCGGGGCTTTGCGCCCGACGCGACCCTACCCGGTGGGACCTTCGACGTTCGGCTAACTCGCCGAGACCGCCTATCACGTTATGGCTCACATTTTTCAACGCGGATACCCACCGCGTGACCGTACGGGGTATCGCCGAAGTGTACGAGCCGGAAACCCGCTTGGTCGAGTTCCCGTTCGAGCTCGTGCTGCGTCGCGTAGTGGCAGAATGAGCCGCTCAACGTATCCCCGACCTCCACCGCATCCGCGTGGCCGCGCAGGCGGCGTATCGCCGTCCCGAGTGCCGCGGTCATCCGCATGCTGCGGCTGTCGCCGCGTCGCGCGCGGAATGAAAGCAAGATCGGGCCGCCGGCAACGATCTGCGCGCGGAGGCGGCGCAGAAACGCGACGCGAGCCGCGCTCCCGGCGATGTGCGTGTACGCGCCCCAGCCCAGGACCGCGCCGTCGAAGCTGCCGAGATTCGGAACATCGTCAGGCGCGGCCAATATGAACGGCGTTGCAATACCGTCTCGCGCTAAGCGTCGCCGCGCCTCCTCCACGAGCAGCGGCGAACACTCGAAGGCCGACACGACGAAGCCGCGCGCCGACAGCCCAAGCAGTTCACGCCCCGCCCCGGCCGACCCGAGGATCAGCGTCTTGGCCGCTTTGAAATAGCGTCCGATGGCGGTCTGCTCCCAATCGAAGAGACCGCCCGCATTGTACGCGTCGTCGTAATACCGGGAGGTCGAGCGTGCGTAGAAGGCGGCTGTGACCGCGTTGATGCCGGCACGGTCGAGCATTCCCAGTCGCACCCCCTGGAATGCCGCATCTGCGATCCGCCGTACGAAGCCGCCGCCTCTGCGAAAGACGTGTGCAAGTCTCATCTGCGCGCTGATACCCAAGCGACGTTCGCGTATGCGCCGGTGCATTGCGCCCATGCGACGAAGTGACGCGTCATGTCAAATCCGCGACCGCGATAATGCGGCGGCCCACGATCCGCGGTGTTGCCCAGGGACTGGGAATGCTGTATCGAGCACGGAGGCGCTACGGGGCGCGGGGTGCGATGAGTCTGGCTCGGGAGCTACTTCCCTCCATCGCCCGAAGACGGCAGCGTGCGATCGACCTGGGAGGGGGGAAGCTGTTTTTGCGCCCCGGCACGACCGATCTAGCCAACCTGCGCGAGATATTCCTGGAGGGAAGCTACGACCTCGGGAAGTTCAAGCACGCGTCACGAGCGCATGCTTTTTACGATCAGCTCCTGAGAGCTGGAAAGCGCCCGTTTATCCTGGATTGTGGGGCGTACATCGGTCTCTCGACGAGATATCTGGCCGAGGCGTTTCCCGAAGCGGATATCGTCGCAGTCGAGCCATCGCTCATAAACTATCGACAACTGGAGAAGAACGTTGCCGGCCGCAGCCGGATAACCCCGCGACATGCCGCTGTCGGCCGGCCGCACACGACGGTGAAGATCGACAACCCGGCACACCCGAGGTTCGTCGGTTTCACGGTGAGCGCATGTTCGCCGACCGATCCGGAAGCAATCGAATCGGTCGGCGTCTCGGATCTTCTTCCTAGCGACGGCGAGCGCGTGCCGTTCATCGTCAAGCTCGATGTCCAAGGCGCTGAGCGCGACGTCTTCGCGTCGTCCGACTGGCTCGCACGCGTCCCGATCGTGCTCATCGAACTTCACGACTGGCGTTACCCGTGGGAAGGACGCAGCGCCGCTTTCCTGGGCGCGCTCGCTCAGCATCCCGTCGAAGTTCTCGTCAACGGCCAAAATCTCGCCGTGTTCAATCGCGAGCTACTGGGCGCCGAACTCGAGCCCTAGAAACTATCAGGCTTCACCGACTTCCACGATTGTGCATGATTCGGCGCAACCGCGTCGCGTCGCCGCAGACGGTTCATGTGCACGCTGCACGAAGTAGCGCCCCACCGGTGCATTGCATCCCCGCGACGAAGCACCACCGTATGTCCGATCTCACCGATCCCGAGCACGCGACGAGTCTTGCGCTCGGCCGCCGTGCATTCGTCGCCATCACCGCGGGCGCTGCCGCGCTCGGGGGACAGGTGGGAAACGCAGACGCGCAAAGCGCCGAATTCGGAAAGCCGCACCCGCCGATCATTCCCGAAGACGACGGGGCGATCAACGTCAGCCGTCCGCGCGTCACGTACGGTGATCGCACGATCGACGCGTATCTCGCCGTCCCACGCAACGTGACCGGGGCCACGCCGGGCATCGTCGTCGTGCAAGCGATCTGGGGCGTCGACGCGCAGCTGCGTGACGTCGTGCGGCGTTACGCGAAGCAAGGCTATGCGACGATTGCGCCCGATCTCTACACGGGCCTCGGTGCACCGAGCGGCGACGGCGCAAGCGACTTCACACCCTATCGCGACATCGCCGCGAAACTCGTCGATGCAACGGTCGACGCCGACATTGCGGCCGCCGCCGATTATCTACGGAGCGCTCCGTCCGGCAAAGGCGCTCGCGTCGGCGTTACCGGCTTCTGCATGGGCGGCGGTATCACGCTGCGCCAGGCGGTCGACAACAAAACGCTTGCCGCCGCGGTCGTCTTCTACGGAAAAGTGCGCTACGGAACAGGCGGCAACGCGGGCCCGATCACGCCAATCGCCCTCGCTTATGCGGACGAACTCACGGTGCCCCTATCCGGCAATTGGGGCGGCCGCGACACGAGCATCCTCGCTGCCGACGTCCGCGCGCTCGACGCGAAGCTCAGCGATCTGCGCCGCCGTCACGACATCAAAGTCTATCCCGACGCCGGCCACGCGTTCTTCGACGACACGCGTTCGTCATACGTTCCTTCGGCAGCGACCGACGCGTGGACTCGCACGCTCATCTGGTTCGGTCAACATCTGAAGTAAAGGAGTCGTTCAGTGGCGAGTCTGGACGCTGAAGTCACCGTGCAGCAGCGCAATGAAGTGACATTGCCGAGTGCCATCGCCGAAGCCCGAAACGTGACGCCAGGGAGCCGCTTCATCGTCCATATCGATGACGAGCATCCTGACCTTATTCTTCTTCGCGCGATTCCCAAGAGTTACGCGGGCGCGTTGAAGGGTCTGGTCGGGCGCAGCACCGACGACGAACTCGCTTATGTACGCGACGAGCAAGACTGGGGTTAATGAAAACGCGCCTTCACAGCTTGAGGCTCGGCGCTGGAACTCGGAAGTGCTGCACCGGCAGCACCGCGACGACGGTCACTCGTTGGCGTTTTTGGCGATTTCCAGGAGTCCCCGGAGCGCTCGATTAACGGCGCCGGCGTCCGGGAAGGCGCGCCGGACGTCGGGGTCAAGCACAACGAAGCCCTGGGCAGCGAGCGCCAGTTCACGATCTTGCCGCGCACAACGTCGGGACCGCTCCATTCCTACGGAGGGATGTCGCTGTAGTCGATCTCCTCGTCGCTTTTGGGAAGGTTCGGTCCCAATCGACGTGCTTTGCTTGAGCGAAAGCTTTTTCAGCGCTCATCGCGATAAGCTCGCCGGTCTGCTCGGTCTGCGACTCGTGCTGAGATGAAGCGGATGCGCGTGCGGACTTGGCCTTCATCGGTAATGCTTTCGACATCAGTGTGGACGACGACTAGGAGAGTGCCCTGACCCTCGCCCATGGTGAGCCACCGGTCGTCGTAGCGGAGGTCTGGTTTGGTGACGAGGAGTGGATCCTCGAATACGGTCTGAGCGAGTTCGAACGGGACACCGCACGATTTGCCTCTGTGCTCGGGGTCAACGCCTATTTCTTGTCGAGCTTCCCCAGCGCTGCGAGCGTATTGGCGACGTGCTTGCTCGGGTCGAGCGCCGTATACGCATAGACGATCTTACCGTCCGGTGCGATTACGTAGGACGTACGGTTCGACACGGTCGCCGGTCCGGCGCTCAGCGTAGCATCGTAGGATTGTGAGATTTTGTGCGACGCGTCGGAAGCTACCGGGAACTTGCTGCGGCACTCCGAGACGCTGAACTTGCTCAGCGTGTCGATCGGATCGACGGAGACGCCGATCACGGTCGCACCGAGCTTCTTGTAGTCGTCGATGTGCTCGGCGAAATCGTGCGCTTCGAGCGTGCAGCCCTTCGTGAACGCGGCCGGATAGAAGTAAAGGACGACCGGACCCTTTGCGAGCGCATCCTTTAAGTCGAAGTCGAACACCTTGCCGCCGAGCGATGCTTGCGTCGCGAACTCGGGCGCGGTCGCACCCGGCTTGAGCGCTGCGAACGCGGGCCGTATCGCGATAACTGCCAGTACCAAGAACGCAGCGACTGCGACGAGCGAAAGCTTCCAAGTCTTGAGCATATCGATCATAATCCCATCAAGCGTGCGATGACGAGGCGTTGCACCTCGTTTGTTCCTTCACCGATTTCGTTGATCTTCTGGTCGCGGTACATCCGCGAAACGGGATACTCGTCCATGAACCCGTAGCCGCCGTGAATCTGCACGGCCTCGTTGACGACGCGCCGTGACACCTCGGCGGAATAGAGCTTCGCAAGGCTCGCGGTCATCTCGAACTCGCGGCCGTTGTCCTTTTCCCAGGCCGCGCGTAACACCATGAGCTTGGCGTGTTCGATCTCCATCAGCATGTCGGCCAGCTTGAATTGAATCGCCTGGAATTTCGAGATCGGCTGACCGAACTGCCGCCGTTCCTTGGCGTACGCGAGCGCTTCTTCGTAGGCGCCGATCGCGAGCCCGACCGAGAGCGCCGCAACCGAAATCCGGCCGCCGTCGAGGATCTTCAGGAACTGCTTGAGCCCACGCCCGCGCGCGCCGAGCAACGCGTCCTCGGGCACGTGCGCGTCCGCGAACGCGAGTTCGCGCGTGTCCGACGCCTTCCAGCCCATTTTGCGGTACTTCTTGGAACGCGAGAACCCAGGCGTATCCTGCGGCACCGCGATATTTGAAATTTCAGGACGTCCCCGCTCGTCGGTTCCGGTGACCGCGGTGATCGTCGTTCCGCCGGTCAGATCGGTGCCCGAGTTCGTGATGAAGGCCTTCGTGCCGTTGATCACCCACGCGCCGTCACGCAGCTCGGCGCGCGTGCGCGTGCCGCCCGCATCGCTGCCCGCCTGCGGTTCGGTCAGCCCGAAACCCCACAGCATCTCGCCGCGCGCAAGCGGCACGAGGTATTTTTGTTTTTGCGCCTCGGTGCCGAAGAGATGAAAGGGCGTCGAGCCGAGCGACACGTGTGCGGCGAGCGTGATGCCGGTCGACGCGTCGGCGCGCGAGATCTCCATGACCGCAAGCGCATAGCTGACCGTGTCGGCACCGGCGCCGCCGTACTCTTCGGGAAACGGCAGCCCCATCAAGCCCAGGTCGGCCATTTTCTTGACGAGGTCGTACGGAAATTCGGCTTGCGCGTCGATCTCCTCGGCGCGCGGCTTGATTTCGTTGTCGGCGAAGTCGCGGCACAGCGTTTGGATCGCGCGTTGGTCTTCGGTAAGATCAAAATTCATAGACGCAGGTCTTGCTCCGCTTCGATGCCGAAAAACACCTGTAATGTCACCGCCAGGAGGGTGTCGTGCCGCGCACGACAGCCGACGACGCGCGGATCGGCCGAAGGCCGAACGCTACGGGCTTGCCGCGTGATATCGCTGCGCGGCGTGACGCTCGTTTACTCCAACGGTACGCGCGCCCTCGACGGCATCGACCTCGAGATCGCTAAGGGCAGCTTCGTCTTCCTCGTCGGCCACTCGGGCACCGGCAAATCGAGTCTGTTGCGGCTGCTCTATCGCGAGCAGGTTCCGAGCCGCGGCAGCGTTACGGTCGACGCCATCCGCGTCGATAAACTACGCCGCTCGAAAGTGCCGCACTTGCGCCGCAACGTCGGCGTCGTTTTCCAAGACTTCAAATTGCTGCCCGACAAGACGGTGTGGGAGAACGTCGCGTTTGCGCTGCAGGTCACGGGCGCTCGCAGCCGCGACGTGATTCGCCAGGTGCCCCGGGTGCTCGACCTGGTCGGCCTCGCGCACAAGTCGCGCATGTTTCCAACCGAACTCTCGGGCGGCGAGCAGCAGCGTACGGCGATCGCGCGGGCGCTCGTCAACAACCCGAAGATTCTGCTCTGCGATGAGCCGACGGGCAACCTCGATCCCGCAAACACCAACGATATCATGGACCTGCTGCACCGCATCAATCTCAAAGGCACGACGGTGCTGATCGCAACGCACAACGTGCTCGTCGTCGACCGCATGCGCCGGCGGGTCATCCGTCTCGACGACGGCCGGATCGTCGCGGATGAGGAGCGCGGTTACTATCACGCCGCCAACGGAACGGCGGGGGCCGACACGGCGGAACTGCCGATCATGAGGTATAGCGTTGGACCCAGGACGAGTTCGCTTCTTTCTGAGTGAAGTCGGGCGCAACTTCAGCCGCAACGCGATCATGCAGCTGACCGCGATCGGCACGGTGACCGTAACGATCGTGCTGCTCGGCGCCTTCCTGTTCACCCGCGAAACGGTCGGGAAAATCGGCAACGACGTCTTGCACCAGATCGAGATCAGCGTCTTTCTCAAAGACAGCGCAGGCGCCGCCGATGCCAAAGCCGTCGTTGCCAAGCTTGCCCGCGACCGGCGCGTCGCAAGTGTGACCTACGTGCCCAAAGCGCAAGGCTTGCAGCAGATGCGCGAGCGGCTGCGCGGTCAGATGGACATGTCGCTTTTGACGAGTAACCCGTTGCCCGACGCCTTGCGCGTGCGCGCCGTCGACACGGGCAAGGTCGACCAGGTCGCCGCGGCGATCCGTAAGATGCCGAGCGTCGCGAAGGTCGAGTACGCGCAGGATGCGGTGGAGAAGCTTTTGCGGCTCTCCGACGTGCTCGGCCGCGTCGGCCTAGCGATCATCGCGCTGCTGCTCCTGACCGCGGCGATCATCATTTCCAATACGATCCGCCTGACGGTGTTCGCGCGCCGCCGCGAGATCGCGATCATGCAGCTCGTCGGCGCATCGAGCGGCTACATTCGCCTGCCCTTCATCTGCGAAGGTTTTCTCGCCGGGCTCATCGGAGCGGCACTCGCCGTTGCGCTGCTTGCCGTCGCGCGCGCGCAGTTGCTGCCGAAGCTTGCGCTCGCACTGCCGTTTCTGCCCTTGCATGCCGGAGATGTCAACGCGGTCGTCTTCGCGCTCGAGCTGCTCGGCGTCGGCGCGGCCGTCGGAATCGTGGCATCCTGGATTTCCGTAGGACGCTACTTACGCGCGTAGCGGCCGTCCGGCTGGGGTCGCTTCTGTGTGCGATGCTCGTCGCGCTCTTCAGCGTGCCGCCGCCGGGCGCCGCGTCGCTCGGCGACAAGATACAGTCGCAACAGTCACGCATCGAAGCAACCCGCAAGCGCCTCGACGACCGGCGCGCTCGCTTGCAGTTCGAGAGCGTGCGCGCTTCCGATCTGCGCCGGCAGCTGGTGCAAACCGACGCCGGCATTTCACGTGTCTCGGCAAACCTCGACGTGATCGAAACCCACATCCGCCACAACGAAGGCAACCTTACGTGGAACCGCGTCCAGCTCGATGCCGCCGAAGCCACCTTGCGGCGGCACGATGACGCGCTGCGCCGCCGTCTCGTCGACACCTACGAACGCGGCGATCTCGGCTACATCAACGTCCTGCTCGCCTCGACGTCGTTCGCGCAATTCGTCGAACGCGCGGACGACATCGGCTACCTAATTGCGGCCAACGTGCGAACGGTGCGTGAACGGCGCGCGGCTGAGGGTGCGGTGCAAAGCGCCCGGGCGGCGCTCGAACGCCGCGAACTCGAACTGGCGGGTTCGCAGCGCGAAGCCCAGCAAACGAAATATCAGCTTGCGGCGCTAGCCGGCCAACGGACGGCGCTGGTCGCGGCGGCCGACGTGCAACGGCGTACCGTCGCAAGCGAAGTCGCGCAGCTCGAAGATCTGACCGCTGCCCAAGAAGCGCAGCTCGAAGCGATGATCCGCGAACGCCAGCGCGAAGAAGAGGCGCGGCGTCTCGCCGCCGAAGCTGCCCGCCGCCGGGCCGCCCAACTCGCCGGCCAACAGGCGCCGGCACCGGTCAACGAAGGGGCGCCCGGTGCGTTTTCCTGGCCGGCCTCGGGCCCGATCACGTCGCCCTTCGGCATGCGCAACGATCCGAACGGCCGCGGCTTCCGCATGCACACCGGCATCGACATCGGAGCACCGATGGGCGCGACGATCACGGCGTCGGCCGGCGGCCGGGTGATTTACGCCGGCTGGGAAGGCGGCTACGGCAATACGATTATCATCGACCACGGGGGTCAAACCTCGACGCTCTACGGGCACTGCTCGCAAATCTTCGTCGCCGACGGACAAGACGTGCAGCGCGGCCAGGCGATCGGCGCCGTGGGCGCGACCGGCGACGCGACGGGGCCGCACCTCCACTTCGAAATCCGGATCAACGGAGTCCCCGTAGACCCGAGTTCGCGCTTGTAAAGCGCCTCATAGCGCTTTCGGGGTCCCGTGCCCCCAAAGCGAGGGGTTTTCGGACGCCGACTCGGGGTAACGCTCATTGCAACCGAAAGGTGTACAGGCGCGTTCAAGTATCACCAACGCGCCTCGTTGCCCCCGATCGGCCGAAGGCCGAACGCTACAGATTCGACGAATCGACGGGATCTTGCCGAAAACGCTTCGAGCTCTTATCGCTCTCTTGATCCTCGCCGTCGCATCTCTCGGCGGGGCGCTGTACCTTGGCCACGAGCGTCTCGTGCGTCCGGGCGAAGCGCTCACCGACAATTCGAGCGTCTTCCCGTCGATCGGCCTGCAGGCGCTGCTGGGAACTCTCCATGGTAGCGATCAAGCCATGCTCGACAACGCCTTCCGCCAGGTCGAGCGCACGTATTACAAGCCGGTCGATGCTCAAACGCTCTTGAGCGGCGAACAGCGCGAACTGGTCGCGTACCTCAAGAAACATGCGATCGCCAATCCCCGCATCCCGGTACTCATTGCAACCGGAGATCAGCGGCGCGACGTCGCGGCACTCAATCGCGACCTTGCGCTCGCACAAGCACGGTACGGCAAGCAAACATCGTCGGTCGAACTCACGCAGGCCGCCATTCGCGGCATGCTCTCGTCGCTCGGCGATCCATACACGACGTATCTGTCGCCGAGCGAAATCAACTCGCTCGAAGAGTCGCTGCGCGGCGGCGACTTCGGCGGCATCGGCGTCTATATGATACAGGATCCGCGCAGCAAGGCGATCCTGGTCGAACCGATCGAAGGCATGCCGGCCGCGCGCGCTGGCGTCCGCACGGGCGATCGCATCACGGCCGTCGACGGGCACGTCGTCGCGCCGCTCAAGGTCGACGACGTCGAACGGTTGATTCGCGGCCGTACCGGTACGATCGTGCACATCGCAGTGCGCCACATCGGTTCGCATGCGCAGCGCACGATCGCGATCACGCGGCAGCAGATCGTCGTCCCCTCGGTTCACGCCGAGATGAAGGACGGCTTCGAATACATCCGCCTCGCCGATTTTGGCCGCACGTCCTACGAAGAAGTACGCCGGGCCCTCTTACACGGGAAGGCGCACAATGCGCGCGGTTACATTCTCGACCTGCGCGACAACGGCGGAGGATATCTCGACGCCGCCGTGAGCATTTCGAGTCTCTTCATTCCGCAAGGCACGATCGTTTCCACGATCGATCGCTTCGGAGACCGGGACACGAAGGCAACGGTCGGCCAGACGCCCTCGGACCAAAGTGCGTACGTCGGCGCGAAACCGCTCGCGATTCTGGTGAACAAGTTCACGGCCAGCGCTTCTGAAATCACCGCGGGCGCGATCCAAGACTATCGGGCGGGAACGCTCATCGGCACGAAGACGTTCGGTAAGGGCGTCGTGCAAAGCATTTACAACACCCTCGACGGCGGCGCGCTGAAGATCACGACCGCCAAATACGTCACGCCGCGCGGGCGCGACATCCAGCATAAGGGCATCGAGCCCGACATCGTCGTCGATCAGCGGGTCGATCTTCCGCTCATCGGCACGCCGCACGACCAACAACTCATTGCCGCCGAAGCCTTTCTGCGGCGCACCGCCAACAGGTAACAGACTTCCGATGAATCGTGCCCTGCCCGTCCTTGCCGCCGCTGCGCTTCTGGGAACCGTCCTCACCGCGCCCACGACCGCTTCGGGGCTAACCGGACTCGAGAGCGACGAACTGCAGATCAGCTATTCGCTGCTCTCACAGGAGTTCTATAAGAAGGTCGATCCGCAGACCGTTCTCGACGGTGCGCGCGCGGAATTACTCGGCTACCTCACCAAAAGCGGCATCAAAAACGCGCGCGTGGCGAAACCGCGGGCGACCGCCGATGCGGATGCTAACGAACGCGCACTCGAGCGCGAAGTCGGCTCGGCCGTGAGCGCCTACGGCGCGAAGCTCGGGAGCCGTTCGCTCACGTACGCCGCTATTTCCGGTGCGCTCGACTCGGTGCACGATAAATATACGGTGTTCTTGTCGCCCAAGGAATACGCCGCACTCAATGAAGGGCTCGACGGCGGAAACTTCAGCGGCGTCGGCATCTCGATCGCCGTCGACGACAAGACGAAGATCCTCGAGGTCAACGAGGTCATTCCCGACGGTCCCGCCGAGAAAGCCGGGCTGCAATCGGGCGATGTCATCCTCTCCGTCGACGGCAAGTCGACGAAGGGGCTGACGACCGAACAGGATTCAAAGATGTTGCGCGGGCCGAAGGGCACGCAGGTGCGCCTGGAGATCGAGCGCAGCGGTGCAACGATCCCGATCGTCTCGATCACGCGCGATACGATTCATCAACCAAGCGTCTACGCGAAACTCTTGCCCGACGGCATCGGCTACGCGCGTCTGACGGTATTCGGAGCGAGCACCGCAGCCGAACTCGGCGCAGCGCTCGCGCGCTTGCAAAACCAAGGCGCGAAGGCCTATATCCTCGACTTGCGCGACAACGGCGGCGGCTACTTGAACGCGGCCATCGACGTTAGCTCGAAATTCATCGCCTCGGGCCCGATCGTTTCGGTGCAAGATCGCGGCGGTCGGGATACGCAGTACGATGCCGAGGACGTCGCGATCACGCCCAAACCCTTAGCGGTTCTGGTCAACAAATACACGGCGTCCGCTTCCGAGATCACCTCGGGCGCGATTCAAGACAACGGCGTCGGCGAACTGATCGGCGAGAAAACCTATGGCAAAGGGGTCGTGCAGACGATCCATCCCTTACCCGACGGCTCGGCGGTCAAGATCACGACGGCGCGCTATCTGACGCCGCACGGTCGCGACATCAACCTCATCGGCATCACGCCCGACATCGTCACCATCGAACCGAAGACCGCGCGCCTCGGCGATCCGTTGACCGACTCGCAGCTACGCTCCGCGATCACGTATCTGCAAGGCAAGATCGCACAAGCGGCGACGGGGACGTAGCCGCGAGCACCGCCGTGATGTCGGCGAACGACGAGAAGGACTCGAAGGGCACGCCCCGCTCACCTAAGTAACGTTCGAGCTTACGGCCGCGCCGCGCGAAGCGGCGGTCGGCTGCCAGCGCCGCGGCATAGTCGGACAGGCCGTCGCCGATGAAGATCGCCGTCGCGCCGCCCTCGCGCGCGCAGCGTACGAGGGCCGCCTTGTCCGTTCCGTTGGGGACGGGATCCCGAAAACGAATGCGCCAGCCCGCAGGATCGGCAACGACGTCGTTCGCCACGACGCGCAGGTCGCCGAGCCCGAGGGGCTCCAGCCGTAGCCGGATGAGCCGCTCGATGCCCGAACTGACCACGGTCACCGGCATGCCGAGCGCGCGGCACTTCGCAACGAACGCCGGGAACGCTTGGTCGACGTGCACCGAGCGTTCGAGCAGCGCCGCCACTTCGGCGAAATCGGCCCGCACGTAGGACGCCTGCAACTGCAGGACGTCGCGCAGCGGCACCCGGCTCTCGTGGAGGCCGCGTTCGGTCGCCCGCCACGCGGCCTCGCCGGCGAAGTGCCGCACGAGCACGTCGAAAGTGTCGAGGTCGGTGATCGTCCCGTCGAAGTCGACGAACACCGCCGCCGCCCGGCTTGCGGCGTCGCCGCTCACTTACGTCGTTTTGCGGCGCGTGCCGGCTGTCTTCTTCGCGCTTGTCTTGCGGGCGGCCGGCGTTTTCTTGGCTGAGGTCTTTTTAGCCGCCGACGTGGTCTTCTTGGCCGACGCGGTCTTCTTGGCGGCGGTCGAGGATTTCTTGGCCGTGGCCTTGCGGGCCGTGCCGGACGATTTGGAAGCGGGCTTCGCCGGCGTGACCGGCTGCGCCACGGCCGGGGGAGCGACGGCGTCTGCCTTTCGGGGGCGGCCCCGCTTCCGCGGTGCAGCGGCCGCAACGGTTGCGGTCTCGGGCCCCGCGTTCTCCGCGGCCGAGGCAGCCGCACCGGAGGCGGCCGATCGGTCCGATGCCGCCGGGCTCGTGCCCGGAAGTGCCGGCTGCGCCACCGTGAACTCCGCCGGTTCAGCCGTTCGGCTACGGCGACGGCGCGCGGGAGTCGCGATCTTCGCCGGCTCTTCGGGAACGCTCAGGCTTGGCGGCGGGGCGTCGATCGCGACCGCGCCGGTCCTGCGTTCCAGGGGCGCGATGGCGCGACTTGGTTGCGGCGGGGCGGTCTCCCCCGTGGACTCCGCTGCGCCGCTTCCGTCGACGCGAAAGATGTGCCGGTCCGGCACGGTTTGCGGGGTGCTCGCCGCCGCGTCCGCAGGCAGTTGACCGCGGCCACGGCGCCGGCGGCGCCGGCGACGGCGACGCACTTGGCCATCGTCGCCTACGACCGCCGTAGCGGCTGTCTCTTCTTCGTCGTTTTCAGCTTCGTCGGGCGCTTGCTCCGCGAACGCGGCGTCGGCGGTCGATGCGACGCTCGGCGCAGCGAGCGGAGGCGCTCCAGCCGCAACGTCGGCTCCGGCCGCCGGCATACCCTCGCCGGCTCCCGCCCCGCGCCGGCGGCGGCGCCGGCGACGTCGTTTGCGAACCTCGTCGCCGGGACCGCCGTAACTTGCATAGGTGCGGCCTTCGCCGGCCGCATCGATGGACGCGTAGTCGGGCACCGGCCGAATCGGGGTCACGGTTGCAAGGGCCGGCGCGAGCGGCTTGTGCGCGCGCGTTTCGGCGTCTTCGGCTTCGGCTTCGGCCGTCGTCGAGATGCCGAGGCCGGGGCGCCCGATGCCCTTGGCCGCTTCCTCGGCGAGTTCGCGCAGTTCTTCTTCCTGTTCCGCCGGCGTTGCCGCGACGGGTTTGCGCCGCCCGCGTCCGCCGCGACGGCGGCGCTTACGGTCCTCGGCTACCGGCTGCGCCACAGGACCGCGCGTCTCGGCAAGGATCGTTCCATCCTCGTCGATGTCGATCACTTTGATGCGCAAGATATCGGTCGCGGAACCGGCCGCATTCTCGACTTCCACCAGACGGTCGCCGACGAGCGCGAGCGCCGAGGTTGCAACGGGTAGGCGCGTGCTGACCAGCGGCGCATCGATTTCGTCGCCGACGCGGACGGTCGGCAGTGGTGCCGTTGCCGCAGCTCGATCGGCTAACTCGAAGATGCGAGTCTTTTCGGGATGCAGTGCCGGATCGACGCGCACCGCGATCGTCGTCTCGAGTTCGCGCTCGAGCTGCGCGAGTTCGTCCTCGTACCAGTACTCGATCTGGGCGCCGACGGTCGGCGCCGAGACGACTTCGATCGGCTTGTGTCCCGCCGTGCCGTTGCCGTGCGAGTGACCGAAGCGGCGTACGTCGCGAAAGGCATCGATTGCAACGGATTCGGGCGACATCACGGTGCCCAGTCCCTTGCACGTCGGACACGCGCCGCGCAGTTGTCCCGAGAGGTCTTTGCCGACGCGTTTACGCGTGAACTCGAGCAGCCCGAGCGCCGAGAACGACTGGATCGTCGTGCGCGTGCGATCACGCACGAGGCCCGCTTTGAGCGTGTCGATGACGCGCGTGCGCGACGCTTCGCTCGACATGTCGATGAAATCGCAGACGATGATGCCGCCGATGTCGCGCAGCCGAACCTGCCGCGCAATCTCCGAAGCGGCTTCGACGTTGGTTTTGACGATCGTCTCTTCGAGGTTGCGGCCGCCGGTAAACTTGCCGCTGTTGACGTCGATGACGGTCAACGCTTCGGTCGATTCGATGACGATCGAGCCGCCCGAGGCGAGGTTGATCTTGGGACGCAGCAGCTTCTGCACTTCTTCGTCGACGTGAAAATCTTTGAAGAGCGAGCGCCCGCCGTCGTAATGCTGGATGCGGTCGACGTACTGCGGGCCGAGCAGCCGCATGAAGTCGCGCACCTTTTCAAAATCTTCGGCATTATCGATCAACACGCGATCGACTTCGGGCGTGATGAAATCGCGCGCGGCCTTGAAGACGAGGTTCATGTCCTTGTGAATCAGCGCCGGCGCCTGCGCGCGTTTATAGCTTTCCAGGATGCCGTGCCACATGCGGATCAGCACGCCGAGATCGGCAATCAGCTCGGATTGACTCACGCCGGAGGCGGCGGTGCGTACGACCGTCGCCATCTCGGGCGGCCGGATCATCTTCATCACCGTCTTAAGCCGGTTCCGCTCCTCGGCGCTTTCGATCTTGCGCGAGACGCCGGAGTACTTGCCGGTCGGCATCAGGATCAGATAGCGGCCGGGTAGCGAGATGTTCGTCGAGATGCGGGCGCCTTTGAGGCCGCGCGGCTCCTTGACGATCTGCACGAGGGCGTCGTCGCCCTTGCTGATCTTCTCGTTGATGGTCCAGCCGCTACGGCCTTGGGTGATCTCGACGTCGCCGATGTTGAGCGGCGTTTTATTGATGTCGTCGACGTAGAGGAAGGCATTGCGTCCGAGGCCGATGTCGACGAAACTCGCGCCCATGCCGGGCAGCACGTTGACCACTTTACCTTTGTAAATCGAGCCGATGACCTTTTCTTCGCGTTCGAAGTAGATTTCGGCGAGTTCTCCGTCCTCACGGATGGCGACCCGGTTCTCCCAGGGGTCGCTCGAGATGAGGATCTCAGTTGGCACGTTCCATTGCCTTTCGCTGCGGCGCCGCGAGGACCGGGCGCCGTATATTCAATTGTTCCGGCCCGGCCTTAGCGGCGGGCGGCGTGCACCGATCGCGGCCGATGCGGAACCTCCGCGGCGCGACCTCTGCGTCTTCCGATGTTTCGGTTGCGGACGCGGCCGAACTGCGGCGCGCACGCGAAAATCTCAAATCGGATAGATTATGATTGGGGGCGCCGAAGGACGAGTCCTGCGCGCGACCGGTCGACGGCGCTTCCCGAGGACCACACTTGTCCGACACCCCATGGCGGGCGGCGCTCGGCTAGGCCGGCGCGCGGCCCGTCATTGCGACGACTTCGAGCTCCTCGCCGGGAAAAGCAAGCGGCGCGATGCGCTCGCCGGGGCGCAACACCGTGGTGAGAGCGTAGCGGCCGGCGACTGGGTTGCGGTGAACGATGAGCCGCCGGTCCACGACGTCGACGACCCAAAACTCGGGAACTGCCGCCCGCGCATAGACTGGTGCTTTCTTTCTCAGGTCGAAGTCCCGGCTCGAATCGGCGACCTCGATGAGCAGCAACACATCGCCGGCAACCGGATGGCGGTCGCGCCATTCGTTCTCGTCGAGGCCCACGAGCGCGAAATCGGGTTCGGGCTCGGAGCGATCGTCCACGATGACGGGCAGGCCGACCCGTACGAGCGCCCGACCGTAGAAGCGGTGCGCGAGCAGTCCGGTGATGCCGGTGATCCCGCCGCCGTGCGGGCTGTTCATGGGAGGCACGGCGATCAGCTCTCCGTCCAGCAACTCGACGCGCTCGTCCGGCGCGAAAATGCCGGCATCCGCCATGCGATGGTAGTCCTCGACGCTGATCGGGCGGCGTGCGTAGTTGACGGCCATATCACTCATTGAACACTACTCCGTGGGGGTGACCGATTCGTTACGCCCGGGTTACCGTCTTGCAGCACATCAGCGCGTCGGCTCAAGCCCGCGATCAAGCCGCCGATCGGCCCTTCAAAACACGAGCTTGTCCCGCTGCATGTAGATATTCAGCAGCAGGCCGACGGCGGCGAAGTCGGTCAAAATCGCCGTTCCGCCGTACGACATGAAGGGCAGCGGGATGCCGGTGATCGGCATGATGCCGACCGTCATGCCGATGTTGACCGTGATGTGGAAGACGAACATCGCGACGAGCCCGGCCCCCAGCATCACCCCGAAACGGTCGCGCGCCGCGAGCATGGCGCGAACCGCGCCGAAGAGGACGATGGCGTAGAGACCGATGAGGCAGAGTGAGCCGACGTAACCGGCCTCTTCACCGACGACCGTAAAGATGAAATCGCGCGAATGCTCGGGCACGAAGTTGAGTTGCGTCTGGGTGCCATGGTACAGCCCTTTACCGAACCATTCGCCGCTGCCGACGGCGATCTTCGACTGATTGAGATTCCAACCGGTGCCTTGCGGATCGGCGTCGGGATGCAGGAAGACGAGCAGACGAGCGCGCTGAAAGGGCTTGAGCACGACGTTCGTGCCGACCACCAGGGCCGCGCCGGCGAACGCCGCCACCGCGTACGCGAGGAACTGCCGAAGGTTTGCGACGCCGAAAAACAACTCGGCCGTCACGATCGCGAAGATGACGAGCGTCGTGCCGAGATCGGGCTGCTTGAGAATCAACAGCGCCGGAACGGCGACCGCGCCTAAGGTCATCGCAATCTCGCGCCAGCCGACGACCGCCACGCGCGCGAGCAGCGCGGCGATGCAGATCGCAAGGATCAACTTGGCGGGCTCGGAGGGCTGAAATTGTACGGGCCCGAGGCTGATCCAGCGCTGCGCGCCGAGGGCGCTGCGGCCGCCGACCATCACGAGGCCCAGCAGCAGCAAGTTCGCGATGTAAAGTCCGAACGACCAACGTTGCCACTTGTGATAATCGATCGAGGCGAAGACCGCCATCACGACGAGCCCGAGCGCGATGTAAACGAGTTGCTTGCGCCATTCGCCCGCCGCATCGGGTGAGTGCAGGTCGGCCGATCCGATGAAGACGACGCCGGCGAGCGACAAAACGAGCGCCGTCAGCGCCATCATCCAATTGAAAGAGCGGTACCACGGCCGTTCCACGCAACCGTGCGGTTCGGGCGCAGCGCGGCGGAAACTTTTCCGCTAAGAGGGACTCGGTGCCGGAGCTTGGGCCGGGGCGCCGCTCCCGCCCGCGCCTTGCACGGCGATGCTCTTCTTACGGCGCCGTCGCCGGGGAGAGGCGGCATATGAGGCGCGCGTCGGCGGACTCGGCAGTTCCGGCGACCCTTCCACGGGCGGCGAGGCCGCCGGCGCCTCGGTCGGCGCTTCGCCCGCGGCTTCCACCACCGGTTCCGGCGGCGAGGCAGGTTCCGCTTCGCGCGGTGCGGAGGGGCGGGGCCGCTCGCGCATGCCCGTGATCGGAACGTTCGCCAGCATGGCAACTTCGCGTTCGCGCTGCTCGAAGGTGACGTCGGCGTGCGCGGGATCGATCTCGACGTAGCGCGAGATCACCTCGAGCAGGTCGCGCTTGAGCGCCTCGACCGTCTCGGGGGCAAGTGAAAGATGGTCGGAGAGCAGCACGACGCGCAATCGCTCTTTGGCCGTTTCGCTCGAACGCTCGGGCGGCGCGAACAGCTTCTTGAGAAAATCGAGCACCGGCTTACCTGCCTCCCAGCAGCGTGCCGAGCTTCGCAAACCAACTGCCGGCGCGTCCATCCTGCGGGCGCGGACTGGCCGGGAGCGCGTCGCCCGCGAGCTTGGCCGCCATCGCACGATAGGCGGCGCCGGTCTCACTCGTCGCATCGAGTGCGAGCGGCTCACCCTTGTTCGTCGCGATGATGACGCCGGGCTCCTCGGCGATGACGCCCAAAAGCGGCAGGTGCAAGATGTCGTTCACGTCGTCGACCGACAGCATCTTACCTTTCTTGACGAGCTGCGGCCGCACGCGGTTGACGATCAACTCGGGACGCCAATCGTTCGGCAGTAAACCAACCACGCGATCCGCATCGCGCACCGCCGAAACTTCGGGCGTGCAGACGATGATCGCATGCTGCGCTCCGGCGACGGCATTCTTGAAACCCTTCTCGATGCCGGCCGGGCAGTCGATGAGCACGTAATCGAAACGGCGGCGCAACTCGACGATGAGCGCGGTCATCGCAGCGGTCACGACGTCTTCCTTCTCGCGCGTCTGTGCGGCGGCGAGCAGCGAGAGCGACTCACTGCGCTTGTCGCGCACGAGCGCTTCGTCGAGCGTCGCCTTCTCTTCGAGCACGTCGAGCAGATGAAAGCGCACGCGGCTCTCGAGGCCGAGCACGATGTCGAGATTGCGTAAGCCCACGTCGGCGTCAACGAGCACGACCCGCGCACCGCGGGCGGCGAGCGCCGTGCCCAGGTTCGCGGTCGTCGTCGTCTTACCGACGCCGCCTTTCCCGCTCGTGATGACGATCGCACGACCGTGCGGCGGAGCGGCCTCCTGCGCCGGTTGCGACGTGGGCTCGGCGAGCGCCCCGGAGTCAACTGGTGCGGCTGCGGTGCCGAGGGTACTCGGCACCGCAGCGGCGCCAGTTTCGAAGGCTCGCATCATCGTCGTCATATCATCCCGCCTTCCACATGGTAAAGAGGCGTCCAAAGAACGTGGGCGCCGCGAGGTTCGTGAAGGGCACCACCTCGCCGTCGAGCCGTCGTGCGATCTTGTCATAGATCGCCGTCAGACGCCGGTTTTCATCGAGCACGAGCGGTTCACCGCGGTTGGTCGTCTCGATCACTTCTTCGTCGTCGGGGACGATACCGAGCAACTCGGCCGAGAGCACCTCACACACGTCGTCGACCGAAAGCATGTCGCCCGACTTGACCATCTCGGGCCGCACGCGGTTGATGATGACGCGTAAGGGCAATCCCGCTTGGGTCAGTTTTCCGACGACGCGGTCGGCATCCCGAATCGCACTGACTTCGGGAGTCGTGACGATGATCGCTTCGCGCGCGCCCGCGACCGCCATCCGAAAGCCGTGCTCGATGCCCGCCGCGCAGTCGATCAGCACGTAATCGTTGCTTAGGACGAGCTCATCGACGACCGCTTTGAGCTGCTCTTCGCTGACCGCTTCTTTCTCGCGCGTTTGCGCGGCCGGCAGAAGCGCGAGCGTCGGCAGCCGTTTGTCGCGAATGAGCGCCTGGCGCAATTGACAGCGTCCCTCGACGACTTCGACCAAATCGAACACGATGCGCTTCTCGACGCCGAGCACGAGGTCGAGATTGCGCAGGCCGATGTCGGTATCGATCAACACCACCTTGCGCCCGCGCTTGGCAAGGGTCGCCCCCAGGTTCGCGGTCGTCGTCGTCTTGCCGACGCCTCCCTTGCCCGAGGTAATCACGATCGCGCGTCCCACGCTCATCGTCCGAACTCCGCCGCGGCGATCGAGGCGATCGTAATGCGCTCGTCGCGCACGAAGGCGACCTCCGGCACGCGCGCGCGTGCCGCACCGTCGCCCGAGGCGATGAAGGTCGCGATCCGTAGTTGCGTCGGGGTAAGTTCGAGCGCATAGACGCGCGCGGCCGCATCTCCCTGCGCGCCCGCGTGGGCGGTGCCGCGCAAGGCACCGAAAACGACGATGTCGCCGCTGGCGACGAGTTCAGCTCCCGGATTCACGTCGCCGACCACGACGACGCTGCCGACCTGCTGCAGGGAACGGCCGCCGCGCAGCGTGCCGCGATGATAGAGGGTCGCGGGCAGCGACATCACGGGGATGGCCGCAGACGGCGCGGCGACCCCTCGGGCCGCGGTTTCGAAGGTCGGCCGAGCGACCGATCCTTCGCCACGCGCGCGGCGCGAGGCGATGTCGGCCCGCGCGCCTGCGAAATCGGCGTCGAGCGAGCGCGCTTCCGGCGTGAACTCGGTGCTTCGGGACGCGCGGGCCGCGCGCTTCCGGGCAATGTTGGCGACGCTCGGACGCGGCGGCTCTCCCAAATACGGCAATGCAAGGCGGCCGGCCAGTTCGCGCGCGCCTGGGGTAGCGTAAATCCCGCGCAGCGCGATCCCGAGCGAGCCGACGGTGTGAACGAAGCCGTGCACGGCCTCGTCGGCCGGCGCTTCACCTTCGAAGATCGCCACGGCTTGGCTGCCTCGATAGAAGTCGGGCCGTTCCTCGAGCCGAGCGATAATGTCCCGAGCGACCACGTCGAAAGGGCGCTCGTTGAAGACGAACTCGAGGCCGGCGGCGGTTCCGCGCAACATTTCGGTCGTGCGATGCAACGCCGACCCCAAGCGGCCCTCCGTCATCCACATCCAATGCACAACAATCCGTGTTTATGCACATACGAGGGTCTGCGCGCGCCATGGGCGCCACGGGCCGGCGTCGAATGCTCGTCCCCCGGCCCGCAGCGCCGGATCTCCGAGGTACCGCTATGTCCGTCCGCCGTGTGGCCCACGCCGTCTTCTCTCTAGCCTTCATCTTTACGATGCTGCCCTCGCCGGCTCGCGCGATGTCGACACAAGCCGAGGTCCAGCAAGCCAAAGAACAAGAGAAGCAAATCATCGAGCAATACAACGTCGTCTCGGATCCGCTCATGAACCGCTGGGTCGACGAAGTCAGCGACAAGCTGTGGAATCAGGTGGCGCGGCGAGACCTGCCGTACAACATCAAGATTCTCGATGCGCCCGACATCAACGCGTTTACGATCGGCGGCGGTTACGTCTATGTGAACTCGGGACTGCTGGACTTCGTGCAGTCCGACGACGAGCTGGCCGGCGTGATCGGCCACGAGACGGGACACAACGAGCGCCGCCACACCGTTACGTTGCCGGCAAAAGCTCAAGCGCTGAACCTTCTGTTTAGCATCGCGTCGATCTTCTCGCCGTTCATCTACCGCTTCGGGCAATTGGCCGAAGCGGGGCTGATCTCGAAGCAGCAGCGCGCCAACGAATTGCAGGCCGACCAGTACGGGTTGTTGTTGATGTCGCGAGCGGGCTACGATCCCGACTCGATGGTGTCGTTCATGAACCACATGGGCACCGCCCAATCCGAGCATTCGAGCTTGGTCGACAAATATTTCGAAAGCCACCCCGGCTTTCCGAGCCGCGTCTCGCACCTCGTCGGCTACGAAGAGCTCGATCCCAAGAAGCGCACGACGGATCAGATTCTCGTGCAGGCGCTGCACGACCAGAGCGAGGCGCGCTATAGCGTCGCCTCGCTGAAGTTCGGTCAAGTGCTGCGCGCGGAGCCCCAGAATACGATCGCGCTGCTGCACCTCGGGGAAGCCCAGATTGCGCTCGGCCAGCCGGACAAGAGCCGGCAAACCCTCGCCGTAGCCGCCCAAAAAGGAACGAGCGAGACGCGCGCGGCCGCTCTGTCGCACATTGCCGCATTGCAGCAAAGCCAGCCCCGCTTCGCTCTCGGCAAGCCGAACTTGGCGCCGCTCCGCGCGCAACTCGCCGATGTGGAAGGGCGTGAGACGCAGGCCGACTCGACGATTGCCGCTCGCCGCGACGACGGTAAAGACCTGATCAAATCGGTCAATACACGCGTCCAGAACATCTCCTACGGCATTCCCAATCTCAGCCGCGTTCAGGTGCGGCAAGGCGGCCGGCTCGACGCCGTACTGAAAAACTTTAACGCCATGGGACGCTACATCGACGCAGCCTTCTCCAAGTCGTCGGCCGCGATCAATGAAGTCGGAACGCTGCAGAAGAACCGCGAGAGCGGCTTGGTCAAAGAAAACGCCGATATTCTGCACGAACTCGCCGCGCCGCTTGCCCTCGATCCCGTCCCCGCTCAGTCGCTTGCACTGTTGCCGGCCTATCCGCACATGTTCGACGACATGGATCTCTCCAACGGCGACATGGTCCGCGCGCTCGATGCCGCGCGCGGTTCACTTGCACTGCTCGACGTGTCGCTCGGCGATCTCAACGATTTCGCTCAGCGCTTGAGCCGCTCGCAACTCGATTTCAACGGCGACATCTCTGCGATGGACTACACCGCACTGGTGCCGCTCATGAAAAAGGCGAGCGACTCCCTTTCGAAGGCGGCCGTCGCGGGATCGCAGGCGGAGCAACTGCTCAATCTCGCACGCTCGCGGCAGCTTCAAACGCGCATTACGATGCTCGGCGTGGGCTCGCCGCGCGACCGTTACGCGACCCTGCGCTATGCACTGCAGCAGCGGGTCGGCAACAACGGCGTCGACTATGCGACCTTGGAGCGCGACGATCTGACGTCGGGTGAAGTCGCCGCGGCATCGATCGTTGCGGCCGACACCAACACGACGGCAAGTTCGATCATCGACGAAGCCCGCTCCACCAACCGCACAGTGATCGACGTTGCCAACGAACGGGGTATGCGTTCGCAGTCCCTAGAGATATTCTTAGGGCTCGTCTATTTGGACTACGCCGACGATCCGCTCAAAGAAGCACTCATTCCCACGGGAGTGGGCAACGGCAACCACGATTAACGTCGGACACGCGGCGTTCCGCCTCGTCCGCCACCGCGCCAAAGCCCACGCGGTCGGGGCCGAAAGCCGCAAGCCGTTTCGCTTTTTGCTGTGCGGCGATCCCGGCCTCGTCGCCGAGTTTCGCGCGCTTCTGTTGTTCGCTCGGCACGACGTCGTCGTCGCCTCCGATGCAGCGGCAACCCTCGAGACGGTCGACCTGCGGCGCATGAGCGTGCCCGCGCCGCCCGACGCCCGAGCCATCATCTTTCTCGGGCGCCCGGGCGACAGTGCCGGCGCGCGACTCGACCTTTTGCGGCCTTTCAAACTTCCGATCTTCGCGCTGACCGTCGACGACGGTGCGGCGCAGGGACCGCAACCCGCAGTCGCTCCGGTAGCGAGCGAAGTCGCCGAATACAGCGTCCCGGGGATTGCGCTTGCCGCGCTCCGCGGCCGCATGTTCGTTCATCTCATCGATCGCTGCAAGGGCGTCGAGGTCGCAGTCGGTCGGCGACTGCCGGCGCTCCGCGAGACGGTGACCTCGAAGATTACGCGCGACGCCGCGTCATCGGCGCTCAAGATTGCCGCCGCAAGCGCGCTCATCGATAAGGTTCCGGTGCTCGGTATCGTCCTCGGGGCCGTGGCATCCGCGGGCGACATGGTCGCAATCACGGGCATTCAAGTCGCGCTGCTCATGCAGGTGGGCGCGACGTACGGCAAAGACCCCGACGTGCAACGCATCTGGGATCTACTGCCGGTCGTCGGGGGCGGCCTCGGCTGGCGGGCGCTCTCGCGCGAACTCGCCGGTTTTATTCCGGTCGCGGGCATTCCCATCAAGGCTGCGATCGCCTACGCCGGTACGATCGTCGTCGGTGAAAGCGCGGGCTTTTTCTACGAAAACGGACATCACATGACCCCCGCGCAAGCCGCACAACTGTACGACGAGCGCAAGCGCGCCGCACTCGTTTTCGCGCGGGAAACGTTCCGGCGCTTGGGGCGGCGCTAAAGGTTCTGTTTCTACCGAATCCGGCGCGTTTGCGGTGCGCCCGGTTCGGTATCCCCGGCAAGCGACGTCGCTGCAAGATAGGCGAGGAGTTCGTCGTCGCCGAGGTGCGTAAAGGACGCGGCCAGCCGTGGGCGCACGACCGCTGCGATGTCGGCTGCGATCTCGGCGCGGGCGCGCGTTCCTAGGGATCCCCGGCGCGCCGCGTAGCGGCGCACGAGTTCACGTTCGTGCGGCCCAAGATCGCGCACGAGCGGATCGTCCGCGACCTCGACGACCGCAAGCGGCAGCGCATCGGCGGCGCGTTCGAAGCGCGCGTCGCGCACGACGATCGTACCGGCTGCCATGTCGCCCAGGCGGCGATTGCGCGGTGAGAGCAAGGTCGCAAGCGCGGAGATCGCATAAAAGCCGAGCGCAAATTCGAGGATGCGAATCGCGTTGCGGATTACGGAACTCGTGAAATCGAGCGGAAAGCCGCCGTCGCGCACGACCCGGATGCCGAGGAGCCGTTTGCCCGGCGTGCGTCCGCCCCAGAGCCATTCGAAGATGATGAAGTAGCCGTCGAAGAGCAAAAAGGCCGCCGCGGCGAGCAGCCCGATCAGCACCGCGCGTTCGAGCTTCGTGACCACGCCGGGACTGGTGACGACGTGCCTCCCCGCCGGCATGGCCAACAGAATCACGATCAAGACACCGGCCAGGACGACCCCGACTTGAATCGCCATGTCGACGAAGACGGCAAGGAAACGGCTGCCGAGGCCCGCGAGTTCATACGAGAAAGCGACGCTTTCGCCCGTCGTGACGTCGACCGTGCGCTCCATGTGCGCGCGCAGTATGTCGCGTGTGCGCCGTAATTTCCTACGGAAGCTGCGAGCGTTCCGTTGCGCAACGCGCTACAGGTCGCGGTCGCCTCGCGCAGGGAATGGTCGAGCATGCGCGAGCGAACGTTTACGGCGCGCCGCCAAGAGGACTGGCGCCGGCTTGAGGAGTTGCTCACGCGCGTCGATCGCAAAGGCGTGCGGCGCACGGATCCCGAGCGCCTCGAAGAGCTCGCTTTGCTCTACCGCTCCGTGACCTCGGACCTCGCGGCTGCGACGAGTCGCGCGTACTCACCCGAATTACGCGCGTATCTCAATCGCTTGACCGCGCGCAGCTACGTCATCGTTCATACCGAAGCCGAAAGCGGCGGATGGACGCGCATCGCGGCGTTCTTCACGACGATCTTTCCGCGCGAAGTGCGCCGCTCGGGCGCCGTCATCGGTGCGACCGCAGCGCTCTTCGTCGTCGCATGGATCGTCGCGTACTGGCTCGTATCGATTCGCCCGACCAACGCGTATGCACTGTTGCCGGCGAGCGCTATCCCGACGATCGGCAAGAGCCTGCACGATTCCAACTTCGGCTTCGATCGCACGCTCGCGCCGGCGATCTCGACCCTCATCATCACCAACAACACTCAAGTCGCGCTGCTTGCGTTTGCAGGCGGGATGAGTTTGGGCATCGTGACCGTCTGGGAAGTGCTCAACAACGGCCTGATGGTCGGCGGCCTCGGCGCCCTCTTTGCATCGCGCGGTTTCGGCACCGATTTCTGGGCGACGATCGCGCCTCACGGCGTCGTCGAATTGACGTCGATTCAGATCGCCGGAGGCGCCGGCCTGTTGCTGGCGCAGGGCATCCTTGTGCCAGGCCGCCTGCGACGCATCGACGCTCTTCAAGCCAACGCGCGTCGGGCCGGCGTGCTGATGATCGGCGTCGCCGGGCTGCTGTGCGTTGCGGGCGCGATCGAGGGTTTCATCACGCCGCAGCGCACGACGGAGCTGTTTCGCTTGGGATTCGGCGCGCTAACCGCCGTCGCGCTGGTCTACTATCTCGGCTTTGCGGGCCGGGGCACGCTCGCTAAAGACGCCCGCGAGCCTTGATGTCGAGGTAGGCATCGAGTAAGGCCGCGGTGAGCTCGGGGGCGGGGACGTCGATGACGATGATGCCGCGGCCGCGCAACACGGCGACGGCCTTGGCACGCTCGTCGGCGAGCCGCATCGCGACGGCGGTACGAAATGCAGCCGCGGCCGTTTGCACGTCGTCATGGAGGGCCGCCGCGAGTGCTGCGTCGTTCATCAGGACGCACACGACGAGATGCCGTGGAACGAGCATCGCCACGCCGGCAAGTACCGCGCTCGACGTCACCGGATCGAAGATGTCGGTAAAGAGGACGATCAGGCTGCGCTTGCTGTAACGCCGGCTCAAGGCGGTGAAGGTCGTTTCGTAATCCGCTTCCTCCAAGCGCGGCTGCAGGTCGTAGAGCGCCCGCGCGAGCGCGCGGAAGTGCGCGGCGCCGCGCCGCGGTGAGAGATCGAGGATCGGCCGCGCCGCGAAAGCCGTCACGCCGACGTTGTCGTCGGCCTGCTGCGCAATCCGCGCGACCGAGAGAGCCGCCGTCAGCGCGTAATCGAATTTGCGGATCACGCCGAGGCGCGGCGTCATCAAACGTCCGCAATCGAGCGCAACGATCACGTTTTGACTGCGTTCCGGCTCGCGTTGCGCGACCATCGTGCGCCCACGCCGGGCCGTCGCCTTCCAATCGATCCGCGCGAACGCGTCGCCCTCGCCGTACTCGCGCAGACTTTCGAATTCGCTTCCGTCTCCGCGCAAGCGCAAGCGCCGCAAGCCCGCCTCCAGCAACGTGCGGCGCTCGGCGAGCCGGCCGCTTCCGACGACGGCGGACAAGTCGGGAAAGATGCGCACTTCTTCGCGTGCTTCGATGCGATAGCGGCGGCGCAGGAAGCCGATGCGGTTTTCGCTCCACGCATAAAAGGGTCCCAGGAGCGTCGTCCCACGTTCCCGCGGTTCGATGCCGAGTTGCGCGCTCGCGCTCGAGCGCGCGGGGATGCGAACGATGGTTTCTACCGCATCCAGCGCAACGCGGGCCTGCGGCGGCTCGACGATGCCGACCCGCACGGGCAACGGCGCCCGGTTCTCGAGGTCGTACGTCAGCTCGGCTCGCCGCCGGAGCGCGAGCGGCGGCGCCGCTCTCCGCTCGATGTGCAGCGCGCGGGACGCGGGACCGAGGGCGGCATCGACGGCACCGAGCACCATCAAGATGAAGGCGCTCACGATGACCGCGGGCAGCAGGGCCGGCACGATGCCGGCAAGCGCGAGTCCGAAGGCGAGCCCGAGGAGCGCCCAAATGCCGCGGGCCGAGGGCCACAGAGCCGGAAAAACCGGCCGCATCAGACGCTTTGGGGTTCGACTTCTTTGGGGATCTCGACCGCGCCGAGAATCCGGTCGAGCACCCGTTCCGCCGTGATTCCCTCGACCTCCGCTTCCGGTCGCACGATCAGACGATGCGGCAGGACGAGCGGCGCCGTGCCTTTCACGTCGTCCGGCGTCACGAAGTCGCGGTCAGCGAGCGCCGCGGCGGCTTGCGCGGCCGTTTGCAGTGCGAGCCCGGCACGCGGACTCGCGCCGAGCGCGAGATCGGTCGACGCGCGCGTGCGCGCTACGATGTGTTGGATGTACGTTTGTACCGACGGTGCGACGTGGAGTGCGCGCACCTCCCGCTGCGCTGCGACGATGTCGGGCGGTGAGGCGACCGGCGCGATGCCGGCCGTACGCAAATCACGCGCGTCGAAGCCTGCGGCGCTGCGCGCAAGTAAGGCACGTTCCTCCGCTTCGCTCGGATAGGCGGAGCGTGCACGCACGAGAAAGCGGTCGAGCTGCGCTTCGGGAAGCGGATAGGTTCCTTCGAACTCGATCGGGTTTTGCGTCGCGCACACGATAAAGAACTCCGGCAACGGCTGGCTTTCGCCGTCGATCGTCACTTGGCGTTCCTCCATCGCTTCGAGCAACGCCGACTGCGTTTTGGGCGGCGTGCGATTGATCTCGTCCGCGAGCAACAGCGACGTAAAGATCGGGCCGCGGCGCAGCGAAAATTGCAACGTCTGCGGGTTGAAGACCGTCGTGCCGACGACGTCGGCCGGCATCAGGTCGGGCGTGAAGGCAATGCGCCGGAACGGCGCGTCGAGCAACGCCGCAAACGTTCGCACGAACAGCGTCTTCGCGGTCCCGGGCACGCCTTCGAGCAGGATGTGACCTCCGCCGAGCAGTGCGACGAGGAACGCGTACGAAGCACGTTCGTTGCCGACGATGACGCGGTCGACCCCGTCTTGTAAGCGACGCCCGAGATCAGTCGCGCGAACGGCCATACGCGGCATACTCCTTTCGAAGCCAAGCGGCGAGCGCGATGCCACGCACGAAACTGCGTTCGTCGCACAAGCGACGCGAGCACGTTTGCAGCAACGTTTCATAGGCGCTCCGCTCGGCGCCTGGTTCGAGTCCGGCGAGTACGCGCTGCGGCGTGCTGTCGTCCGGTAGTCCGAGCACGCGTGCGATGATGCGCGTCGTCGACGCGCGGGCGGCGTCGAGCGTATGTCCGTACGCGCGACCGCGCTGCAAGAGCGCTGCAAGCGCAGCGATGAAATCGGAGGGGACCCGTTGGGATGCCCCTTGGCCTTCCAGGGGCGGTCCGAGTCGGATGCCCGCCCCGGCGAGCGCAACGAGCAGCGCGCATGCCGCAAGCGCAAGCGCAATCAGGAACGGACGCGGCACGATCTGCCACCAGTGCTGCGCCGCGGCGAAGCCGTGCAGCGTTTCATCGAAGCTGACGTATGCACCGGGACGTCGCGGCAAGGCGAGAAAGGCCGCGAGCCGTGCGTTGTCGGCTCCGGCGATACGCGCATTCGTGAAGGCACTTGCGTCGAGCACGGCCGTCACCGTGCCGCGACCGAAGGGATACGACACGACGAGCGGCCCGCGCCCGTCGTCGACGAAGAGCTGCTGCGCCGCGAGGTGCCAGCGTGGACCGCTGCGCGTCGCCAGCCGCGCAATGCCGGCGGCGGCGAACTGCCGCGCGATGAACGTGTCGGTTACAGGCTTGCGCGCTTGCACCGTGCGCGGAATTCGCAAGGTGCGCGCGTTCGGCGTAGACGCGCCTTCGCTGAGGTACAGGAGCCGGCCGCCGGCCCGAATCCATGTGGCGACCGCTTCCATGTCGGCGCCGCTCGGCGTCTGCGCTCGCGCATCGAAGGGCAGCGGCTGCGCCCATACGAGCGTGTCGATGCCGCCGTCGAGAAAAGCGGGATGCTGCTCGAAGCGATCGACGTGCGCGCCTTCGCGCGCCAGCAACTCGTAAAAGGCGCGATACCCGCCGCTCGCGCTGTCGTAACTCGAGAACGAATCGAGCGTCGGCATCGGCTGCGGCTGGCGGCCGTACGCCGAGAACATCGCGAGCAGCGCGACGGCGAGCGCGACGATGCTCGTTTCCAGCGGCGGAAGTCGTCGTAAGGCAGCAAATGCTCGAATCGCGGGCGGGCTCGTCACAACTGCGCCGTGGGCGCTACCGGCGCGACGAGTGCCGGTTCAAAGGCCGCGAGCGCTCGTTCTGCAAGGGCCGCATCGTGCGCGTGCGCGGGCTCCGACGCATATGCGGCGCGGGCGAAACGCCCCGCCAATTCGTCGAAGGGAGCGGCCGACTGCGCACGCACGCGCCGGACGAGCCGCCGATATTCCTCGGGCGTACGCGCGGCATCGAAGGCCACGATGTCCCGCTCGTGCAGCGCGGCAAGCGCCGCGGCAAAGAAAGCGGCGACGGCACGCGCATATTCGCCGGCCGATGCAGCAGCGCGCCCGGCGCTCCGCCACTGATCTGCCGTCGTGTCGCTAGCGAGCAGCGTCGCCTCGCCGGCGGGGCGCCGTGCACCCGGCGGCCGCGCAAAAGCCAGTGCCAAGCGCACGAGCGCAAAGGCGAGCGCCCCGAGCGCAAGCACGACGAGCGCCACGCCGAGCGTACTGCCCAATCCGGCCGCCGCAGCGAGAGCGCGACCGAACGGATGAAAGAGCGGCTGCAACACGTGCTCGACGAACCACGACCACAGCAGCGCGAGCAGCGGACGCCCGGACGCAGCATGCGTCGTCCGACCGGCGCCGCGAAAGACCGACTGCGCGAGCACGCTGCGCACGACGGCGTCAGGGTCGCCGCGCGGCCACGCATCAGCGTTCACGTCGGCGAAAGCGATGCCGATGCCGCCTGCTGCGCGGCGACCTGCAGATCGAGGCCTTCCTCACGAACGCGCAGATCAAAATAGAAGATGGCGAAGAACGCGCTTAGGAAAATGACGACGGCAATTCGCAGCAGCAAGCTGTAAACGGCCGACAGGACCGTACTGTGCACGAGCGCGATGATCACGGCGTTGCCGATGCCGCTGATGATGGCGATGCCGACCGCCACCGCGACGTAAGCCGAGCCGACGAACAAGGCGCGTCGCAAACCGACGCGTCCCAGCACGCGGCGGATTCCCACGGTAAAGGACCGAACCGCCGGCGCACGTTCGACGACGCACGTGAAGTACGACGTTTCGAGCGCCAGGATGAAGACGACGGCGATTGCAAACGCGGCGAGCAGCGCAGCGATGCCGACGATCACCGAGAGCGCGATTCCGACGCCGTGGGCGGCAATCGTGAGAAACCCCAAGCCTAAAACCAGGAGAAGAGCAAGGACCACCACGACAACGTACAGACCGATTCCGACCCCAAGGTACAAACAGTTGAGCCCGAGCAGGGGCGCCCACCGCCCGAATGCCACCCGATATGCCTGCGCGAACGTCGACGTGCTGCCGAGATAGAAGGCGCTCGTGTTCTCGATCAGAGCCGCAAACGGCAGCGGGCCGATGATGAAATTCGCAAGCAACAGTAGTCCCAGCAGCGGAGTCACGGACGGATGCTGGTTCAATATCGCCGACAGCGCCCGTGGATCGACAGGCGGACCGCCTGCGGCCTGCGCGCCGATCATCTTACTGAAATCGTTCAACGTCTTTTGCAAGTCGAGCGTCGCGAAGTACTGAGCGAAGGCGTACGGGACGGCGAAGACCACGTACAACGACGCAAGCGGCACGAAGAAGCGCACGCTCAGCGTGACTCCGCGGTCGAGCAGTTCGCCCAAACCGAGCGGACGCAGAACTTCGGGCGACGTGACGTTCAAGCGCTGCTCCCCAAGGGCGCAAAAAGGGAACCGGTGATGGTACGCCGAGTCGTTTCGGCGATGGAGGCAAGCTCCCCGCTCGGATGCATCACCGGTTTGTGGCGTTATCCTGTCAAGAGTTTGCGGGCCGAAGCCCTCGACGTCGCCGCAGTGACTGCCGACGGCGTCGCGGGCGACCGGCGTTGCGCGCTCGTCGTGGCGACTCCCGAGCACGCGCGCTACGGCAAGCCGTATCGCGGCAAAGAAGACGAGCGGCTGCATTTGACGAGTCGCATCTCCGCAGCGACGGACTGGGGAAGCGCGCGCGGCGTTGCGCTGGAAGCGGCGGAAGGCGGACCGTTTTTCGACGACGCGCCGATCTCCCTCATCGTCGATCTGTGGCTGCGGCAGGCGGAGCGAATTGCACATACGCCGCTCGAGCCGCTGCGTTTTCGGCCTAACGTCTTTGCGCGTGCGGAAGCGACGTTCTTCGCAAGCGAACGCGAACTCGTCGGTGCAACGCTCGCGGCCGGAGACGTACGTCTGCGCGTGCGCGCGCCGATCAAACGCTGCGTGACGACCACGTACGACCTCGCAAGCGGCTCGCCGCTACCCCATGTGCTGCGCGAACTCGCGTCGGAGCGCGATACGATCCTCGGCGTGTACTGCGACGTACTCGCGGCCGGAACGCTGACGCTCGGCGACGCGCTTACGACAGCGTCCGGCGACCCTCGAGCGCTTTCGCGAGCGTAACTTCGTCGGCGTAGTCGAGGTCGCCGCCGATCGGCAAGCCGTACGCGAGCCGCGTGACGCGCACGCCGCTCGGCGAGATCAGGCGCGCAAGGTACAGCGCCGTAGCTTCACCTTCGGCGTTGGGGTTGGTCGCGATCAGCAGTTCATCGGGTCCTTCGGCCGCGATGCGTTCGATCAGTTCCTTGATGCGCAGTTGGGCCGCACCGATGCCGTCCATCGGTGAGATCACGCCGCCGAGCACGTGGTAGCGACCGCGATAGGCGCCCGAGCGCTCGAGCGCATAGATGTCCTTGGCTTCGGCGACCGCGCATAAGAGCGTCGCGTCGCGCCGCGCGTCGGTGCACAGAGAACACGGATCGTCTTCGGTGAGTGCAAAACAGCGCGAGCACAACTTAATACGGTCCTTGACTGCCAGGATCGCTTCGGCCAGGGACTGCGCTTCGCAGCGCGGCCGGTTCAACAAATAAAACACCAGCCGCGCCGCCGTTTTCGGCCCGACCGTCGGCAATTTCGAGAACTCGTTGATCAGGCTTTGAACCGGGCCTGCCAGGGCACTCGTCAGGAGCGCGACCGCCCGGTCATGTCAAGCCGGGAATGCGCAGACCGCCGGTCAGCGAACTCATGCGGCGGCTCGAAGCCTCCTGCGCTTTGGTCGCGGCGTCGTTGAACGCAACCACGAGCAGGTCTTCGAGCGTTTCGGCGTCGTCGGGATCGATCGCTTCCTTCGAGAGCTTGACTGCCGTGATGCGATTGTCGCAGGTCATCTCGACCGTGACGGCGTCACCGCCCGCACTGCCGCGAACGACGGTCGCCGCGAGTTCTTCTTGCGCGCGTGCCATCTCGGCTTGCATCTTCTTCATCTGCGCCATCATCTGCGATTGGTTCATCGTGTCTCCGTTCCGCCCAACTTTTGGCGAGCGTATGCCAACAGATCTGCTTCGCCGCCGTCCGCGCTCACGCTCGCGTCGCTCGCCGCGCGGACGGCGGTCGCGCTGCGCGCGGAACTCGGCGTGCGCTCCGCCCAAGCGGCTCGGGGCGCACGCGGCGCCGCCCCGCCGCGCGTTCGAAAGATGATGCGTAACGGCACGCGCAGCACGTCGCCGACCGCGCCTTCGAGGATCGGTAGGCGCTCGCGCATCAGGCTCTCCTGCAAGGCATCGACCACGCCGATGACGAGTGCGCTGCCCTCGAGCGAGTCGACGGTTGCCTGCGCGAGCATGCCTCGCATGGGTTTGTATCGCTCTTCGGCGCGCAGCCGAATCTGATCCCACTGGGAGCGCGCCTGTTGCAGAGTCGGTGCCGGCACAGCGGCGTCGGCTGTGCCTGGCGACGCAGCGGCCTCGGCGCCGGCGGCCGCCGCGGGAACCTCGACCACGTGGGGGCGCGGCGGAGGAACGACGGTGCAGCTCGGCGGCGGAGCGGCTGCATTCCCGCTCCGCAGCGGAGCGTTCGCGTTCGCCGGCGTCTGGCCGCCCGCTTCCAAAAGCGCGACCCGCTCCGCAAGTGCCTCCAGACTCGGGTCTTCACGCGCAACGACCAGGCGCAACAAAGCGGTTTCGAGTTCGAGGCGCGGATTGCCCGAACCGCGCCCGGCGGCCAGCGCGTCGCCGAGCAACCGCAACCCGCGCACGACCTTCGGCTGTGCGACCCGGGCGGCGAGCGCAACGACCGCCTCGGCATCGGAGGCGGCGAGGTCGCGGGCGAGCAACTCGGGGTCGAGGCGTGCGACCAGGAGGTTCCGGTATTCGGCGACCGCGCCTCGGATGAGGCCCGCCATGTCGGCGCCGGCATCGCTAGCCTCGTCCACGATGCGCAGCGCCGTCGCGGCATCGGCCTCGATCACCGCCGCGACGAGCCCCCAGGCGTACTGGCGGCCGGTGGCGCCGAAGGCTGCTTCGACCGTCGCGGCATCGATCGGCCCCTGCGCGTACGCTGCGACCTGTTCGAGCATCGTCAATGCATCGCGCAGGCCGCCGTCGGCACGGTACGCGAGCGCGCCCAGCGCGTCGTCGCCGGTCGGAATGCCTTCGGCGTCGGCGATCGCGCGCATGCGCGCGATCATCACGGCGACCGGAATGCGCCGGAACGCATAACGCTGGCAGCGCGAGAGGATCGTCGGCGGGAGCGACTCGGGCGCCGTCGTCGCAAGGATGAACACCGCGTGCGGCGGCGGCTCTTCGAGTGTTTTGAGAAAGGCGTTGGCGCCTTCGCGCGTGAGCATGTGCGCCTCGTCGATGATGAAGACTTTCATCCGCATTGAGGCCGGCGCGAATTTCACGGACTCACGCAGTGCGCGAATTTCCTCGATGCCGCGATTGGATGCGGCGTCGACCTCCACGACGTCCAGGGCCGTGCCCGCTAGGATGGCGCGGCAGTTTTCGCAGGTGTTATCGGGCTCGGGCGTGGGGCCGTGCACGCACTCGATGCAGCGCGCCAGAATCTTTGCAGCCGACGTTTTGCCGCTGCCGCGAGGACCGGAAAAGAGATACGCATGCGCTAGTTTGCCGGCCACGAGCGCCGAGCGCAAAGTGCGTACCACGGCATCTTGTCCGACTAGGTCCGTAAACGTTTGCGGACGCCAGGTCCGATACAAAGACACACTAGGTGATTTCGCGCCGCGCGCGACGGCACACCTGTTTTAAGAAACGACGCGGCGGGTATCCCCGTTATCGTCGTAGCGGTCTTTTCATTAGAGAGCCCGGCTGCCGCCGCGCTTCGAGCGCGGCCTGTGCATCTTATCTAAGGAGGTCAGAACCTCCGCAGGAGAATGAGGTGGGAGTGCCTCTCGTATCAGCCGACCGCGTCGCTCTTGAGTTGCAAGAACGTTTCGGATTTTCGGCATTCAATCCCGGCCAGCTGGAAGTCATCGAACGCGTACTGAGCGGTCGTAACACACTTGCCATCCTGGCAACCGGCGCAGGAAAGAGCCTCTGTTACCAGTTGCCGGCGTTGATGATGGACGGCACGACGGTCGTCGTCAGCCCGCTGATCGCCCTGATGAAAGACCAGCTGGACATGTTGCGGGAACGAGGCTTCACCGACAACGTGGCGTTCAACTCGACCCTGAGCGAAGATCAGGAACTGGCTGCCCGCGCGCGCATCGCGGCCGGCGGTCTCAAGATCGTGTTCGTTACGCCCGAAAAGCTCGAGGACCAGTCGTTCGTCGCGCTCTTGAAAACGGTCCGCATTCCGCTCTTCGTCGTCGACGAAGCGCACTGCATCAGCCAATGGGGCCACGACTTTCGGCCCGCGTACTTGGCGCTGGGCGGCATCATCAAGGCGCTCGGCGATCCGACGGTTCTGGCACTGACGGCAACCGCGACGCCGGCGGTGCGTGAAGACATTTTGGTGCAACTGGACATTCCCGACGCCGAGACCGTCGTCAAAGGCTTCGACCGGCCCAATCTTCGCTACGAGGTCATTCGCGCCGAAAACGAAGCCGCCAAACTGAAAAGCCTTAAAAACCTCTTCGAAAACGGGCTCGACGGCACCGGCATCATCTATACGGCAACGATCAAAAACGCACTGGAAGTCCAGCGCTACCTGCACGACAATCTGGACCTGCCGGCCGCCGTCTACCATTCGAAATTGCAGAAGCACGATCGCGTCTCCGTCCATGAATTATTCATGTCCGAAGCGATTCGCGCCGTCGTTGCGACCAACGCCTTTGGTCTGGGCATCGATAAGGCCAACATCCGGTTCGTCGTCCATTACGATCTGCCGGGTTCGGTCGAAGCTTATACGCAAGAAGCGGGACGGGCCGGCCGCGACGGCGCTCTCTCCCGTTGCATCTTGTTGTATCGCATGAGCGACACGCGCGTGCAGAACTATTTCCTCACCGGAAAGTATCCCGACGTCGAAGAGGTTCAAAAGGTCTTCGGAACGCTCGAGTATTTCGGCGGCCAGGAGGACGGCGTTTCACTCGGCGATCTGCGAAAAATCTCGCAGTTGCCGCTGACCAAACTCAAAGTCGTTCTCGCGCTGCTCAAGAAAGCCGGCTTCATCGAGATGCGCGCCCGTTCGCGCTACGGCTTGACGGCCGACGCATTGCGCAACCGGCACCTGGTCCTCAACCTGACCAATTACGACACTAAGAAGTCGTACGATCAAAGCAAGCTTGCGATGATGCTGCAGTACGCCGAAACCCGCGGTTGCCGGCGCAAGTTCATCCTCAATTATTTCGGTGAGGAGTTCGAACGCGACAACTGCGGCGCGTGTGACAACTGCTTGCACGCTGCAGCCGCCGTAACGGCGGCCTACACCAAGGTCACGAGCGGCTATCGCATCGCCGACATCGTCACGCATCCGAAGTTCGGGCAAGGCACGGTCGAGCGGGCCGAAAAAGATCTCGTCACCGTGCTGTTTCCGAGTGTCGGCTATAAGACGCTTCTAGCTTCTGCCGTCGCGCGCTAAGTGCAGATCGCCTAGAGCTTGTAACTAGGCTAGAGGATTCGGTTTCACCGAATCCGTCGCGTTTGCGGCTTTGCCGCAAGCCGCCCGTCGGACCGACTTCTGCGCTGGACGCAAGGCTGGGACCGGGCCGCGCAGAACGGCTGCTGCAATAGTCGTGCGTTTGCGTGCGGTTGCGCATTGCCGCGTCTTTAGGCTATCGTCGCCCAAGCGCGTGTGCGCTAAGCTGTAGGAGGACTTGATGCGCCGTTTGGGCGCGCCGCTCGTCGGGCTCGGCGCAGTCTTGCTCGCGTTTGCGACAAGCGCGGCGTGGGGTGTGCCCGCACAGCCCGTCCCGAGCGCTCCCCCGGGCGTTCCGGCGCCGTTTCCGAGTGACGTTGCCTCCGCCGACCCGAGCCCGGGCATGCCGGCCTCGCCGGTCCCGGTCACCGCCGCGCCGGCAAGCGTCATACCGCAGCAGATACCGGCGGCACCGGCGGCATCCTCGACGCCTCTGCCGACTCCCTCACCGACGCAACCACCGATCATCGTCGATCCGCCGAGCGCCGGCGTGACGCCCGGCGGCTCCGAGACGCTGCGGATTCGGCAGGTGCTCGGCACCGTGACCGTCACCGTTGCCGACCCGGCGATCGCCGATGCGAACGTCGACCAAAATGCGCGGACCTTGAAGATCGTCGGGAAGGCGCTCGGCGCCACGATCGTCACGATCGCGGACGTTCGCGGGCTCACCCGCCAAGTGCCGGTGCGGGTGGCCTATCCGGCGGGCGACGTGCCGCGCACCGCGGCGATTCGGATCACGGGCGATCCCGCGACCGAGCTCTTCGTGCGCGAGCAGGCGGTCGCAGCGGCGATGGCGGCCGCCGGAACGCGCCCCGGCGCAAGCGTCGTCGCCTCGTCCGATTCCGTCGCCGTGCCGAAAGCGCTCGCGGTCGACGACGTCACGAGCGTCGACGTCCCCATCATCGTGCAGGGCCAAGGCTACTTCACGGTTGAGGGAACGACGCGCGTGCGCGTCGAGAACTTCGCGCAACCGCGCATCGCGCCACGCTTTCTGCTGGTCAGCGACTACCCAGAAACGTTGCGCGAGAACGGCATTCTCTTTAGCGCCGATCTCGCGGCCAAACGCGTCGCGCGGTTTCTCTACTATCATTACAACCCGCCCGCGCAACCCGACCGCCGCATCGTACTCAAGGTGCGCAACGACTCGCCGCAACCCGCACTCGTGCAATACGTCGCCGGCGTCGCGGGGCCTGAAGCAAACGAGATGGAGGTCGGGCACCTCTCGACGCAGCGTTTCTTGGTACGCCGCGCTCAAAATGAGGGAACGGTCGTGACGATTCCCGCCGGCACGACGATCGATCTTGCTCAGCAACTGCTGCCGGCTGGTCAAACGGTGAGCGCCCTGATGCAGCTACACGAGATCGAGGGCGCGCCGCTGCACCTGACCTTGCTCGCCCAAAACGCTTCGGATTCCGTCGGCGCGGCGATCCCGACCTCCGCGGAGCTCGTCGGGGACAAGCCGCATGCGCGCGGTGTCTACAATATTCCGGAATTCTTCTACGACTACAGCTACGATACCGAAGGGCCCGATCTCGAGATCCCGATCGGGCAATTTCCGCTTCTCAATCTGGTCGAAGGGCAAACGCTCGCAGGCGATTACGGCGTTCTCCAATCGGTCACGGTACGTATCGTCAGCAACGATCGCCGCCACGCCCGCCAGATCGCGCTCTACGCGAGTCCGCGCGGCGGAAAGGCGACGGGCACGTTCATCATCGATCGCGTCCTCGTGCAAGCGCACGCGATGGCGGCCTTCGGTCACTACAAACTACGGCAGTACACCATCGCGCCTGGCAGCTTCGTGCGCACCGACATCGTCACGATGCCCGAAGGCGGCTCCTCGTATCCGCTGCGCCTGGTCGTCGCACCGGACGACGGTAGTGCCCCGCCGGGCTCGTCGGATTCGCCGGTCTATTGATCCGAGGACGAACATTTCAGAAGTAGCGCGTTTTATCCTTAGACGATGCTCCGGTCCATGATCGGTATTGCTGGTCACTGGAGGGCATCGTGTGCCCCGCAAGAGTATGCTTCGGATCAGGCGCCGATCTTGGCGGCAGACGCGCACCTTGGATTGATTTCGAGCTATTCGCCGCTATAGGTCCGACTTATACAGTATAGCGGCTAGCGCTGCGCGGCACGGGCGTATGCAGCGCTTGCAACGCCGGCTCCGGCTTCCCAACCGAAGCGTGCGCAAGCATCGCTTCGCACGGCTGCCGCCGACGCTTCCGCCACTTCGCGCGCGGCGAGCAGAGAAGCAACGGCAGCGGCCCAGTCGTCGACGTCATCGGGCCCGATGAGTGGTGCTGCGCCACGTACGATCTCGGGCAATGACGACGCGCGAGCGGCCAGGAGCGGAACGCCGGCGCAGAGCGCTTGCGCTGCGCCGTATCCGAAGCCTTCGTAACGGGAGGGCACGGCGACGAACGTTGCGCGCGCATAGAGGTCGAGCAGTTCGGCGCGCGAGACATAGCCGCGCAATTCGATACGCTCGGCGACGGCGCTCGCGCGCGCAAAGTCGATTATACGCTCGCGATAGGGCGTAAACGGCCCGACCGAAACGAGCCGTAGGTTGGGTAACGCCGGCAACGCGCGCACGAGGATTTCGAGATTCTTGCGTACCTCGACCGTGCCGACGACCAGGCCAAATGGTTGTCGATCCGGCCTACGCACGATCTTCATGACGTCCTGCGCAACGCCGGGATACAAGACTTCCACGCGTGACGGTTCGAGCGGTGAGAACGCCAACAGTTCGTCGCGCGAGAATTGCGAATCGACGAAGATCGTTACAGCGCGCGCGTACAGCGTTCGTTGAAAACGGCCGAAGTACGCGCGTGCATAAAATCGCGCGTGATGCTGCGCGCGCAGCCACGCCACATCGTGCACCGTCGCAACCACCGGGATGCCGCTCATAACCAGCGGCAACGTGCCCGCGCAGCAGTGCAACACATCGACTCGTTCGCGCCGTGCGGCCAGCGGTAAAAGCACCTGATCCCACAGAACGCGACGATCGAAGCGCCACGGGTCGACGCGCGGTTCGGCAAGCGCAATCGCCTCGCACGCATGGCGTCGCCCTTCAAGGGCGCCGAGCAGCCCGACAACGTACTCTCCGATGCCGGTGGCCGTGCCGACGGTCAGTTGCGCGTCGAGCCCGACGCGCACCTTAACGCGCGAGCGCCTGCGCGAGCTCGTGCACTGCGGCCGAGCGCGGATCGAGGGCGCGCGCCCGCGCGAGCGCCGCGCTCGCAGCCGCCCGGTCGCCGCGACGCAGTGCCAGGTCTCCGAGGCCGGCTTCGGGTTCGGCGCTCGTCGGGTCGACCGTACGCGCGCGCGTAAAGGTGGCTTCCGCGAGCGCATACCGCTCGACGTTGAGCGCTTGCGTGCCGAGCGCGACCAGGTAACGGACGGCGAACGGTGCGAGTGTAACTGCCCGCGTATACGCGGTGAGTCCGGCCAGTTCATGGGCGCGGCGCACGGGCGAACCGACGGCATAACGCCAGGCCGCCATCTCCTGGAGGCGACCCGCGCGGAACTCGGCTTCCGCCAGGGCTTCGCCCTGAGTCGGGTCGGCAGCAAGCCGCGCGATCGCTGCCTCTTGTACGGCGAGCGCCCCCGGGACGTCCCCGCGCGCGACGAGAGCCTGGGTTACGCTATCGATCGTCGCGAGATCTCCAGCAGCGAGTGCGTCGCGCAATGCGGTCGACGCATCGCCGTTTCGCAATGCGAGCTCCGCCTCAAGCGCGAGCCGGTCGCGCGACGGACCGAGCGCTGCGATCTGTCTGCCCGCGGCGACGAAGTCGGACCGAGCGAACGCCTCGCGGGCCAGCGCGACGCGCAGCGCACCGTCCACGGGTGCACCCGGCGGCAATCGTTCGACCTGCCATGCCACTGCCGGCGGCACCGCGCGCACCCATGAACCCGCCACCGCGCGATCGCGCAAACCGAGCGACGCCGCGCCCTGCAGCACCGCAAGGGGCGCGCATACGACCAAAACCGTAAGCGCGATCGCGATCCGCCGGCCGTTGCGCACGCTAAAAGCGAACCGTGAAGTTCACGTCCTGGCGGTTTTGCTGAAGGTTCGCATTCGGCACGACGTCGTCGATATAATTGTAGCGACGCGCCAAGAAGGTGACCGACGAGTTGGTCTTGGGAATCGCATAGGTGAGCGAGCCCGTGTAATAGTCTTTGCGCTCCGAGATGTTTTGCCCAAGCGTCGTGCCGTACGAACCGCCGTAGCGCTGCGTCGAATACGAGCCGCCTAAGGTCAGATCGTGGGAGATCGGCAGCGCAGCGGACGCCGTGATCGCGATGCGGCGCACGTTGACGTCGTTTGGATAGAATCCGACTTGGCTGCCGCCGGCACCAAAGTTTCCGCCGCCCGGAAAGGTCAACTTCGCCGCTGCGAGGGCAGCGGGATCGAATGCGCCGGTCGCGGGATCGATCGGATAGTACTGCTGCAAGCCCGCATCGGAACGGCGCAGCGTTTCATAGCTTCCCGATAAGTTCGTCGTCAGTTGCCCTCGGAACACCGGTAGCTTGAACGACGTGCCCAAGTTGTAATCGTCGTAACGCTCGGGCCGGCTCGCGCGATACTGCGGCCCGAAGTACAGCGTGCCGTCGCTCCGAGGCGCAATCTCTTCGAGATGCTGATACGAACCGCTCACCGCAAAGCGCGCGGCACCCAGGCGTCCCGGTGCCTGGATCGACGCCGTCGGCCCGCGCGTATTGGGCGCGAAGGCCGAATAGAACTCCGGCCCCGACGCACGCAACGGATTCCACATCGGAAAAATGAAGCTCAGATTCGGATTGCCCTCCGCATCGGGGCTCGCATGCCCGACGCGCGCGAACTGCGCGTCGAATTGACGGTTGATGCCGAGGTTGTTGGCAAAGCCGAAAAAGCCCGGGAAATACGGAGCGTTGTAGCCGGCGAAGACGTCGGGCGCATTGCCGTAATAGCGGAAGGGCGCGCCGTCGAAGAAATCCGTTCCGACGCTCTGGTATTGTACCGAAAGCGCAACGGTCCGAAGGTTCACTCGTAAACCGAGTAGCCCAGCGGCATCGGCGACCGTTGCGACCGTGCGCACGTCGGGCGAAAACGTGCTGGTCGCCGCCTCGCCGAAGAGCTCGGGCTGCAGACCCGACGCCGCCGAGCCGAGCGGCAACGGTGCTTGAAAATCGAAGCCGAGCACCGTATCGCTGATGTTACCCGACGCGTTGACGGGAGGCGCGTAGGCCTGCGAAAGGGTACCCGAGCCGCTTCCCGAGATGACGGCGTCGTCGAAGCCGAAGATGCGGTTGAAACTGAGGCCCACTTCGACGCCGGGCAAGCCTTTGAAGCTTTGGTTCGCGCGCAGGTGCATCATATAACGCTGCTCGGATGCGTTGAAGCTGACGGCGAGAGCACGATAGGAGAGGCTGACGGTCGAACCCGGCGGAAGCGGCGTCGCGAATACGACGGAGTTATAGGCGTCGTTGTACGCAAAGGCAGGCGCGGCGCCGAGTGCGCCGCCGAACGCCGAAACTGCGACCGAGCCCGCTTGCGCCTTCTGCGACAGATAGATTTGTGCTAGGCTCCCGCTGCCCGACGAAAAGGTATCGGTGTGCGGGGCGGCGCCCGTTTGCGTGAACGTCTCCTGCGGCGGCACGACCGGTAAGAAGTACTGATTAGCCTCGAACGGTAACACGCTGGGGTCGACGACCCCGGGCTGCGTATTGAACAGCGTGTCGTCGAGGCGCGTGAACGACGTCTGAAAATCGGTCAGTCCGAACGTGCCCTCGCCGACGGTCCCCTTCAGCGAGACGCCCTTCTGAAAAGGCTGATAGGGTTCAACGTAGGGAGCGTCGTCGTTATAGCCGGCCGGCGCCCGAAACGCGAGTCCGGTGCGCGACGACGCCATGTCGTCGACGACGCCGAACTGCACGTCGAAGTTGGAGATCGCGCCGGCCCGCGCGACCGCGACGTCGACGCCGGGCTCGACGTCGAACTTTGCTTGCTGCGTGAACTCGCCGCCGTATTCGAAGTTGAGGACGTGCACGGGTAACGACACCGTGACGTCGTTGCTGAGCGCGTACGCAAGCGAGAAGCGGCTGTCCTGACGAATTTGAATACCCGACGGCGCCTGCGTGAGGGGGTCGTTCGAGTCGTCGGTCGTCAGAAACGCATTGACGAAGGGATCGATTGCGCCGACGGCCGGGGCGGCCGGATTGCTCGGTCCGGGCACGACCGTGCCGTAGTACGTCGTGACCGGCGTGCCGGTCGTATTCGTGACGGTCTTGGGAATGACGACGCGCTGGCGGAAGGTGACGTTGGGCAAAAAGACACCGTGCAGCGCGACCGACTGCGCAAACTTCGTGCGCCGATCGAGAGCGTCGAGCGAATCTTCTACGTTCGTCGTGCGCACGCCGAGCGCGTCGAGTTCATCTTTGAGCGCATCGGTCAACTTCTGAAGTTTATCGAGGTCGGCACGTGAGGCGCCCTTGCCCCCGTTCTCTTGCAACTTGGCCACGACGCGGGCTACGACCACTGCCATCTCGTAGCGCGTCAGCGGCCGGTCGCCCTTGAATTCACCGTCGGGGTAGCCCTCGATCAGGCCATCGGCTGCGAGGGTCTGAATGTATTGGTACGCCCAGTGCGAGGTCGGCACGTCGGAGAACGGGGTCGCCTCGGCTGCCGGTCGCAGTACCGCAAGGCCGAGTGCGAGCCCGACAACGACCAGTGCGAGACGGCGCATAACTCCTCCGGGCCGACGACAAAACACGCCCGTCCCGGGGCGCGCCGGGGCTTCGCTTCACCGGCTAGAGCGCGCGAGTCCTGCTCTCGATCAGCCGTTCCGCAATCAAGAGTGCGGCGAAATCATCGATCGGAACCGGCGGCAAAAGCATTCCACGCGGCACGAGGCGGCGCCAGCCGCGCGGCGGGTGCGCCATGAAGTAGCGGCGCCGGGCTCGCAAGGTCGTCTCACGCTCGTCGACGATTTCGAGGGAAATCCCGAAACCGCGGACCGCCGCGGCCACGGGCGCCGTATGCGTTCCGCCCCCGAGGGCAATCGTTTCCACGGGATACTGGCCGACCAGGCGCGCGACCGTCGCGCCCAGTTCATCGGTCGGCACGATGCCGAGCTCCAGCGGCGCGGCGGCGCTCGCAGCGATCACCGCGAAGCCGCATTTGCGCGTGCCGGGATCGATGCCCAAGATGATTCGTTCCATCATCGCGTCGTACGGCTTAGGTTGAAAGAAACCGGAATCTGGGCGGTGTGCGGAAAGACGTCACCGCGCGCACGAGCGACGATGTAGTAGCGGCCGTGCCCTCGCATAATCGTGCGCCGGGTCGTGGCAACCTCGGCATCGGTCAGCGCCGGCACGACGGTCGCAAAAGCCGGCGGCATGCCATGGTCGATCGCGATCGCCCGAACCGCCGTTATCAATTGACCGTAGGCGACGTTGGGAACGATCGCGGTCCCTCCGTCGACCTCAACGCTCGTGATCGGTGCAGCCGCGCGCAAGACCTCTTGGTCAGCGTACGTCTTGATACCGAAGTGCAGTTCATCGTTGATGAACAGGTTTTGGTCGGCGAGGGCAATCACAAGCACCGGACCGCGCAACAGGAACCCTTGGGTGGTCTCGTCGTCGAGGACCGACTTGAGCTTCTTTTGGATGTCGGAATCTTTCGAGCGGCCGACGAACGGCCGCAAGCCGGCCGGCACGAAGCGCTGGTTCATCGCCGCCACCGCCGCGTCGAAAAAAGCGGAAAGCTCGGCGAGTTGCTCCGTGCGCGACTGTTGCGGCTTGAGGACCAGGAACAGGCTGTAGACGACTTCACCGCGCGCAAGCACGATATTCGTGTTGCGGACGCGATCGACGAGCGCGTCGGCTTGCGCCTGCAGTGCGTTGACCCGGTTGTTGATTTCCGAGAGGTGAAAGAAAGCGGCTCGCGCGTAGGGTGACGTCGAGAGCGTTACGGCCGTCGCGACGAGTGCAATCATCATGCCGGTCGCGACGGCGACGATGGTCGACGTGTATTTCGGGCGCAGATTGAAGAGCGTCATGCGTTTGCGCCCGACCTGATGCCCGACCCGGTCCCCGATATACGCGATCAGTCCCGCCACAAGCACGATGACGACGACCGCCGCGCTGCCGCCGATGCGTCCCATCAGTAACGGGCCGCGCGGCGCAGCAACACGGCGCCGATTGCCGTGAAGACGACGTTGGGAATCCAGGCGCCGATCGTCGAGACCGCGTAGCTGCCCGGCAAGCTCGAGACCAGCGCCGAACTCATGCTGGCAAGCACGAAATAGACGAACGCGACCGCGACTGCGAGCCCGAAGCCGAGCCCCGTGCCGCCGCCTCCCCGAGCAGGGCGCAGACCGAAAGGGACCGCGATCAGCGTGAACACGAACGAGGCGAACGGGCGCGCAAGTTTTTCTTCGTACGTCGTCTGGTACGCACGCACTTCTTGTGGTGAGAGTTGACCCGATGCGATGATTTCCCGTATTTGCGAACGGCTCATCGCCTCCCGGTTGTTATCCGTCGCGCGCTCGGCGATTTGGCTCGGCTTTTCACCGATATCGACGGTCGCTTGCGGATACACGGTCATTTGCGTCACGTCGCTGCCGGTGACGTCATACGCGCGCGCATTTTCGAATTTCCAAGTCGGCGGCGAGAACCGGCCCCGGTCGCTGAAGATGATTCCTTTGGGCCGGTGATCGGCGCCGTACGTGATGATCGTCACGTACAGCAACGTTTGCGTCGGCGGGTCGTATCCACGGAAATAGGTCACCTGTTCGCCGCCGCCGGGCAACTGCGAAATCACCGTGTGACTGCCGCCCCCAAAAGCGCCGACATGCTTGATCGCCTCTTCCCGAAGGAACACCGCGCGGTCGTTGGCGTACGGGACGACGCCTTCTTGCAACAGTAGCGCAACGAGAGACACGACGAATCCCGCAACGAGCAGCGGCACGGCTGCGCGAACCAGACCCACGCCGCCCGCTTTGAAGGCGGTGATCTCGCTCTCGCCGGACAGGCGCTGCAACGCGAGCAACGTGCCGAGCAGCATCGCCATCGGGACGATCGTGACGACGATCTGCGGCAACTGCCATAAAAAATAAGCCAGCGCCGTGCCGAGCGGCGCATGCTCTTCGGACACGAGGCGTCCGATGGCAAGAATGGTCGTCGCGGCATAGATCAGCGTGAACGCCGACAGCCCGAAATAGAACGGACCGACGAGTTCGGCGATCATGTAGCGGTCGAGGATCTTCACAACCGCATTTCTTTGCCGAAGTACACGTCGCGCGCCACCGGCGACGCGAGCACTTCCTGCGCGTTACCCTCCGCGATGATGACGCCGTCATTGAGAATGTAGGAGCGATCGACGATCGCGAGCGTCTCGCGCACTTGGTGATCGGTGATCAGCACGCCGAGACCCCGCTCGCGCAAGTGCCGGATCATCAACTGGATATCGGCGACCGCGATCGGGTCGATGCCCGTGAACGGTTCGTCGAGTAACAGGAAGGCGGGCTCCGTGGCGATGGCACGTGCGATCTCGACTCGGCGACGCTCGCCGCCAGAGAGCGAGTCACCTCGCGCGTCGACCACGCGGCCCAGGCCGAATTCGTCGAGCAGCGCAGGGAGTCGCCGGTCCTGCTCCTTACGAGGCACGCCGTTCATCTCCCAGATCAGCCGGATGTTGTCGCCGACGGAGAGTTTACGGAAGATCGAGTTCTCCTGAGCGAGATAGCCGATACCCATGCGCGCGCGCCGATACATCGGCGACGCCGTCAGGTCGAAGCGCCGCCCTTCGCGCACCAGCGCGACGTTACCGTCGTCGGGCTTCACGAGACCGACGACCATATAGAACGTCGTGGTCTTTCCCGCGCCGTTCGCGCCGAGCAACCCGACGATTTCACCCGTTCGTACGACGGCGCTGACGCCGCTGACGACCGTGCGCGCGCCGTAACGCTTCACCAGTCCCTCGAGCACGATCTCTCGCGCGGGTACGACGCTTGCGGCCGGTTGAATCATCGCACGCCCGTCACGTCGATATGGCCCGTGCCCATGTTCCAACGCAGCCGGTCGCCTTCCAGCCGATCGCCCGAAGGTGAGGTCATGACCACGTTGCCGTTGCCGTACAGCGTATCTGCGCGATCGTCGTAATGCAGCGTATCGCTGCGCAACGTTTTGCCGTCGGCCGTTCGGGCGTGTACGCCGCCGCTCATAACGATGCTCTTGTCCTTCTCGACTGCCGTTCCGAGCGGCGCGTCGGCCGCCACCCGCTGGCCCCCCTTACCGAAAAATGTGACGTGGGGGTTCACGAAGTCGGTCCGCGCCGTGTCGCTTCCGAAATACTCGCCGCTCTCGGAATCGGCCCGCAAGACGTACACTTTACGGTCGCCCTTGTGCTTGGTCACGAGGATGTAGCGTGAACCGACCTTCGAGCCATGCACCGTGATCTTCAACTGCGAGGGAGCCGGGGCCGGCCGGCTGGCCGATGCCGATGACGTCGGCGCAGCGCTGGTCGGTCCGGTTGCCGGCGCGGGGCTCCCTTTGGGCGGGTGCGTGCAGCTGGCAAGCGCGCACGAGGCGAGAGCGCACAGAAGAGCAAGCCGGGGCACGGTCATGCCGCCCGTTCCGGCGCGAATCCATGCGTGACGGCAGCCAAGGCGAGACCCATGTAGGGGATCCAGACGAAACACATGGCAACGATTCCGACGGTGTCGAACAGTCCTTGAACGAGGACGGCGACCAAAGCGGCGCAGACGGCGAGCACGAAGCGCCGTTCGCGCGCCGTGCGCACGGTCAGCCGGCGTCGCAGCGTGCCGATGAAGCGCCACCAACCGTAGACGAAGGCAGCGATCCCGATGAGCCCGGTTTCGCCTGCGAGCGACAGGTAGACGTCGTGCGGGTGAAGGGCGCCGAAGGTGCCGGGCGGATCCCCGTTGGGCGCTCGAATCGCGGGATAGACCCGCCAGTACGCCATTGGGCCAACGCCCGTCAAAGGAAAGAGGGCGACGACGCGCCGCCCGGCTTCCCACGTTCGCAGTCGGTCGAAGCGATAGGCCGGATCGTGCGCGAGTGCGGGGCGGAAAGCGAGCGCGGTGCCCCCGGCGAGCGCGAGCAGCGCGCCCGCCAGCGCGAGACGGCGAGCGCCGAGCGCCACAGCATAAAAGACGCCGCCCGCGAGGGCCCCGAGCATGCCTGCCAGCGACAGCGTCGCCCCGAGAGCGAGCAGCGACAGCGGCGCCGCAACGGCGCCCAGCCGCTGCAGGACGCCGCGTGTACCGAGCGCGCAACCGAGCGCAACGAACATGAACGCAATCAAGAAGGCTGCGAACTGGTTCGCGGTCACGAACAGACCGGCGGCCCGGCCGTGATTTTGGGCGTACAACAGCGCGGGACGGTGCACCAGCGCCATGACCAGGCTCGCGCCGGTCGCAGCAGTGCCGGCGGCGAGGTACGCTCCGAGCACGGCCCGCGAAACGTACGGCCGATTCCAGTCCCGGACGAGCGCGAGGTGGAAGAGGGCGCCGAGCACCATCACGCCGACGACGGCGAAACCCGAGCCCGGGTCGAGACCGAGCGCACTCGAAAGCGCGGCCGAGCCGAGCCACACCGCGAGGATCGCGTGCGACGGAGACGTTCCCGCGAGCGCACGCTCACGTACGAGGGCGACGCCGCACCAGAGGGCCGACAAGACGAGCAGTGTCACCATGGCGGCCGCGACCTGGGAACCGGCGAACGAATAGCCGACGGGCGGCGTCGGCGACAGCGACGCCAGCGACGTGTAGAACTGCATGACGACGAAGAACGTCGCGAGCGCGGCGGCCTTCAGCACGCCGCTCGGTTATGAGCGATGCTCAGAATGCCCCGCGCGACGGCATCGGCACCCCCCGTGGGACCGATGCGGCGACGTCCCGCCTCACTCATTCGGCGCATGCGCGCGGGATCGTCGAGCAACGCGTCGAGCGCGGCGGCCGCCGCTTCCGGCGCCGCAGGCACGAGCAGCAAGGCGTCGCCGAGCAGGCGCCGTTGGCGCATGCGATACCAGTCCTCCCGCTGACCGCTCCCCTCAAGCGCCAGCACCGGCAGGCCACGCGCGGCCGCCTGTTCGTTCGCCGTGCCTGCCTGGCCAAGGACCAAGCGGCTCGCGGCTAGGAGCGCTCCGAGTGGGCCGCGCCAGCCTACTAATCGGACGGCGCCGGCATGGGCTTCAAAGAGGAGTGATTCCCCAACAGCGAGGCTCGGCTTTGGAGCTATGCTCCAGCCGTCACGTTCCAGCTCGCGGGCGAGCCGTCCGGCGTCGAGCGACGGCGCGACCGAAAGTAGTGCGCCGATGTCGGGACGGCGCACCGCAAGCCCGCGCGCGACCCGTGCCAAGCGCACGGCGTCGCCGTAGGCGCTTTCACGGCTGCCGGGCAGCAGCCCAAGCCATGTTCCCGGCCGCGCGGGGCGCTCCGGCAGCGCGAGATCGGCAATTACGTTACCGGGCGCCTCGGCTAAGACGCGCCGTGCGACGAGATCGTCCGCGGTCGGCTCGTCCCGCACGTACACCTTGACGGCACGCCGCAGCAGAACGCGTTCGAAGGGACCGTAGCGAGCCACGTACACGCTCTTCGCCGTGCCGACGAAAACCGGCCTCGTTCCCGTCAGCAGTGCGAGCCCAAGTGCATAGGTGTCGCCGACTGCGACGACGGCTCCGTACCGTCCGCGCGCGCGGCGTAAGAAAGCGAGTTGCTCGCATAACAGCGCCGGAAAACCGGCCACGACATCGCGCGCAAACGCGCGCACGTCGCCCATCGCGACGAGGCCACCGCTCGGAAGGGCACGCCGTGGGCCGACGACGGTGAGCGATCCGACCGACGTCCCGACTCCAACGAGCGAAAGCAGTTCGAGCCGCAGCGGCTCGGCCACCGCTTCCCGCAGTGAATCCGCGACGCGCGCCGCGATCGCGTTTTCACCGTGCCCGTTGGCTACGAACAAGATGTTCATTCGACGCCGCTGGTTCGCACATTCGGGTCACGCAGGAGCAACAGTCACCGTGCGGGACGCGCCGCGATGGACCGTCTTGTAATCCTGAACAGTCCATCCACTTGCCGTCAGCATCTTGTCGATCTCGCTGCGCGCTTTCGCCCCGGGATCGAGGTACGATTCGATCACGCTCGCCTGAGGAATACCGGATCGCTGGTCCGCTGACCTCGCACGATCAATGTATCGTCCGCAGGGAAGGTACGGCGTAGAGGAACTTCGGCTTCCTTCTTATTCCGCTACTCGACGCTCTCGACGTCCGCGCCGACCAGGAGCGGCACGAGATCGAAGCGCGCAATGCGGACGCGGCCCGCCGTATCGTGTTCTAGTTCGGTGCGCGAGACGTAGCGGCCGTACGGGCCCGCATGCACGATCGGAACATCGCCGGCGAATTCGGGCTCGCGGAGCGTGTCGTGGCTGTGGCCGCCGAGGATGAGGTCGAGTCGCGGAACGGCACGGGCCAAATCGCGATCGGCGCGCAGACCGAGGTGGGAAAGGGCGACGAGCAGAGTATCGGCGGGCGTGGTCTTCGCAATCTCACGCGCGGTTTGCAGCGGATCGCGGAAGCGCCACCCGAGCACGCGTTCCCACAAACTTCCCACCGGATACTGCGGGACGAGTAATGCAAAGACGCGCACTCGCCAAGGGCTGCGTACGAGCTCGAGCTGCGGAACGAACGGCAGTGGCCGGTTTCGCAGATCGATCAGATTCGTACAGACGAGCGCGTGGCGCATGCGCCGCGCACGTGCGGTGAGTAGTCCGAAAGCATAGTGGAACTCACGATTGCCGACGGCCTGCGCATCGTAGCCGGCGTGGTCGAGGTCGGCCACGATCGGTTCGTTACGGTAATAAACCGTTTGACTGCCGCGCAGGGCGTCGCCGCAATCGAAGAGCAGTCCGGGCTCCTGCGCGCGCAGTGCCTGCAAGCGCGGAGCGAAGCCGCGGTGATCGTGCAGGTCCGAGGTGTGATAGATGCGCAGACTCATGGCGAGCGCGCGAGCACCGCGGCGAACGCCGCGCCGCGGCGCAAGGCATCGGGTGGGCCAAGCGCCGCGCGCACGGCGCGCATGGCGTCGAGTCGCGGCGCCGGATCGGCTAGCAACCGGTCGAGCGCATCGCATAACTTCTGCGGCGTAGCGTCGTCCTGCAAGAGCTCCGGTACGACTTCGCGCCCGAGCAGAATGTTCGGCAAGGTCACATAGGGATGGTCGCCTAGCCACACGCGGCGGCCGATGGCCGCTTGCGCGGGCGCAAGGGCGTAGAGTGCTACCGTCGGCACTTCCCGCAGCGTTGCCTCGAGGACGGCCGTACCCGAAGCAATCCACGCAGCGTCGGCCACGTCGAAGGCCGCACCGGCTCCGCGCACGGTGGCGCTTACGAGATGCGCATACCGCTGCGCCGCAAGAATCGGCTGGGCATAGCGGGCAGCCTCGTCGTTTGCGATACTCACGATGAAACGCGCTTTCGGGCGCCGCTCCTGCAGCCGCGCGGCGGCCTCCAGCAACCGCGGCAATAGCAGCGCGATCTCACCGCGCCGGCTACCCGGCAAGAGCGCGACGAGGCCGCCGTCGCACGGAGCCGGCGCGCGCGGCGAGCGCGCATGCACGAGCGATGCGAGGGGATGACCGAAGTACGCGACCTCGCATCCGAGCGACCCGAAGAAGTCGCGCTGATGCTCGAATGGGACGAGCGGCACGGCGCTGGCGGCAACCGCGCGTGCTTGGCGCGCCCGATCGAGCCATGCACCGGGCGGGAAAAAGTACAGGATCGGACGTCGATAACCAAGCGCGCGCAACGTTCGTGCGAACCGCAAATTATAGGCGCCGAAATCGATCAGGACGACGAGATCGTACGGCCGTAGACGCAGCCAAAGCGCATTGCGCAGCATGTTGAAGAGCAGCGGCGGAATGCGCCGCAACGCCGCGAGCGGCCCGAGACTTGCCCAGCCCGTGGTGTGCGTCGTCAACGTGAAGCCCGCCTCGCGCATCCGTTCACCGCCGATGCCCCAGAAGCACGCGGCCGGCTCGAACTCACGCATCGCCGTCGCGAGTGCCGCCGCCAGCATATCACCCGATGCTTCGCCCGTCGCAAAAAAGATGCGCACGCGCTACTTGGTGATGCCTCGTTCCGAGTGGGTTTCGATAAACGCAAGCAGGGCGCGCCCTTGGTCGCTTGCGACGACCGCGCGCATCGCTTCGGCGGCTTGTGAAATATTGTGCCCGGAGCGGTAGAGTATTTTGTAACACTCTTTGAGTTCGGACACGATCTCGGGCGTAAACTCCGCGCGCCGCAAACCGACCGTATTAAGCCCGTAGGGTTGCGCGGGATTGCCCTCGACGAGAAAGTATGGTGGTACGTCGCGGGTCAGCTTTGTGATTCCGCCGACCATTGCGTGTTCTCCGATGCGCACGAATTGGTGGACGCCAGTCTGACCTCCGATCGTCGCGTAGTCGCCAACGACGACGTGGCCGGCCAGCTGCGCCGTCGACGACATGACGACGTTGTTGCCGATGCGGCAATTGTGCGCGATGTGCACGTAGGCGAGCAGCAACGTGTCGTCACCGACCAAGGTCGTCTCTTCGCTGCCGGTTGCCCTATGCACGGAGACGTACTCGCGCAGAACCGTGCGGTTCCCGAGCGTCGTGTACGAGCGCTCGCCATGATATTTACGGTCCTGCGACGGCGCGCCGATCGAACAGAACGGATGAATTTCGCCGTCCTCGCCGATCGTCGTGTAACCGTTAACGACGACGTGCGCCAGCAGCCGCGTCCGCGCGCCGATCGTGACGTTGTCGCCGATCACGCAAAAGGGGCCGATTTCAGCCCCTTCCCCGATCACGGCGCGCGGGTGAACGACGGCATTGGGATGGATCACGAGTGCAGTACGCTCGCGTCTCCCACGAAATCGGCCACCGCACCGACGGAGAACATCAACTCGGCCGAGCACACGAGTTTGCCGTCGACTCTCGCCTCGGCCGAAACCCAGCCCATGCCCGAACGCCGCCGCAAGAGTTCGGTCTCCATGTCCAGACGATCGCCCGGTACGACGGGCCGGCGGAACTTCGCCTTGTCGATGCCGGTAAGCAAAGCGGTGCGCCGCCGAAAATCGTCAGGTCCTAAAATGATCGTTCCGCCGAGCTGCGCCAGCGCCTCGATCATGTAGACCCCGGGCATGAGCGGGTAGCCGGGAAAGTGTCCCTGAAAAAAGTGTTCGTTCATCGTAAGATTTTTGTAGCCCGCCGCGCGTTTGTGCCGCTCGAACGCCGTGATGCGGTCGACCAGCAACATCGGGTAACGGTGGGGCAGGACCGTCATCAGCTGCAGAATGTCCATCGCACCGGACGCGGTGGCCCGCGCGCCGTTACGCATGCGCTGCCGCCACGTGTGTCGTCTGCGAGCGGCGCAGGGCTAGGGCCGCCTGTGCGTGCAGCCGATGCCCGCTCTTAATCGAGACGACCTCGCAGCACGGGCGGGCGCCGAGCAACGCAAAATCACCGACGAGGTCGAGCACTTTGTGCCGAACGACTTCGCTCGGCCAGCGCAGCGGCGTGAGCGGCCCGTCGGGCGCGAACACGAGCGCGTTCTCGAGCGAGCCGCCGCGCGCAAGCCCAGCACTACGCAAGGCTTCGACTTCGTGCAGATAGCCGAACGTTCGCGCCGGCGCAATCTCGCGGATGAAATAGTCGGGTTCGATCGTCGCATCGATAAACTGAGCGCCGACCGGCGGCGCATAGTCGACCGTGAAACGAACGCGAAACGAATCGGCCGGCAGCACGAAGAGCAGTGCTTCTCCGTCGCGAAAAACCACGGGCTGCTCGAGCGTAAAGGTTCGGGCGGGCACGCGCTGGTGGGCCACGCCCACCTTGGCGATCGCCTCCGCGAAGGCGGCAGCGCTGCCGTCCATGACGGGAACCTCGGGGCCCTCGATTTCGATCAGCGCATTGTCGACGCCCATGCCGAGCAGGGCCGACATCAGATGTTCGACGGTCGACACCGTTGCGCCGCCGCTTCCGAGCACCGTGGCGCGCCGCGTTTCGACGACGTACTCCGCATGGGCCGGGAAAGAGACGTTGTGGTCGACGAGCCGAAAACGCAGGCCGGTTCCCGCCACCTGCGGCCGCAAACGCACGCGCGCATCGCTTCCGGTGTGCAGACCGACGCCCGAAAACTCGAGGACGCCGCGCAAGGTGCACTGGTCGTTCATGGCCGGCGTTCCAAGGCACTCACTCGCTCGTACAGCTTGTCGAGGTTACGGATGCGAACCTGCTGACGCAGTTCGGCTTTGTGGTCCTGCGCGGGTGCACCGCTGACGCGGGCGCCGTCGGGCACGTCGTTCCAGACCATCGTGTTGCCGGCGACCGTCACGCGTGAACCGACGGTGATGTGACCCTGAAACGCGCTTTGTCCCCCGGCGATTGTGTAATCGCCGATGATCGCCGAGCCCGCGAGAGCGTTCATGGCCGCGAACGCGCAGTGGCGCCCGATGCGGCAATTGTGGCCGACCTGCACCAGGTTGTCGATCTTCGTCCCCTCACCGATCGTGGTCGAACCGGTCTGTGCGCGGTCGATGCAACTGTTCGCGCCGATCTCGACCGCGTCACCGAGCACGACGTTGCCGACCTGCGGAATTTTCACGAATCGGCCGTCGAGAAACACGTAACCGAAGCCGTCCCCACCGACCACAGCGCCTGCTTGGAGAATGACGTCGTCACCCGCGACGCAACGGTCGAGCAGCATCGCGCGCTCGTGTAAACGGCAGCGCCGCCCAAGCCGTGCGTGTGCGCCGACGATTGCGCCCGCGAGCAGCACGCTTTCGGCGCCGATTGTGGCTCCCGGTCCCACGACGACGAGCGGCCCGACGTGCACGTCGGGCCCGACCGTTGCGTCCGGATCGACGACTGCGCTCGGGTGGCGATACGGCGCTTGGGGCCGCGGCGGTTCGCGCTCCGCCAGCAGCGCCGCGAGTCCCGCGCGAGCCGATGCAACGACGATGAGCGGCTTGCGCGCTGCCGGGAAAGCGTCGGCCGGCGCAGCTTCGGTCAGTACGGCCGCCGCGCGCGAGTCGAGCGCCCGGCGCAGATATCGTTCGTCGGTCGCAAAAGTCAACGAGACGGCGTCGACATCTTCGATTGCCGCAACGCGTTCGATCGCGACGGCGTCGTCGCCACGCACCGTGCCGCCGAGGCGGCGCGCGATCTCGCCGGTCGTTACGGCTTGGGCGATGGCTTTTCGGTGATCCGCAGGATCTTCTCGACATCGGGGGTGATGTCGACTCCGCCGTAACCGACGAACTGACGCGTGACGACCAGGCGCAAGTGTTTGTCGTTTGCGACCTGCGCGGCGGCGTTGCGTACGTCGCCCGTCACTTCATCCTGCATCGCGACGTAGCGGCGGCGCAGCGTATCGAGTTGCTGCTGCTTCTGATGGGCCGAAGCGCTCGAACGTTGGATTGCATCCGTATCGGAAGCGAGCTGATTGCTATAGTTGATAAACTTGGGCCAGTTGGCTTGAATTCGCGTCACGTCGAGCGTGGCGACCGCCGCCGGCTGCGCATTACAACCGGCGAAGGCCGCAAGCGATGCGGCAAGCAGAAGGGTGCGTTTCACTCGTGTAGACTCTCGATATCTTTCTGAGCTTCGGAAGTGAGATCGACTCCGCCGGCGGGCGCCACCACATCACTTACGACGACCTCGATGCCGCGTTTCTGCGCGATCACCTTGACCTCGCGATTGATTTGGGCAACCATTTCCCCGTAGAGATCGCCCCGCTGCTTCTGTAAGGCGTCGATCTGCCCGTCGGCGCCGCTGCGATCGGCGGCATCGGCACCGGCGAGTGCATGAAAGCGCTTCGTCAGATCGGCGCGTGTCCGTTGAAACTGCGCGACCGTCTGCGAGGCGTCGCGGTCGAAGTCATGCTGAAAGCGCGCGTGCAGCGCTTGAAGTTTCTGCCGCATGTCGGGTTCCGCGCCCCGCGGTACGGCGATGCTGCCGGTCGTGGGAATACCGACCTGCCCGATGATTTGCGAACGGGCCTGCCGTTCGCGGACGTTGATCTTCGCCACCGTCCGCTGCTGGAGGCCCCCGATCTGCTGCGCGAGTTCGCTACGCACGCGCGCGTGTAGCTGTTGGTTAAAGGCGACGAGCGTCGACTGGTCGCGGTTGCGCATTGCACCGACGGCGTCGGCTTCTTTACGGTCGAGCGCGGCGAGCCCCTTGGTCACGTCGGCGCGCGTCGCGTCGTCAAGGGCAAGATTGGAGAGCTTCGTGCGCAGTGATAGACGTTCGGCCGCATCGGCGCTCGCAAGCGACAATGCGTAGTCCGATTCTTTGCGCGCGAATTCGTCGGCGCGGGCGCGATATTCGCGGGCGGCACGGTCGCCGAGCGCGCGATCGAGGGTGGCGGCAGCGGTGCGTTCCTGGTCGACGAGCTGCCGGCGATACGTTTCGACGTTGGCCTGCGCGGTCGCGGCCACGTTTTGTCCTTGCAGCCGCGCCTGCGCGTCAACGCCGGCCGCGATCGAGCCGCCGCCGTTTGCGGCTCCGGCCGCACCGAGCGCCGCGGCGATCGCCGCCTGTTCGCGCTTGGCGTATTCTTGTTGCTTGCCGCCGAGCGCCCGCTTCGTGCGCTCGGCCGCAACGTCGAGTTCACGCTGCAAACGCACTTCCTCACGCGAGATATCCGCGCCCGAACGCGCGATCTGCGGCCCGACCGAGCGCAATTGCAGGGCAGCCACGTCCTCATCGAGATGCGCCAGTTGCGGATACAGCGGGTGCACCTTGACGAGCGCCTCCATGTTGACGTATCCGACCTTGCCGCTATCTGGACCCGCCGTTGCCGCCGGCCCAGACGCAGTCGTACCGTGCGAACACGCCGCCAAGCCGACCGCAAGCGGCCAAACGCAGCCGAAAGCACCGCCCAAAAAAGGCGCGCATTTCTTGCGTGGCCCGCCTTTTTTACTTGAGGGCGGTTGTGACATCGGTGGTTATGTCCGTGCCGCCGTAGATGAGATTTGAACGGTCGATCACGAGCAGCAGCCCTTTCTTCTTGGCGACGTCGGCGATCGCGTTACGCGTTTGATCGACGAGCGGCGCGACCGTCTGCTTCTGTTTGTCGGCGAGCGTCGCCTGATAGGCTTTGAGCACCGCTTGACGGTCGGCGTCGTTCTTCGCCTGCCGAAGTTTCGACTGAGCCTGCTGCTGCTGGGCGGCCTGAAACTTCTGGAAATCGTCGTTGGCCGACTTCAACTTCGGAATCGTGTCGATCTGTGCTTGATCGACGTAGCCGACCGAAGACGGCGGCGGCGAACCAACGGGCGGAATCGGATCGCCCGGGCCGTTCAGGAGCTGCTCGACGCTGCCGGTAACGTCCTGACCGCCGAAGACCACGATGCGTTTGTCCACGACGACCGACAAATTCTTACTCGAGGCGACCGAGGCGATCGCGACTTGCGCGCGCTGGAAAAGCGGCCCGAAAAGATCGCGTTGCCGTTGCGCGAGCCTATTTTGAAATTGCTGCGCGATGCGCGCCTGCGTGCCGGAATCGTGCACGCCGCGCACTTGGCGGGCGAACTGGCGATCGAGTTGCGCCTTATAGCCGGCCAGCTGACGGTTGGCGCTCAAGAAGGATGGGATGCTCGAGAGCGCGGCTTGATCGACGAAGCCGATGTCGGTCACGTCGGCTGCGAGGCCGGCTGGCGCAAAGGCCGCGAGCGCGAAGGCCACAGACCCAAGCGCGGTCGCCAAACGGTGAGAAAACCCAAGAGAGTTCATCGCTTTAAAAAGACTGTCCGATGCCGAAGCTGGTATGGCCGCCGCCCTTGCCGCGGGCGAAGTCGAGCCGGATGGATTTGAAGCCGAGTTGCGGGATGTCGAAGCGCAAGCCGACGCCCGCATCGTCGCGGTACAGGAACTTGTTGTAATCGACCACGATGTTGCCGAACTGGTCGGTGATCGGCTGCGCGCCGCGAATCCGCTGGCCGCCGTAGTCGAAGAAGAATGCGAGCCCGAACTTGCGATCCGGCGACACCGGCACGCGTAGCTCGGACTGGAACAGTACTTGTTCGGTGCCGTAGAACACTTGGCTGTAACCGCGCAACTGCTGATCGGTGAGCACGAAGAGCCGGCTCGGCGGAATCGCGCCCGTCGTGTCGCCCAGCAGCGCGTGAAAACCTAGCGTTGCGTTGCGCAGCACGGGATAGAACTTCGCCGCGTCGAGCGTTGTGATCGTGTAGTGGAATTGCGAACCGATCGCGCGGCCCGACAACTCTTCGGTCAGCGCAGCGTTGTCGCCGCGGCGGGGATTGATGATGTCGTCGCGCGAATCGTGCTGCAGACCGACGGTAAACGAGTGCAAGTTATAACCGGCGCCGTTGGACGTGTCGGCGATGGAGGGCGCATTGACGCCGAGCGTCGTGCCATTCTGTTCGTTGCCGAAAAGATTGTTGGTCAGCGGCTGATTGAAGATCTGCTGCGTGCCGGCAAGGAAGTACGGCGCCGGTAAGTCGACCGATGTCGAGAGCCGCTGCACCGTGACCCCGGCCGTCGTCGTCAGCGTGTCGGTTATTCGCCGGCCGAGATTCGCCGAGATGCCGCTCTGGCGGTTGCCGTAGTTCGCGGCGCCCGGCAACAGGTTCTGATTGGGCGTCAGGACGACCGGAATCGTTCCGGCAAGACCGCCCGTGGAACCACCGCGGGAGGGTCCCTGCGGCGACGGCGTCGAGACGACGGGATTGACTCCTACGGCTTGCGCGGTCGAAGCCTGGTAGAATTGATAGTAGTTCGTCTGCGCGCTCGTGAACAAGGTCGCGTTGACGCTGTAGAGCTGCGATAACCGCGTGTTGCCGAGATACGGCACGGAAAAGGACAGCGTGCCGTCCGAAACGCGCGAACCGCGCTCGAGCCGAATCGAGGCGCCGTTGCCCGTGCCGTTGATGTTGTTCTGCGAATACGCAAGCGTGCCCGTGAGTCCTTGACCTGTGGGACCACCCGAATAACCCGCGCCGATCTGCGCCGTCCCCGTACGCTGCTCCTTGACGTTCCAGTCGAGCGTCAACGCGTACGGTTTCTTCGGGTCGGGACCCGGCTTCTGTTGGATGTCGACCTTCTCGAAGAAGCCGAGATTGTTGAGCCGCTCGTAATCGCGCCGCACGAGCCCCTGCGTGATGATCATGCCCGGCCGCAAGCGCAACTGACGGCGAACGACGACGTCCTTGGTCACCGTGTTGCCGGTGATCTGGATCGCGCCGACCGTCGCGACGTAAATGCTGTACTTGACGTCGGCTGTGCCCTTGACTTGATCGATCGTCGTCGGATCGATGCCGGCCTCGAAATCGCCGAGCGAGAGATCGTATTTATCGTAGAGCTTCTTGAGCGCTTCATAATCTTTGTCGCGCGCGTCCTCGGAATACGGTTGGCCCTCTTTGAGCGTCAGGCTCTTCAAAATCAGGGGCGCCGGCAGGACCGGCAAGCCGGTAACCTTGATGCTGCGCACGGTGAGGCCTTCGCGCGCGTTGAGGCTCAGCACGCCGTCCTTGGAGATGTTCAGTCCGATGACGTGCGTCGGCACCTGACCGCCGTAGCCGATCTTATCGTAGTAGGAGTTGATCTTGAGGACGTCTTGATGGAAGGTGTTCGTGTTGAGGACTTGACCGACGGCCGTATCCATCAGCGCGAGCAGCGTGTCGCTCGGCACATGCGCGTTGCCGGTGAACACGATACGCGTAATGACCGGATTCTCGACGACGCGAAAAGTAATGGCGATGCCGCCCGGCCGCTGACGAATGAGCGGCGGAACTTGATCGCCGAAGTATCCGAGTTCGAAGATGCTTTGGAGGTCCGTGCGCACGGTGGCTTCGTCGAAGGGCTGCCCGGGCTTCGTGCGGACGACCGACAGAATCGTCGCGGTCGGCACGTGCGCATTTCCGGAGACGTCGACGCTGACGACCGTCGGCGCGTTCGCCGCCGGAGCGGGCGCGGGCGTCACCGGCCCGCTCGCTGGCGTCGCCTGTGCGAGCGGCGCTCGCGCGCCGACCGGCGTGGCAAACGGCACGATGAGAGCCAAGAGCGCAAGCAGCGCAGCGACGCAGCGGCTCGCTCTTCGAACGCGGAGAACCATAGGCAGCAGCACTATCCTTTCGTAACGGCTGGCTTCTTAGTCGCTCGCACAACATTCGCCCCCTAGCCTCACCGCGATGCCCCGTCTCGCAGTCTTTTTTTTCGCAAAAAAGATTGCGCGAGACTCGCCGCAGCTTCGCTGCGGCGAAATAGCTTCCAACGTTCCTTCGCGCCGTAGCGAGCGGAGGCGCTTCGTCATGGAAAAAGACGCTGTAGGCTGAAGGAGACGCCGGCCGTACCGGACTGCGGCTGCGCGGCTTGCAGCTTGCTCGTATTCGTGATCGACGTTGTCGGGGTCAACGAGTTTAGGCCCGTTGCACCGAGAGTTTGGAACACCGTGACTTGAGCTGCCGAGAAGGCGTTGGGCCGATATTCGAAGCCGAACGTCTGGCGGTACGGGTAACCGAAGCTCGTACCGAAGAGCGCGTTGAGCTTCGAGCCGACTTGCTTGCGCGCTTGCACCCCGACGTTGCCCGTGTAGTCGACGTTGAGGTTGAAATTGCTCAGCCCCACGGCCTCGGCAAAACTCGTTTCGAATGGCGCCAGCAGCGTGCGCGTAAACTGCGCGTTGGCAACGCCGAACGCTTCCTCGGCGACGCTGAGCTCGCCGCTCGCGTTACGGTTGCCGACCACCCCCGGACTTAGACCCGCGGTTGCGTTGCTTCCGTACAAGGTCGGGTGACCCGCACTCGCGCCGAAGAGATTGCTCGCGCCGAGCGCCGGCGCTCCGAGCAGCAAGCCCAGGATTTGCTCGCGATCGTAGGCGGGCTGCGAACTGAGATCGATCGAGAGGTTGGTGACGGGGCCCGAAAGGTTCAAGGTCACGTCCGCGCTCCCGGCGGCGTTGCGCACCGTGTTGGGATCGGGATCGATGACATGCGTGGTCGCGACGGCGTCGAGGGTCGGGATAACGCCGAGGTCGGGTGAGAACCGAACCGTGCCGTCCTGGAGGCGGAACACGGTGTTGAAATAGGTCAGCGTTCCGCCCGTCGAGTCGAAGCCGCCGCTCAGCTGCGGCGTGGCGAGATCGCCCCCGACGTGCACGCTACCGCGCGCTCCGATGTCGACGTTCGCGCTGCGAACGCGCACGTTGCGGCCGGCATCGACCCCGAAATCGAGCGCAAGATCGGGCGGCAGCCCGGCCGGAGCGGCGCCGGAGCCCCCGGGCACGAGCAGCGCCGAAAACGGGATGGCCGCATCCGAGAGCACCACGCCTCCGCCTAAAGCCGGCTGCGCGCGCGGGGCGCGCGACAACGTCAATGCACCGTCGAGTTGTCCGCTACCGTACGCCGGCAGGTTGAGATGCAGGCCCCGGGCCACGATCCGCGCGGCGTATGAGACGCCCGTGCCGGCACGGTCGAGGTCGGGAAACGTCGCCGAACCCCGGGCATCGAGGGTTCCGCCCCCGCCTTCGGCATGAAGCCGGTCGAGGGTAGCGGTTCGCCCGGCCAGCGACACGGTGGCGCCGATCCGCTCAAGCGGAATCGTCTCGGCGGGAGTCCGCAAGCTGCCCCCAGTCAGGGCAACCGAGCCCGCAAGCCGGGGTGCACCGGCCGTCCCTTCGATCCCGACCGCACCGGTAAGCTTCCCTGTGAGCATGGAGCCCGCCGGCAGAAGCGGCCCAAAATCAGTGAGGTCGATGTCGCGCAGTTCCCCTTGCAGCGCAACGGGCGCGTGCGCCGGCCCAAACCCGAACGGGGCGATGTGGAAGGGGACCGAACCCGCAAGTTCCAGGGCTCCTCTCGCGAAGGCGACCTCGACGCTACTGAGCACCACGTCGCGTCCGTGCAAACTGAATTCGCCGAGCGTCCGCGGTAGTGCGACCCCGCGCACCGTCGCGTCTTCCACGTCGAAGCCGCCGGCGACGAGCGGAGTCGTGCGCGTCCCGTTGATGCGCACGTCGGCCTCGCCCGAGCCGCTCACGGCTCCCGCCGTGCCGAAGACCCGGGTCGCCAGCGTCGCGAGGTTCGGACTCTTGGCGTGAACGCGCATGTCCAGCGGATCGCGCGGGCCGAAGCCGAGGCTGCCCGCGGCGGTCACGTCGATCGACGGGACCGAAAGTTCGGCGCGCTCCAAGGTCGTGCGCCGCAGGGTCGACGATGCCACAAGAAGCAGCCGGTTTACCGGCAACGTACCGAAGGAACCGTCGACGAGGGTCGCCGTCGTGCGCACGTCGGGATCGGCGAGCCGCCCGGCGATCGTGGCGTCGGCATCGACCCGGCCCCCGACCGGGAGGACGTAGCCGAGCTCCGGCAGCCAGACGCCGAGGTCGAGCCCGCGCACCTGCGCCGTTCCGCGAAAGGCCGAGTCGCGCACGAGCTCGGCAGCCGGAACCGTCGTCGCCGGCAGCAGTAAGGTTCCAGCCGTCCGTAAGGTACCGGTCGGACCGCCGAATGCGACCGCTCCGACGACCGCCCGGTCGCGAGACGTCCAGCGAGCGCTTAGGTCGCCGAGCTTCAGATGCCGGTACCGGAGTCCCGCGAGCGCGACGTCGGCGCTCGTCGCGACGGTCGCACCGTGTTCGGCAAAGACGAGCGCGATCCGGCCGCGTCCAGCGAGAGCGTCGCCTGCATCGAAATAGTCGTCGAAATCGGAAAGGTCGGCGCTGGGGACGAGCAAGCGCGCCGACGCCTGCGCACCGCGCAGGCTGCCGCCGAACGCTGCCCGGGTCGAGCCGACCGTCACGCTGCCGTCGCGCGCCGCGACGCCGCCCGGTCCAAGATCGATTTCCGTGGCCACGTCCCGAAAGGCGAGGCCGTCGATCGTCCCCTCGGGGATCTGCAAGCGGCCGGCAACCGAATAACGCGACGGGGTGCCGCGCACGCGCAGGTGCGCGCGCACGCTGCCTGTGATATCGCGGCGTGCCCACAGGGACCCCTGCAAAAGCGGTCCAAGCGGCGCATCGGCCACACGGACGCCCAGATCGAAGGCGGCTGACGGCTGACCCGGGTCAAGCAGCCTTCCCTCCAGTCCCGCGAGGATCGTTCCGATGCGTCCGTCAACGTCGGTGAAACCAAGCCGTGCCGCCGAGTAAGCTACCGCTCCGTTGCCCGCCACGGTCTGGCCACGTACCAGCGCACCGGCGACCGCTGCCCCGCCGTCGAACCGCGGGCGTCCTGCTACAATGGTCACGGCGCCGATGGCACTGAGCCGGCCCGGCGCCACGCCGGGCAGGTGAACAGCGCCCCCGGTAGCGACGTCAGCAAGCGCCAGGCCGACGCGCCCGTCTAATCCGCCGGCCGCGCTCGCTAGGCCGCCCCCGAGATGCGCCGTCGCTCCGTAGACGTGCACCCGGCCGTGCGTCACGCCGAGGGTGCCCTGCACGTCGGCCAGGGCGATGCCGGCGACGGTCGCGCCCGGCGTTGCAGCGCCGCGAACTTGAACGATCGTCCGGCTCGGATCGATCAACAACGCCACCGGCCCGGCGATGGGTCCCCGCGCGCGAATGTCGCCCGTGAACTCTCTGAGTTGCTCGAAGGAGCCGTGATACGATCCGTCGAGCGCGAGACGTTCGTCCGCATACGATCCGTCGCCCGCGAAAGAGCCCCAGGGCCCACTAGCCCGCAGCCCCCCCAGTCGCAGCGCGTCCGAGGAACCCGACACCGTAGCTTGCGCCGCCTCGATTGCGACACCCGCGACTCGCAGCGCCGTCGCTCCGACTCGGCCCGCAAGTCGAAGATGCGACGGGCGCCCCGTCCCGATCAGCTCTCCGTCGAGGCGGCTCGCAAAGGCGGGCGCTGCGACCGCTAGGCCCGGAAGTCGCGGGCTTCCCCCGAGCCCGGCATAGGGATAGGCCCGGGCATCGAGCCAGAAGCCGCTGTTGCTCGCGGAGGGAGCCAAGTCGAACCCACCCGCCAGCTGCGCGCCATCGTCGCGCTCGATTTGGAAGGGACCGAGCGTCCCGGCGCCGCGCGGACCGAGGTGGAAGAGTGCCGCGAGGGACGCGCCGCCGCCGCTGCCGCCGATCCAACCCGCAGCATCGAACCGCAGTCCGCGACTCGTCAGCAAAGCGATGCCCCTAAGCTGCGCCGCGGGCGCGAGCGCCGCGAGATACGGCAGGCGGGCAGCCGGGCCTGCAGCAGCGATGACCAACCGTGAGCTCGGGGAGTCGCCGAGCGCCACCGCTCCAGCCGCGCGGACCGCCAAACCGTCGTACCTGCCGTTGCCGTCGAACAGGTCGACGGCGTTGCGGTAGTAGGCCGCTCGCAGTGCCACGGCCGCCATGGGGACGGTCCCATAGGTAAGCTGCGGGACCGCGATTTGCGTGACGAAGGCGGGCATCGCCGCGGGGCCCTCCAGCAACGCTTCGGCGCGGCCGGTGCCGCTCAGCGGCAGGTGCCGCGAGAAGGCGAAAAGCCGCCGCGCGAGCGCAAGATCGGCGCGCGGAGCCACGAGACCCACCCGAAACGCCGGTGCCTGCCGATCGTATAGGCCGCCCGCCAGACGTACTGCGAGCGGCCCGAGGAACCCGTGAAGTAGCGGCGTCGTCAGGGCGCCGTCGCTGATGTCGAGGCGACCGGTGAGCCCGTGCAGGCGCGCGCTCATGCCGGGAACGCGCAGTTCGCCGTCCGACACGTTTGCCGAGCCTGCAAGGTGATAGCCCAGCACGCCGTCGCGCCGCGCGAACCCGTACATTCGCGCGTCGAGATTCGCGGCGATGCCGCTCTCGAGCGCGGCGCTCGGCGCATTGATGAAGTAATCGGCCGGTCCGGCGAGCGCGACGCGGTGCGCCTGCAAGCGGTGCATTGCATATCCGCGCCCCACATCGATCGCGCCCGCCAAGGTCACATGCTGAGCGCGGTCACCCGCGAAATCGCCGCCGAACCGATAGACGGTGCGTGCCGCATCGTCGATGTCGGCCCAGCCGGCGAGGGCGCCGATACGCAGCCGGCGAGCGCGTGCGATTCGGCGGTACGGGTCGAGTACGGTCAGGCCGCCGTCGCGCACTCGAACCGTGAAGTCGAGCGGCGCGCCCCTTCGGAGCGACGCGGCAGGGGCACGTGAGAGGTTGCCGCCGGCGGAAATCCCGCGCAGGGCGAAGCTGCCGTCGGCGCGCCGCAGCAGGGTCACCTCAGGACCAAGGACGTCGACCGATGCGAGCCCGTAGCGGCGCCGGCCGCCGATCAGGAGATCGCGTACGTCGTAGCGCAGGGTGATGCGGCGCGCCCGCAGCAACGGTGCGCCACCGAAGTCGACGCGCGCGCCCTCTAAAACCGCCCGGCCACCGCCCAGCCGGACTTGGTCGAAGGCGACCCGGTAACCGGTTGCCATGTCGAGCGTGCCCGCGAGCAGGGCCCGTCCTATCGGCTCACGCCATGCGTAGGCCGCCACCGCGAGCACGATCAACACGATCGCGATCGTCGCTCGGCGCAAGGTCCGAGGTTTCACATTCTTCTTCCTCGGACGTTCAACGTTCGTTCAGAGGTCTAAGTTCTTGACGCTCCGCGCGTAGTCTTGAATGAACTGCTTGCGCGGCTCGACTTTGTCGCCCATCAGGGTCGTGAACATCTCGTCGGCGGCGACCGCGTCCTCCAGTGCGACCTGCTTGAGGCGGCGACTCTCGATGTTCATCGTCGTGTCGGAGAGCTGCTCGGCATCCATTTCGCCCAGGCCCTTGTATTGCTGGACCTGGTAGTCTTTGGGATCGTGCTCGCCGATGATCGAGGTCAGTTCGTCGTCGCTGAAGGCATACCACTGCTTCTTCCCGCGGCGCACGCCGTACAGCGGCGGCAACGCGATATAGACGAAGCCCTTTTGGATCAGCGCGCGCATCTGCTGGTAGAAGAACGTCAACAAAAGGGTGCGGATGTGCGAACCGTCGACGTCGGCGTCGGTCATGATGATGACCTTATGGTACCGAAGTTTTTCGGCATCAAAATCGGCCGCAATGCCCGTACCGAGCGCCGTGATCATGGCACGAATTTCTTCGTTTGCGAACACCTTGTCTTCGCGCGCTTTCCAAACGTTGAGAATCTTGCCGCGCAACGGCAGAATGGCTTGCGTCTTATAGTCGCGCCCCATCTTAGCCGTGCCGCCGGCCGAATCGCCTTCGACCAAAAAGATTTCCGAAACCACCGGGTTCTTGTCGCTGCAGTCCACGAGCTTGCCCGGCAACCCCATGCCGTCGAGCGCGCTCTTGCGCCGCGACAGGTCGCGCGCTTTCTTCGCGGCCTCGCGCGCGCGCTGAGCCTGCATGCACTTGTCGACGATCGCGCGGAAATACTTGGGGTTCTCCTCGAAGAAGAATTCCAGACGCTCGCCGACGAGTCCGTAGACGATACCGCGCACCTTGGCATTGCCGAGTTTGGTCTTGGTCTGGCCTTCGAATTGCGGCTCCTCGAGTTTGACCGACACGACGGCCGTGAGTCCTTCGAGCACGTCGTCGGTCGTAAGGTTCGCATCGGATTCTTTGAGCACGCTGCGCTTGCGGGCATAGGTATTGACGGCGTTGGCGACTGCGGTCCGGAAGCCGATCAGGTGCATGCCGCCTTCGGTCGTGTTGATGTTGTTGGCATACGAGAAGATCGTCTCGGTATATGTATCAGCCCATTGGAGCGCGCATTCCACCGCGACTTTCTCACGTTCACCGTTGGTCGAGATGATCGGGTGCAGCGGATCTTTTTTGTCGTTGAGGTGCTCGACGAACGAGACGATCCCGCCGTCGTAGAGAAACGTCTTTTCTTTGAGCTCCTCGGGCCGCTCGTCGCGCAACCGAATCGCAAGTCCGCGGTTGAGAAAGGCCAGCTCGCGCAAGCGCTTCTGCAGGATATCCCAGTGAAAATCAGCGGTCTCGAACACCTCGGTATCGGGGATGAACCACTGGTAGGTGCCGGTACCTTCGACGTTACGCTCCATCACTTTGAGCTTCCGCGTCGTGAGCCCGCGTTCAAAGCGAATTTCGTAGAGCTTGCCGCCGCGTTTCACGCGCGTGATCATCTTTTCCGAGAGGGCATTGACGACCGAGATGCCGACGCCGTGCAAACCCCCCGAGACCTTGTAGCCGCCTTTGCCGAACTTGCCCCCGGCGTGCAGCATCGTCATCACGACCTCGACGGCCGGCAGATTTTCCTCGGCGTGCACGTCGATCGGAATGCCGCGCCCGTCGTCTTCGACCGAACACGAACCGTCGCGCCCGAGCAGGACCTCGATATGGGACGCGCAGCCGGCGAGCGCTTCGTCGACCGCATTGTCGACTGCTTCGTAAACGAGTTGGTGAAGGCCGCGCTCGGCCGTGTTACCGATGTACATGCCCGGACGCTTGCGAACCGCCTCGAGTCCCTTGAGAACTTCGATCTGCTCGCCGGTATATTCATTCATCGACCGTTATTCTTCGACGCGACGCTCGTCGTGCCCCACGGTAACGCCTCTCCGAAAGCAAGGCCTTCGAGTTCGGCGCCGAGCAGATTGCGCACGATGGCCGCCGTGATACGATCAGGCGGCAACTGCGAGCGCAACAGCACGTACGAGCTTGCGATTCGCCGCTCGAAACCCGATGCACAAAGGCGTTCGGCCTGCCGAGCACGTTCGAGAATGGCCCACCAACGCGCCAGAAGATGACGCCGGGCGTGTTCGTATTCCCCGGGGCCGAGCGCCGGCAGCTGCTCGCGCAGTGCCGCGTAACCGAGCCACGGCGTCACGTAGAGCACGCGCTGCGTCGCCAGGGATCGCGCGCTGCGCGCAGCGCCGGCGCACGGTGCGCAAAGGTCTCCGGCCCCGGCCTCAACCGCTTGCGGCGCGCTGCAGTAGGCGCACTGCGCCGGTGCAGCGCGCCGCAAGCGGTTGATGCGCCGCCGCACGCGTTCGAGCGCATCCCAGGCGTCGGCTGCCGGTTCGAGCGGCGGCACGGAGGGACGGCTTTTGGTTCCGTGCGCCGCTTCCGGCCCGCGGCGCTCCGCGGGCCGGAAGCGCCCGGATCGAAAGAGCAGCCGTGCCACGGGCGCTCCCGGAGCGAGCCTTTGCACCGCTGCTAAGATCGTAGGCGAGAGCAGCTGCAGCTCTTGACTCCACGCGCTCGAACCCGTCGCCACGACGAGCGCGTCCCCGCGTAGCGCGACCGGAGCGCACTGCGCGGCCACCTGTGCGCCGACGATCTCGGGCCACGCGGCCGAAACGACATAGAGCGGGTCCCGGAGCAGCCCGGGCTTTGGTGACCATTGCGCGAGCGCAGCCCGTAAGGGACGCAGACTCATGCCGAGATTCGCTCGAGGTGCGCGCCCTCGATCCGGTACGTAACGGCAGCCGGTACGTCGATCGCGTGAGCCGTCGTTACGAAAGCTTGATCGAACGAGCCGACTTCGCCGAGAAAAGCGCGTTGGCGCTGCGGGTCGAGCTCCGAGAGGACGTCATCGAGCAGCAACAGCGGCGCTTCACCCGAACGAATTCGCGCGACGGCGTACTCCGCCACCTTGAGCGCAAGCACCGCGGTGCGCTGCTGACCCTGCGATCCGAAGGCTGCGAGCGGTCGATGCCCCAGACGAAAAATGAGATCGTCGCGATGCGGGCCCACGAGCGCCATCCCCCGGGCGCGCTCGGCAGCGGCCTTGGCGGCCAAGCGCGCGGAGAAAGCCGCGCCGATGCCGTCCTTGGTGGGCACATCGCAGGGCACGTCGCAAGCGTACTCGAGTTCGAGGGTTCCCTCGGTATCCCCGACCCACGAGCGGTGCACCGCGCGCACGCGCTCCGCGAGCGCCGCAACGAAGGCGCGCCGCGCGAGAATAAGCTCCGTCCCTGCAGCGACGAGGCGCTCGTCGTAGGTAGCGAGCAATGCTTCATCGACGGGGTGCGCGCCGCGCAAAAGCGCGTTCTTTTGAGCGAGATACGTTCCATACGTTGCCAGCGCCGCATAATAGCGCGGACTTTCCTGAGCGAGTGCCGCGTTCAGGAGCGAGCGCCGCAGCGCCGGTGCCCCGGTCACGAGGGCCAGCTGCGCCGGCACGAACGTGACGACCCGAACCCGACCGAGATAGGAGGCATAACGGACCTTGCGCCCGTTGATTGCGTACACTTTACGCAGCGCGCCGTTCGCCACGGCGAGACTGCAGGAAAGGCGCACGCTGCCGGCCGCAACCCGCGCCTCGCCCGAAAGCGAAGCGCTCGGCAACCCATGGCGCACCACTTCGCCTTCGCGCGAGGTCCGAAAAGATTTTCCGGTCCCGAGCAATGCGATGGCTTCGAGCAGATTGCTCTTGCCTTGCGCATTGGCACCGACGAAAACATTGAGCCCCGCCGCCGGTGTGAATTCGAGCGCGGCATAGTTGCGAACGTTCGCGAGCGTCAATGTCTCCAGCAGCAGAGCGTTACTGCCGCAAGGGCATGAGCACGTACATCTGCGCGATGTCCTCGGCATCGTCGCCCGGGCGAATCGCCGCGGGCGAAAGCGGTCCCAGGAACTCCATGCGAATCTGCGGCGCGTCGATGTGGTTGAGAATCTCAACGAGGTAGCGCGCGTTGAAGGCGATCGTGAGGTCTTCGCCGCTCTGCTCGACCTCGAGCTCTTCGTATGCATTGCCCGTCGTGTCGGAGTTTGCGGTGATAATCAGTTGTTGGTTCGCGACGTTGATCTTTACCATGCTCGCACGGTCGCCGGCAACGAGCTCAGCGCGGCGTAAGCCCGCGACGAGGGCGCTCGTGTTGATGCGCAGCGAGCGGTCGAACTGGGCCGGAATCACTTGACCGTAGTTGGGATATTGCCCGTCGACGAGCCGTACGACGATCGACGCGTTTTGCGACGCAAAGGCGAGCTGATTTCCCGAGGGCCCGAGCGCCGTGACTTCAACGGCTTCGGTGCCGCCCAGATTGCGCGCGGCTTCGGCCAGCGCACGCGAGGGAACGATGAATTTTGCCGATGTCCCACCTTCGAGCGGCCGGGCCAAGGTCGTTTCCCACTTCGCCAGGCGATAGCCGTCGGTTGCAACCATCGTTAAGCGCTCCCCGCCGAGTTCGAGGAGCGTTCCCATCAGAACGGCACCGCGCGCTTCTTCGCTCGATGCGGCAAAGATCGTTGCCGCGACGCCCTCTCGAAAGCGCTTCGCGTCAAGCGCAAACGAGATACCTTTTTGCGCGGAAGGCAGCGGCGGGTACTCATCGGCCGGTAAGGCGTGAAAGTCGTAGTTGGAGCGTTCCCACTTTACGCTCGCGCGCGTCGGCGTTCCGCTGAGCTCGAGGGTACCCGGCGGCAAATTTCCGAGGTAGCCGCTAAAGAGTTTCGCCGGTACGGTCACGCTACCCGGGTCGCCGACTTCCGCCGGAAATGCCTGTTCGAGCGTTAGCTCGAGGTCGGTTGCACGCACGCGAATGACGTCGCCGTCAGTCGTCAACAAGACGTTCGACAGAATGGGCACGGTCGTATGCGCGTTGACGACTTTGCTTGCGGCGCCGACGGCGCTTGCGATGTCTTTGGTGTTGCAACGAAACTTCACGTATCCACTCCGGGCTTGGGGCGTCTCCGGCCTTTAAGAATAAAGAAAGAGTCGTAGTCCTAGTAGTAGGGCGGTGTAAACTGCGGAAAACGCCGGAGAATGCGGTCGCGCGTGCCACCCAGCGCCGAACAACGTGTGCATGGAGCGCGCATTCCTCTCCACATGTTCACCGCGACCTGCGTGACCGTCAAGTTATCCACTCACGCGCACACGCCCTGTACGGGCGTCCCACCGGCGCTGTGCAAACGCGAAAGCTGTGGGCGAGCGCGTCAATCGCTTTGGCAGAGCGCTGTGAGCGAGCGAATTTTGTTGCGGTAGACTTCGTCGACGGCCATTTGAGCTTTGACCTTATCACGGGCGTACATGATCGTCGTGTGATCTTTTTTGATGAACTCGCGCGCGATCTGCGGCAGCGAATTATCGGTTAGTTCGGTAGCCAAGTACATGGCGATCTGACGGGGCGCCGCCAATCGCTGATCGCGGCGTTGATGGTCCATCTCCTTGACCGTGAGCCCGTGCGCTTTAGCCACGCGCTCTTTGATCGAGGCGATGGTGATGCGTCGCGCGGGAGCGGAACCGACGACGCTCTTGAGGACGTCGGCCGCTAGCTCGGTCGTGATCGCGGAGTTCGTCAGCGACGCATACGCAACGACCCGAATCAAGGCGCCTTCCAGCTCTCGAATGTTGGACGGAATCACCTTGGCGATGAACGACGTGACGTCGTCGGGTACGGGCACCTTTTCGGATTCGGCTTTTTTCCGCAGGATGGCTTCGCGCGTTTCGAGGTCGGGCGGCTGAATGTCGGTGAGGAGCCCCCATTCGAAGCGGGAGCGCAGCCGGGACTCGAGCGTTTGAATCTCTTTAGGCGGCCGATCGCTCGAGATCACCAGCTGCTTTTGCGATTCGTGCAAGGCGTTGAAGGTATGGAAGAACTCTTCTTGAGTGCCTTCTTTCCCTTCGATGAACTGGATGTCGTCGATCAGCAGCACGTCGACGGCCCGGTACTTGTCGCGAAACTCGGCGCCTTGATTCTTTTGCACCGAACCGATGAAGTCGTTGGTGAACTTTTCGCTCGAAACGTACACGATGTTGGCGCCGGGATTGCCGGCGAGGACGCGATGGCCGATCGCGTGCATGAGGTGCGTTTTTCCTAGACCCACCCCGCCATAGAGAAAGAGGGGGTTGTAAGCCTGTGCGGGAGCCTCTGCCACGGCTTGGGAGGCCGCGTGCGCGAACCGATTGGAGTTGCCGACGACGAATTCTTCGAAGCGGTAGCGCGGGTTCAAGTTGCCGCGCCGCAAGTCTTCGCTCGCCGGGGCGGCCGGCTCGGGTACCGGGGCCGCCAGGTCATCGCTGCCGGTGGCGCCCGGCGCAACCACGAACACCAGGCCGATCGAAGCGCCTAGGAGATCGAGCAACACTTCGGCGATGTCGGCGCGCAGCCGGTTCTCCACCCAATCCCGGGCGAACGGCGACTGAACCGAGAGAACGATCTCGTTCTGGTTCATTTCGACGATCCGCATGGGCTTGAGCCACATCTCGAAGGTGGGTTTGGTATAGCGCGGTTCAAGGGTTGTAAGCGCCGCATTCCAGAGTTCTTGGGAAACGTGGGTTTGGTCCAGTGCTGAACCCATATGCTTAACCGCCTTAAGAATCGCTGCCGTAGTGGCGACATCGCCCGACGTCGCCGGGGACCCCTGGGAAGGAGGCCCCCACATTGGAGCGGGGGGCGGCCAATCCTCTGGAAGTTCTCCACGAACTTATCCACTTGTCCACAGGTGAATTTGGCGGGTCGGGTTCCGTCGTCTGGGGTGTTACGGCGCGCGATAGTCGCTCGTCCACAAGTATGGCAAAGGGCGCAAAGGGAAGCCGCCCGGCACTTTGCGTGGGCCATACTCTCGCGCTCTCCACAAGATTGTGAACAGGTGTGGACAGATGCGAACCGTTCGCAAGAATCCCGGCACCTGTTGACGTGCCTCGGCGCGGCTCGCTATACTCGGCTTTTCGGGAGTTTTATCAGCCTTAATGAAACGTACGTTCCAGCCGCACAACCGGCGCCGCAAACGGGTCCACGGGTTTCTCGAGCGCATGAGCACGAAGAACGGACGCAAAGTCCTCGCGGCGCGCCGAAAAAAGGGCCGCAAGCACCTGACGGTTTAGACGCGGGTGCGCTGGTATCGGGCCTTACGGCGAGCCGGCGAGATCGCGTACGTTCGGCGGCGGGGTCGTTCCGCCGCCCTCGCGACGCTCGTCGCTTATGCAGCCGAGCAGCCCGTGGGTCCCAGTCAGGTGGTGGTCACCGTAGCGAAATCGGTCGGGGGCGCGGTCCTGCGCAACCGCGTGCGCCGGCGCATCAAGGGAGCCCTCGATAGCCATGCCCCGCCGGGAAAGCCGACGCGGCTCGTGCTCGTTGCTCGGCCGCCCGCCGCCTGGGAGCGCTACGCCCGCCTTGCCGACGACGTGCACGCGGTGCTTGCACGGCTGACCGTGCCCCGCGGCCCGTGATGCGCTGGGCCGTCGTCGTCCCAATCACGCTGTATCAGCGGCTGCTCTCACCCCTGCTCGGCCCGCGCTGCCGTTACTATCCGTCGTGTTCGCAGTATGCCAAGGAGGCGGTGTTGAAATACGGGCCCCTGCGCGGAGTCGCCCTCGCCGCGCGGCGGATCGTCCGCTGCAATCCTTGGAATGCGGGGGGCGTCGACTTCGTCCCGTAACGGCCGGGCGAGCGGTTCGTTCGCGCGCCGGTCACGACCCTCGCATGTGCGCCGGTCGCCAGGAAAGGTTTCTCTGTGGAGTCTGTGCTCCTGATGCCCCTCGCGTTCGTCAACGTGTTACAACCGATCGTCGACGCGCTACACAGCGTGCTCGGCGCGATCTACGGCGTCGTTCACAACTACGGCTGGACGTTGATCATCCTTGCGCTCATCGTCAAAGGCTTCTTTTGGCCGCTCAATACGATGCAGTACAAGAGCATGCTCAAAACCCAGCAACTGCAGCCGCGCATCAAAGCGCTGCAGCAGAAACACAAGAACGACAAAGAAAAGCTCAACATGGAGACGATGGCGCTCTACAAAGAGACCGGCGCCAACCCGCTCGCAAGCTGTCTGCCGCTGCTGCTGCAGATGCCGATTCTCTTTAGTTTATACGCCGCGATCAACGGTGACCGGGCACTGTTCGCAAGTCAGAAGTGGCTGTGGATCGGGAGTCCCGTCGCCCTCGGCTCGCCCCACCATATCCTGGCAGCCAATCTCGCGTTGCCCGACTATGCATTGCTCGTGCTTTACATCATCTCGATGTACTTCAGCGTCCGGTTCACGAGTCCGGCCGTCGACGAGCAGCAGGCTCAGCAGCAGCGTATCATGTCCTTTATCTCGCCTGCGATGGTCGGTTACATGGGCTTCAAATTCGCGTGGCCGTCGGCGCTGATCATTTACTGGCTTTCATTCAATGTCTTTACCATGGCCCAGCAGCTGTACTTGATGCGTCGCTTCCCACGCGGCGCGGCGGGCGCGGGCACGACGGCGGGCAGCGGCGATGGGGGCGGTAACGGGGGAACCGGAAGGGGCGGCGTGCTGCCGCCGGCGGGACCGTCGGCTGCCGCGGGCATCGGACTTCCCGCGACGTCGCGGGCAACCGCGGGGGCGACCCCGAAAGCCGCGGGCGGCTCACGCGCCGCGCGTCGGCGACGCTCGCGGCGTTAGTTTCACGGCGTTGACGGGAGGATTGACGAATGGACGATGATCAGCGCCCCCCGGGGGAAGGTCCGCGCGACTTCGGACAGCGCAGGCGCGGGGGTCGGCCCCGCGGCCCGCAGCAGAGTGCCGGTCGCGGCCCAGCCGGGCGGCCCCGCTCGCCCGAGTACGGGCCTCCGGCGGGCGGACCGCCCCGGCCGCGTCCGGCCGCGATGCCCGAGCCCGAGGCGGTCCGCCCGGCCCGGGAACTGCTCGAAGTGGTTCTGCAGAAGATGGGCGTCGGCGGGGCGAGCGTGCGCTACTACGCTCGTAGCGAAGGCGAATACCTGGAAATCGATGGCCCCGATCTCGCGAATCTGATCGGCCGGCACGGGCATACGCTCGAAGCGCTCAACCTGATCTTCAACAACATGGTCAATGCCGGCGTCAAAAAGGACCGGCATTACTTCACAATCGACGCGGAAGGCTACCGCGCGCGACGCGCGGACCTGCTCAAGGGCCTTGCCCTGCAAACCCTCGAGCGCGCGATCCGCGAAAAGCGGCCGATTCCGCTCGAACCAATGCTGCCCTCCGAACGTAAGGTCATCCATCTCGCGCTCGCGGACAACCCGTACGTGCGGACCGAGTCGAGCGGCGTCGAGCCGGAACGGCATCTGGTGGTCATCCCTCGGTAGGGCGCCTCCCCGTTTCGCCAACATGCAGGATGAGACGATTACGGCGATTGCGACTGCGCCCGGGCGGGGGGCGGTCGCAATCGTGCGGGTGAGCGGCCAGGCGGCGCGCGCAGTGGCCGCGGCGGTCTGCCCGGGGGCGCCGCTGCGTGCCAGGCGGGCCGAATGTCGAGACGTGGTCGGCCCCGATGGTGCTCGGATCGACGCGGGGCTCGCGCTGTTTTTCCCGGCACCGCGCAGCTACACGGGCGAAGACGTGCTCGAACTTCACGTGCACGGCTCGCCTGCGGTTGCCAGAGAGACCTTACTTGCCACGCTCGCTGCCGGCGCCCGGCTCGCCGGCCCAGGCGAGTTCACCCGTCGCGCATTCGAGGCGGGTAAAATCGACTTGTCGGCCGCGGAAGCAGTGGCCGAATTGATCGCAGCGGAACATCGCGGCGCAATGCTCGGTGCATCCGCCCGGCTTTCAGGCGGTCTCGCGGCCGAAGTCGAGCGCCTCAATTGCGAACTTGCAACGCTCCTCGAGGAACTTGCCGCCGCCCTCGATTTTCCCGACGAAGTCGCAACTCCCGACGCACAGGATGTGGACCGGCGCCTTCGGGACATCGCCCGGGCGCTCGACGCGCTCGCGCTTTCCTGGGAGCGCGGCCGGCTCGTTTCCGAGGGTGCCGCGATCGCGATCGTCGGGCCGCCGAACGCCGGCAAATCCTCGCTGCTCAACGGCTTGCTCGGCGTCGAGCGCGCCCTCGTTTCCGAGGTCGCGGGGACGACCCGCGATACGCTCGAGGAGACCGTTGCGTTGGGTGACGGCCTGGTCGCGCGGTTGACCGACACGGCCGGCATCCGGCCGAGCGGCGATGCACTCGAGGCGGCGGGGATCGCTCGCAGCCGCGCGGCCCTCGCGGCCGCGCGCCTAGTACTGGTCGTGGTCGACGGTTCGCGCCCGCTTTCCCCGGAAGCGCGCGCCTTGCTCAGCGATACGCGGGGACGCGAACGAATCGTGTACTTCAACAAGCGGGACCTCGGCGACGCGGGCTACGCGGCGCGCGAGGCGCCCGAAGGCGAGGCGCTCGTCGGTTGCGCCCATGACCGGACGACCGTCGAAGGGCTGCGTGCCGCGCTCGCTGAGCGCCTGGCGGACGATGTCGTCGACCAGGCCCGCCCGCACCTCGGGACGGCCCGTCAAGCCGATGCCGTGCTGACCGCGCGGCGCGCGCTTGCCTTTGCCATTGAGGGGTTGGAAACTGCCGCACCGCTCGATCTGCTCGCCCCGGATCTCACCGCCGCGCATGCCGCACTCGGTCAAATCAGCGGACGCGACGCGAGCGAAGCGGTGCTCGACGCGATATTCGCTCGCTTCTGCATCGGAAAATGAAGGACGCCGCCGGTCGAGTCGCTGGGCGACGCGCGTTGAGAAGTGGCGTGAGCCTACGCGCGGTGCGTGGTACGATGCGAGCCACATGAGCGATAGAGACGACGCGGCGGTCATCGTCGTCGGGGGCGGACACGCCGGCTTAGAAGCCGCGCACGCGGCGGCAACGATGGGCGTCCAGACGCTGCTGATCAGCGGCGATCCCGAGCGCATCTGCACCTTGGCGTGCAATCCCTCCATCGGCGGCAGCGCGAAGGGTCAGCTCGTGCGCGAGATCGACGCGCTCGGCGGCGCGATGGGCCGCTTGATTGACGCCTGCTCCTTGCACGTGCGTTTCTTGAACGAGTCGAAGGGACCGGCGGTGCGAGCGCTGCGCGCGCAAGCGGACAAACCGAGTTACGTGCGCGCTGCGACGTCGTTGTTACACTCGCTACAGTACTTGACTATCATCGGGGCGCTGGTTGAAGACATTCTGATCGAGAACGGCGCCGTGCGCGGCGTCGTAACCGCCGACGGGCGCACCTTTCGGGGCCGCCGCGTCGTGCTTGCGACCGGGACGTTTCTCGGCGGCAAGATCTTTCGCGGCGAACACAGCGAAGCGGCAGGGCGCTTGGGCGAAGCCCCGGCGGTGGAGCTCGCGCAGACGTTACGGCGCATCGGTTTTCCGACCGCGCGTCTGAAGACGGGCACGCCGCCGCGCGTCGCGGCTGCAACGGTCGACTACGCCGCCATGCGCGTGCAGCCGCCGAGCGACGTGCCGCTCATGTTTTCCTATGCGAGCGAACCATCTTTCGCGGGAGCGCAGTTGCCCTGTTACATCGTCGCGACGAACGATGCGACGCACGCGCTCGTACGCGACAACCTGCACCGCTCCCCGCTGTACGGGCTCGCATTGATTCACGGCATCGGGCCACGCTACTGTCCGTCGATTGAAGATAAAGTCGTTAAGTTTTCCCACAACCCGTCGCACTTGGTCTTCGTCGAACCCGAAGGGTGGACGAGCGATTCGCTCTACGTGGGCGGGCTGTCGACGTCACTGCCCGCCGATGTGCAGCTCGCCATGTTGCACACCTTGCCCGGCTTCGCTCGGGCGACGATGCTGCGACCGGGCTATGCGGTCGAGTACGATTACGTGCCGCCGACGGAGCTGCGCGCGTCGCTTGAAACGCATCGCGTAGCGGGGCTCTATCACTGCGGCCAGCTCAACGGCACGTCGGGTTACGAAGAAGCCGCGGCGCAAGGGCTCATGGCGGGCATCAATGCGGCGCGTGCCGCTTGCGGACGGGAGCCGGTCGTCCTGACGCGCGAGCAAGCGTATATCGGTGTCTTGATCGACGATCTCATTACGCGCGGCGTGGACGAACCGTACCGTATGCTCAGTTCGCGGGCCGAACACCGCGTTCTTCTGCGGCACGATAATGCCGATCTGCGGCTTTCGCCGCTGGGCCATGCGGTCGGCTTGCTCTCTGCAGCGGCATTCCAGGCGTTCTCCGACCGGCGCACGCGCCTGGATCGTGCGATCGCCGCGGCCGAAACGACGCGGCTGCCGGCTCCGCCGGGCGGGGGAAGGCCGGGTTCGACGGTCGCCGAGGCGCTGCGCCGTCCTGAAGTCGAGGCCGAGCATGTAGCTTATGCCCTCAAGGCCGACCGGGCGAGCCTCGAACGCGCCGCAATCGAAATCAAACTCGCCGGCTACGTGCGGCGCCAAGAACGGGCGGTCGCGCGTGCCGCCCGTGACGAGGGGGTATCCATCCCACGCGGCTTCCCCTTCGAAGGAGTGACGGCACTGTCGCGCGAGGCGCGGGAAAAGCTCGTGCGCTACGGGCCGCGCTCACTCGGGGCAGCCGGCCGCCTCGCCGGCATGGCGGCCGCCGACCTTGCCATCCTGGCCGTGGTCCTGCGGCGCTCGCGCGCGGCCTCTGCACAGGGCGCGACGGGGAAGCCGATGCGCGTTCGAGCTTCGGATGGCGATGATGAAGCGAAACAGGCACAAGCTCCGCTTCGATCGGCGGAACGCGTACCGGCGTGAGGGCCGCAGGCCTCGGAGCAATCGGGAACCTCGATCCTGCGACCTGTCGGCAACTCGAAAAATACGTCGAACTCTTGCTCGACTCCAACGCGACGCTCAACTTGACGGCGGCCCGTTCGCGCGCAGCCGTAGAAGAGCACCTCCGGGATTCGCTAACGGTGCTTCCCTACGTGCGTGACCCGCTGGTCGACATCGGCAGTGGCGGCGGTTTTCCGGCCATTCCGCTTGCGATCGTGACCGGTTTCGCCGTCACCGCAATCGAAGCGGTCGCTAAGAAAGCGCGCTTTTTGCAGTGGGTCGTGGACGAACTTCTTCTGAAGGTGACTGTGGTGGCCGCCCGTGCCGAAGAAGCGGCCCACCGGCCCGAGCTGCGCGAGCGGTTCGGTTCGGCGACGGCTCGCGGGATTGCCGGCGCTGCGACGGTCCTGGAGTTGACCGTTCCCTTCCTGGAAGAGGGCGGGACGGCCGTTTTGCAGCGTGGCCGGCTCTCGGACGATGAGCGGGCTGCTGCCTGCGATGCCGCGCTGGTGCTCGGCGCCGAGATCGCCGGCGAAGTCCGCACGGGCGGCCTTTCCGATGAACGCCGGATTTTGCTCGCGCGCAAGACGGCGGCAAGCGCTCCACGTTTTCCGCGACGAGCCGGAACGCCGGCCAAGCGCCCGCTAGGGGGGCGACCCAATGGCTGACCGCTCGCCCGATGCGGCCGACATGGTCGACGCCCGGCTGCTCGCCGTCGTTCCCGCGGAGAGTCTTTTCGCGGTAGGCGGAAGGGTGCGCGACGAGCAACGGAGTGCCCTCGACGGCGTAGCGCGCGCGGCCAAGGATCTCGACTACGTCGTCCTGGGCATGAGTCTGGGCGAACTCGTCAACCGCCTGGGTAATGCGGGCTCCGCGAGTGTCGTCGGAGCCTCCTTTCCCGTCGTGAAGGTTCAGCTTGGCGAGATCGTCGCCGACGTCGCCGTTCCGCGGCGCGAGCGCTCCACGGGCACCGGGCACCGCGATTTCGCGGTTGAGGCCGGCCCCGACGTTTCGCTGCAAGAGGACTTGGCACGTCGCGACTTCCGGATGAATATGCTGGCTCGGGCGGTCTGCTCGGGGCAGCTCGTCGATCCGTACGGGGGAGTCGCGGACATCCGCGCGCGCCGGATCGGTGTTCTGCGCGAGGAAGCCTTCGCCGAAGATCCACTGCGCATGTTGCGAGCGGCGCAGTTTGCAGCACGCTTTCGCTTTCGTCTCGCCGATCGAACGTTCGCAGCGATGCAAGCGGCCGCCGTGCTCGCTCGGACGCTTTCGCCGGAACGCCTTCGCGACGAGATACTGAAGCTCTTGACGGCCGACTCGCCGTCCCTCGGGTTCGAACTGCTGCGGGAAAGCGGCGTGTTACCGCACATCCTGCCGGAATTGATCGAGGGCATCGGTGTCCTCCAAAACGAGTACCACGCCTACGACGTCTACCAGCATAACTTGGCGACTCTCGACGCGACGCCGCCGAGCGATCACGTCTTGCGCTTGGCGTCGCTCTTTCACGATGTCGGCAAGCCGCGTACGAAAGACGGGCCGCACTTCTACCGGCACGAGTATGTAGGCGAGGAAATGACGGCTGCAGCGATGCAACGTTTGCGTTTCGGGGGCGCCGAGACCGAGACCGTGGCTCGCTTGGTGCGCAATCACATGTATGCCTCAGGGCCCGAACTCGGAGATGCGGCGGTTCGCAAGTTCATCCGCCGCGTCGGTCCAGCCAATATCACGCGGCAGTTCGGGCTCAGGCATGCCGACATCGCGGGCAGCGGGTTGCCGAAGCGCTCCGACGACAACGAGCGCTTTGAAGCACGCGTTCGCACGGCTTTGGCGGCCGCTCCGCCGCTGAGCCTGCGGGATCTTGCCGTCAGCGGCGCCGACGTGATCGAGTTGGCGATCGCCCTCGGCCGCTTACCGCGAGGGTCTCGGGGCGGGCCGATCGTAGGCCGAATCTTAGCCGGGTTACTCGACCGCGTCACCGACGATCCCAGTTCCAACCAGCGCGCTGTCTTGCTGGCGCTGACGCAGGCGGCGCTGACCGAAACGTAGGAGCTACCGTGTTGGGTGTCAAGGGGGTTCGTGAGTGAGTCACGGTCAGGCCATGGTCAGCGCGGGCGTAGATGGGGCCTGCGTCGCCCGGTTGGGATCGAAGTGGTGACCAGATTTGAGGACC
>JAABUJ010000159.1_pt1 | contig 146942 bp, 142 predicted proteins | sample 5559131 | NCBI WGS metagenome assembly JAABUJ01 (sample SAMN10711875, study PRJNA513366) | rock metagenome | isolation source: Antarctica rocks | place: Antarctica: Victoria Land, Mt New Zealand nord | collected 2016-01-07 | reverse complement strand
TCGTGGCCCCCCCCCCCCCCCCCCCCCCCCCCCCGCCTGCGGCACAGCGCCCAGCGCCCCGCGCCCCTCCCGCCGGCGGGCGTGCGGGCGCTGCGTTGCTAGTTGCCGGCCGGGACCCGGCGGCGCCCGGCGACCTGCGTGCGGCGCTCTGCGCGCCGCTGCCGGCTGTGTTCACCCCTGCGCTGGAGCCGCTCGTGCGGGCGCGACCAGCGCAACCGCCGCGGGTGCCGCCGCGCGGGTGATGCAAGGGCCGCCCGCCTGATGGCGCGGCCGCGCGCGCCGCGCAGATCCTCGGCCAGCTCGAGCAGTGCAAAAAGTTCCCGGACTTCAACAACTACCTGGCGTTCATCATCTCGCAGGGCGACAGCTTGCCCGTGGAGGTGCGCCGGCGCGCCTGCGGCGGCAGCACGCCCGCTGCTCGGCCTCCCTGCCCAGCGCCGCGCTGCTTGCGGGCGCCTGCCGCCCTGCGCCAGCCCTGCCACAGGAGCCGGGCGCGACGCCGGGGCGGCGCGGCGCGCGCGCAGGTGCGGCAGAGCGCCGGCCTGCTGCTGAAAAACAATGTTAAGGAGAATTACGCAACCACCACCGATGAGTACCGCCGCTACATCAAGGTGCGCAGCGGGCCTGCGGCTCCGGCATGTGCGCGGACAGTTACCCGCGCGTACAGCGTTATACAGTGCTGCCTGGCGATGCTCGGCGTGCGCGCGGCCCGGAGGCTGCCGCGAAGCCGGCGGCGGCGGCGCGGCTGCGGAATGGGGCCCAAAGCGGGAGTGTGCGGCGGCGCAGCTGGCGCTGCTGCATGCGCTTGGCAACCCCAGCAAGGCGCTGCGGCACGTGGTCGGGACCAACATCGCGGTCATCGTGGTCGCCGGCGGCCTGGCGGCCTGGCCGGAGCTGCTCGTGCGGCTGGTGCAATGCCTGGAGAGCAGCGATGCGGCCGCGCTGGAGGGCGCGCTCGACGCGCTGTACAAGGTGCGGCGCCTTGCGGCGCCGCCGGCGCGCCCGCGTCCGGCCTGCAGGGGGCGGGGGCGGCTGTCTGGCCTGCCAGGCGGCGCCGGGCGCCTGTTCTGTCGCCGCCGGGCGCCTGCAGCCACCGTGCAGTCGCGACCAGCCGCGCGGCTCCACAGGCCGGCGCGCGGCGCCAGGCGCCAGGGGCCGCCGGCGTGACGGGGCGCGCGGCGCGGCGCGCAGGTCTGCGAGGCGGCGCCCGGGCAGCTGGAGGCGGAGGTGCCGCTGGGCGCCAAGGCGGATGATAATTGATGTTACGGACTATATATGACGCGACCCTGACCCCACGGGGCGCGCGGCGCGGCGCGCAGGTCTGCGAGGCGGCGCCCGGGCAGCTGGAGGCGGAGGTGCCGCTGGGCGCCAAGGCGGATGATAATCGATGTTACGGACTATATATGACGCGACCCTGACCCCACGGGGCGCGCGGCGCGGCGCGCAGGTCTGCGAGGAGGCGCCCGGGCAGCTGGAGGCGGAGGTGCCGCTGGGGCCCAAGGCGGAGCGGCCCAGCGACGCGCTCGTGCCGCGCCTGCTCGCGCTGTTCGGCAGCCCGGTGGAGGACGCCAAGTGCGCGGCGGTCGCCATCCTGAACCTGCTGGCGGGCGGCATGCCGCAGGCGCTCGCCGACAACATGGCCACGTGCGCGCGCCCGGCGCCGCGCCCGCGCTTGCTCACTCGCCTGCGCAGCTCCTCGCGGCGTGCTGCCACTTTGTGTGTGCGTCATATGTCCGACAAGCTCATACGCAAGAGTACGTTGGGACTGTGTGGAGGCCCAAAGAAGGGCAGCCCGACAGAGGCGCCCGGCGTCTGCGGCTGCTCGCCCTGCGTCCCTGGTGGCCCAGTGCTTGAAGAGCGCAGCGGTGTAGCTGCAGAGCGCCCGCGCGCACGCGCGCCGCGCGACCTCGCTCCTGGCGCCCCGGCCCGCCTGAGCCCGGCGAACAGACTGGCAGTAGCCGCTGAGCGCTTTCGCCAGCACCTGCTTGGCGCGGCTGCGCTGCGCCCGCTCGGAGGCCATGGCCAGCCGAAGTAACACGCACATAACACGCACAATAGCCTGCGGCGCAAAGTCGCGTGCGCCGGGCGCAGGTACATGACGGGCCTGTTTAAGCTGGCGCACGACCCGAGCAGCGCGGCGCGCAAGGGCGTGTGCACGGGCCTGGTGCAGCTGCTGCACCTGCAGCCGGAGCGGCTCGCGCCGCACCTGCCGGACATCATAGAATACATGCTGCGCTCTATGCAGGCGCGCCCCTGCATGGCGTAGCCCACAGCAGGGGTGCTAGGAGCTGGCGTGCTTGTCTGTTGGCGCGCGCCGGCCGGCATTTGGTTGCTTTTGTTGAGCAGCGGCACAGGCGAGTGAAGGCCGGGCCGGGGCTCACTGGCCGCGCGTCGCCATTGTGCTGCACGGCAGTGCCTGTGGTCTTTGTTTAGTTGTGAGCGATACCTGCTATGAGCCTCCCAGACGAGGTAGGGCAAAGCAGTGACAGGGCTGGTGCCATGTTGCAGTATATGGCAGAGCCGGAGGTTGCGGCGCTGAGTGTCGCTGCAAGCTGTACTTGCATTGCGGTGCTGTGTCAGACGGAGACCCGCGCGACGGTACGGCCTCAGCCCGCGTGGCGGCGCAGGAGAGCGACGAGGGCGTCGCGCTGGAGTCGTGCGAGTTCTGGAGCGCGTTCTGCGAGGCGAGCGTGGAGCCGGAGGTGCTGCGGCCGTACCTGCCGCGGCTGGTGCCGGCGCTGATGCGGAACATGATGTATGGCGAGTTCGACGAGGAGGTGCGGCCGCGCGGGGTAGGGTTAGGGCCGCCGCGCCCGGCTGCGCTCGCGGCGCAGGGCCTGGGTCACTGCTCTCCTCCATCACATGCAGGCACCCAGCGCCGCGTGCGGCCGGCGGAGGCGGCCCAGCAGCGGCGTGCAGGGGAGCCAGTGCCGCTGCAGGACTGGTGGGGGGCGGCGCCGCGCGCAGGCGGTGAGGTAGCCAGGATAGGGTAGTTCTAGGGCTTAGGGTATTCTGAGCTGCCCGCCCCGCCGGCGCGCAGGTGGTGGCGGCGGAGAGCGCGGAGGAGGAGCTGGCGGCGGCGGCTGGCGCGGCGGCTGCGGTGGGCCTGGTCGTGGGCGTGGACCCGAGCGACAAGGACCTCAAGCCCTTTCACGCGCGGTGCGGCCCAGCGCACACGGCCCGGCAGGCGCCGCGCCCCCCGCTTGCGCGGTGGCAGGCCGCGCGCGCTCCGCTCTCGGCTGCAGCGCCCCCTGGCAAGCGTGTCGTGCTGCGCGGCGCATGAGCCGGCGGTTCGGCTGCCGCTGGCAGCTGCGCAGTTGCGCCGCAGCCAAGGGGTTTTTGGTGAACCCTACCATGCCCGTGCGAAGGCATGCAGGTCGCGCGAGCATGGCCCGCCGGGGCGCTTGAGGACTGTGAAAGCGACGGCGGCTGGGAACTCGGTGTGCTGTGAGGCTGATTCTCAGCCGGGCCGGCGAGCGGCGCGGCATGCGGGTGCCCGCTAACGCAACGGCGGGTTCAGGTTGGCATGGCATGATATCTTGGCTGCACAAGGGCTTTCCATTTTGTCAACGGGGTGCGGCCCCGGCGCGCGCAGCAGCGGCGGGCGCGGCGAGGACGACGAGGACGACGACGATGGCGAGGAGGTCAGCCGCTGGAACCTGCGCAAGTGCTCCGCGGCCGGCCTGGACGTGCTCGCGACCGTCTTTGCGGACGAGCTGCTGCCGATCACGCTGCCGGTCATTAACGAGCGGCTGCGCGAGGACGACTGGCGCGCGCGCGAGAGCGCGATCCTGGCGCTGGGCGCGATCAGCGAGGGCTGCGCGGCCGGGCTGCTGACACACCTGGCCGAGATGGTGTCGGTGCTGCTGCCCAAGCTGGCCGACGCGCGGCCGCTGGTGCGCAGCATCACGTGCTGGTCGCTCAGCCGCTACGCGCGCTGGCTGGTGCAGGCCGCGCGCGAGGCGGGCGCGGTCGGCGTCGCGCAATTCGACTCCGTGCTCGCGGTGCGCGCCCGGCGCCCCGGCCCACCCACCATGCGCAGCTGTAGCTTAAGTGAGTCGCGGTTTGACACGCACAGTAGCTGTGCAGGTATTTAATTAGGGTGAGCACGCCCGCCTGCTGCCTGCGGTGCACTGCTTTGGTGACAGGGGCAAGCCCACTGCGGGGCGCGGCCGCGTTGGTCAGCAAACAGCTTGCGGTGGCGCAGAGTCGCGCGTGCATGTCAACAAGCGGTGCAGCGCGGCCGCGCCTAAGCCCGGGCGCGCGCTGCGCCGCGCAGGGCCTGCTGGGCCGCGTGCGCGACCGCAACTGGCAGGTGCAGGAGGCGGCCTGCAGCGCGCTGGCGACGCTGGAGGAGGCGGCGGGCGGGCTGCTGGCGCCGCGCCTGCCGGCCATCCTGGACACGCTGGCCGGCGCGGTGCCGGCGTACAGCCGGCGCAACCTGCGCCTGCTCTACGACTCGCTCTCCACGCTCGCCGACGCGGTCGGGCCGGCGCTAGCAGAGGCGCGGCCGCGCGCGCGCGTTCGCATTTCTTGGGTAGGGTCGTGGGGTAGGGGGATTAGGAGCTGTGTGTGTGCCCTGGGTCGGCCTCGTGCCGCTCGGAGGCTGTACGGCCTGTCGCTCTCCATGCCCGCCAGGGCGGTCGCCAGAGCGGTCGCCAGGGCGGTCAGACCTGACTTGGCCGGGGTCCCTGGCAGGCGGCGCTGTGTGTGTATCACCAGACTCCGTGAGCGGCTGCAGGGTTGCCAGCCATGCTGCGCCCTCTAGCCAGCGCCGCGCTGTGCGCCGCTGGCGCAGCCTGCGCGCGCTGTTCGAACCGCTCCCCGCACCCGCCTGTGGGCGCTGCGCGCGCGCCGGCCAACGCGCGCGTGCGTGCAAGCGGGCTGCAGGGCCGCCCGCTCGGACTCACGAGCGCATGATTGCAAACAAGTGCATGGGCAGAATTTTTGAAGCTTTCAAAGGAAGCGCGTGCGGGGAGCGCTGACCTGCCGGCGGCGGGCGCGCAGCCGGCCGCGCTGCGCGCGATCATGCCGCCGCTGGTGCTCAAGTGGCAGGCGCTGGGCGACACCGACCGCGAGCTGCTGCCGCTGCTGGAGTGCCTCACCTCGCTCGCGCAGGCGCTGGGTGCGCGGCGCGCCCGGGTTACGGTATAGGTTTAGGGTATATGACCTAGGTAGGACTCCGGCGGCGTGCCCTGCTCCGCGCGTGCTGCCGCTTGCGTAGCTGCCGAACTCCCTCTCCGAGCTGCAGTGTCTTTCGAGCGATCGAAGAGTGTCAGTCGGTCTGCCTGGAGCCTGCAAGCCGGGCTGCATGCTGGCCGCGCTCTGCCACGCATGGCTGACAGGGCCGCGGCGTTGTGCACGTGCGGGCTGCTGCCGCCCGCGCCCACTGCCCGTGCCGCTGCCGCGCAGGCCCCGCATTCGAGCCCTACGCTGAGGCGATGTACGAGCGCTGCATGCGCATCGTCGCCATGCAGCTGCAGGTCTGCCCCCTCACCCAGCAGGCCTCATCACGTGGTGTGTCAGTAGCGGCACCACAGCAACAAAAATGCGTCACCATGCGCGCTATCTGTCTGGTCGCAAGGTGCACCTGGAGTTGTCTGCTGACAACAGGTTCGAATGTTCTGACATGCGGTGGATCAAGGCACTGCCGTGGTCGCGATTGCAGCAGGCCGCGTGAGCGCCAGCGACGAGCCAGAAGCCCTCAGTCGCGAGGCGCTGCGTCTGTGCCAGGAAAGCCATTGGGGCACGCGGGCAGGCAGCCCGCGCAGCATTTAGCGGGACTTCAACGGGCGGCGCGGCCGCGCGGGCGTCGCGCCAGCGGAGCGGGCAGCCCCTGGTGGCGCCCAGACAGGGCTGCTGAGGGCGGCGGGCGCGGGCGCAGGCGCGGGAGGCGGTGGCGGCGGGCCAGGCAGCGCCATTTGAGCCGGAGCGCGAGTTCATCATCTGCGCGCTGGACCTGGTCAGCGGCCTGGCGGAGGGCCTGGGCCCGGGCATGGAGGCGCTGGTGGCGCGCTCGCTGCTGCGCCCGCTGCTGCTGCAGTGCTGCCAGGCGCGCGCCGCGCAGCCGCGCGCCACTCCCCCCCGGGCCTTCCTGTGCAGAGCGTCAGCCAGGGCCACGCTGCGAGGCGGCGAGGCGTTGTTGCGCCCGGCGCGGCGGCACCCAGGCCAGCGGGCTGTCTCGCCGAATATCCGGCTTCCCAGACGCGGGGCGTGTCAGGCCGCCGCGCCTAGGTGACGACGGGCGCATGCTCGCAACTTTGGGACGGCCCGGGTCAGAGTGCTCTGATGCGCACGCACAGGCGGCCGCGCCGGATACCCCGGGCGGGAGACCGCCCGGTCCCCCCGCCCGGGCGGCGGGGAACCGCCGCCCCGGCGGCCGGCGCAGGGACTGCGCCGGCTCCCCAGCAACTCTGGGACGCTCCGGCGCCCGCCGCGGCGGCCGCGCGCCTGAGCGCGCGCGCGCGCGCGCGCCGCGCAGGACCTGAGTGGGCCGAAGACCTGCTGCATGCTGGCCTCCCAGCAGCGCCGCCCTGATGCCTGCAAAGCCTAAACCCAACCGCATCTGCGCGCGCCGCGCAGGACCCGAGCGCGGACGTGCGGCAGAGCGCGTTTGCGCTCGTGGGTGACCTGTCCAAGGTCTGCCATGCGCACCTGGCGCCGATCGCGGGCGATCTGGTTGCGCTGGGCACGGCCTCGCTGCAGCCGGCCATGATCCGCCAGGACACCATGTCCGCGTGCAACAACGCGTGCTGGGCGCTGGGTGCGGCCCGCCCGCCTCGCTCGGGAGGCTGCCGGCGCCGCGCCGCGCGCCATAGCGAGGACACAGCCCAACACGCGCCGGTACACCTATACAGAGTTGGTTGCGTTGTACGATCCGGCGTTGGTCCAGGGACGCTGAGGTGGCTGCCAGATGAGGTGGCTGCCAGGTGTGGCGGCGCGGCGCGCGCGGCGCGCGGTCGACCTGGAGCCCGAGCGCACGGGCGCGCTGCCGCGCGCAGGCGAGATCGCGGTCAAGTCGCAGCCGGAGGAGCTGGCGCCGTACGCGCTGGCGGTCGTGGAGCGCCTGGTGCCCGTGCTGTCCGCGCCGCTGGGCAGCATGCCGCGGTCCATCATCGAGAACAGGTGCGCGCTTGCGCGCGCAGCGCCCCGCCCCATGCCTGCATAGGGCGGGCGGGCTTTTATGCCTCGGCGCGGCCCCTCCGGACGCTGCCTGCCTGGTGTGTGCTGTGCTGCGCGCCTGGCGTTGGGCGGGTGCCGCTGGCGTGGTGCACTGTGGCGCCACCCGGCGCGGCGCTGCGCCGCGGGCGCCCCTGCAGCGCCCGGGCGCGGCCGCGGCGCACGCGCCGCTCAGGCCCAGCCCGTGGCCCGCGCCCATCCCACACCCATGGCTGCCCCGCCCTGCCGAAGCGGCGCGCCGCATGCGCGGGCGCTGATGCGCGCGCGGCGCGCGCAGTGCGATCACGCTGGGCCGCGTGGCGTGGATCTGCCCGGGCGCGCTGGCGCCGCACCTGGGCCACTTCTGCGGCGCGTGGAGCGCGGCGCTGCGCTCCATCCGCGACGACGTTGAGAAGGTGGGCCGGGCAGGGGTATTGGAGAGTTTTCAGGCCTGGGGGAGCGCAGGCGGGTGTCTAGACGCCGGGGACAGATAAAAGCCATTGTCCGGGTGTCATGCAGTGTGGCGTGTCAGCACGTGTTGGGCACATGTGGAGCTGATGCAACGCGCTTCCTACATGGGCGGCGAACGCTGCCCTGGTGGGGTGCGCGGATGTGCTCCCTGCGTACGTAAGTGCGCATGCAGAGGGTCTGCGCACAGTGGGGCTTTGCACAGTGCGCTCCGGGCGTCAGGGCGCGTGCGCCCGGGTGTGGCGGCGCTGCCAGGGTCAGAGTACGCGGCCGCCCCGGGGTGCGCCGCGGTGTGCGGCGCACTCGCAGCCTGGTTCTCCTTGCGGGGGACGCGCGGCCGCCAATGCCTGCCTGAACTGCGCAAGAGCGGGGCGGGCCCGGCGCAGGAGCACGCGTTCCTGGGCCTGGCGGCGCTGTTGCGGCTCAACCCGGAGGCGGCGCTGGACGCGTGGACCGCGCTGTGCGAGGCGCTCGCGTCCTGGCGCCACATCCGCTGCGAGGGCCTGCTGAACGAGCTCACGCAGCTGCTGCACCTGTACAAGGCGAACCTGGTGAGCGCCGGGCGCTGGGAACGCGCGGTGGCCTCGCTGCCGCCCATCGTCTACGAGAAGCTGTCGCGCATGTTCGGCATCTGACGCGCGCGCGCCGCGCGCGCCCCCGGGCGCGCGCCGCAAAAAGGCGCCGGCGGCTTTGCTGGCGGCGCCGGGAGCGCTCGCGGCGCCCAGGCGCGCCGGCGGTGGTGCGGCTGGCCGGCGGGCGGTCCTGCATGCCCTGGAGCGGCCGCGCAGGCGGAGCCCGGCGCAGGGAGTGCCAGTGCCATCGCAGAATTGACCGCCTCCAAGGCCGCGGCCTTGGTCAGGTGTCTGGTGGGCAGCCATGCCTGCAGTGCTCGGAGCGCCCAAAGTTTTCCCGGGGGCTGCGAGCAAGAGAGGGTCTGTTGAAACCTGCCGCGCTTCTGGACAGGGGTGCGGCGGGGCAGGCGCAGCGCTCGAGGGGCGGTGCACGTCACAGTGACAATGGTCGGGGGGCTCTTGCGCCAGAGAGGCTGGAGGTTTACTAGATTCAGCTTCCGCCGGGTAGGACGGGGAGGGGAATAGCGGCCGGCGCGCGCTGTTGCTTGGTTTCCTCTGCAGGCGTACAGCCTGTGTGCGGTCGCAGGGAAGGGGCCGGGCTCGTACGCCAGGGGTCTCCGCCTAGTGTCTAGTTAGTTAGCGCCTGTGTCAAGATTAGCGCCCAACGCGCATGCTGGCCCAGCAGGCGGCGGTTCGGCCTGGCCGCCACTAGGGCGCCCTGCCATGTCTGCGGTTGGATGTCGGGGCCGTCTGGCGCTGAGTGCCGCGGTCACCAGGGCTGGCTGTTGGGGTCCGGCTGCACACAACGGATGCTGCCCCTGCTGTGGCAGGGGGGCGCATGTTTGGCAATGAATGGATTCGGAGTCTTTGAGGGTGCCCGGCGCGGGGCACGCTGCCGGGCACGCTCGCTGTCGCGCGGCTGGCCGTCAGCACTTTCTGTTAGGGGGCGCGGGCTTGGCGGCCTGCAAGGCATACCGCCCGGCCCTGGCGCAGCGGAGGGCTGCTTCGGGCGTTGGGTCCCTGCAATGCGCTCGCGAGGCTTTAAAGCGGGGGCTGAATCAGCCATGCTGCAGAGTGGCCTCGGCCACGGGCTGGCATACTCAGAATGCTTTCGCCGCTGACTAGCGCTGCGCCGCCTGGCTGGCACGGGCTCGGAAGGGGGTGAGTGCAGGCTGTGGCTGCGTGCGACTTGGCCTCCATGGCGCTGTGCAGCGAGCGGCACCTGTGCATAGTGCAGCGGGGGTTGGGGAGGTTTGGGGTAGCTTCGGGGCGCATGCGCAGATAGGTCACTGCTGACGCCCCGCGTACCCCTGACTTGACAGCCGCGTTGACTATAAGGCCTGGGGCGGGGGTGCAGGCCCTGGGACAGTGATTTTGTGATCGAGCGGCGCGCCGGTGCTTGTTTTGGTTTCCAACGCGTGCGGCACGTTTTGCGGCTGTGCCTGCGCGGCCCCGGCCACGCCATCGTCAGGGTGGGAGGGCGGGGCCCCGCGCGGGCGGTTTTGCGGCCGCCGGACAGTTTTGCGATGCCCGCCCCGGCAGTCCGCCGGCTGCAGGCGCCCTAAGGGTCCCCGTTTGCGGCAACCTGCGCCCACGTTTTCCCGCAGGGCCAGGTGTCGCATGCAGCCTGTCGTCCTGGGCAGCATTGCCCCGGCACTAGTCGAGCCCTTCTAGGCGCGCCGGTTGCTTGGTGCAGCTTGCGCCACCGGCTGTTTCCACCGTGTAGCACGCCCTAACCTACCCTAAATCCATCTGCATGCGCGCATTCCGGCTGTCCAGCATCCATGCGCAGTGTGCCACACGAAGCCGCGGCCTCCTTTGCAAGCGTTGCGCCCCTTCCGAGAGACAGTCCATAGCATGCCTGCCAGGAAGGGCACCGCCCAGAAGACGGCCAGTGTCGAGAACATGCGTGTTCCGAACACGGTGTTCAGATCCGTTGCAATACTGACAGGCAACAACATGCTGGGCAATGCGTACAGCATGACAGACAGTGACCCTGCAAGCCGCCAGGCTGTCAGTCGACCATGTGCGCCGTATGCAGGTGCGTCCAGCATGCATGCACCGCTAGAGCGACGTTGCGCAGGCCCCTACAACACCGGGCTGGTTGCTGGTCCTTGCTCGCGCGTCTGGTCAAACCCGGGCCGGGCATTGCGCTGCGCCGGCCTCTGGCACGCCCGTCGCGGGCGCTGCAGCCAAGCACATGGCGGCGTCGCCCAGCCGGGCGCCCAGCTGCGCCTGCGCCACCGTCGTAAGGTGCAGGCCATCAGCCTGCCATGCCGGGCACGGGCCCGGTCAGGAGCCCGTGGCATTGCGACTGGGCATTCCGGGCAGGAGCAGCGAGAGCACACGCATGGGCTGCTGCAGCTGGCGCCTCAAGCCCTGCGGCAAGCTCTGCGGCAAGCCCTGCGGCAAGCCCTGCGGCAAGCCCTGCGGCAAGCCCTGCAGCCTGAGCGGGAGGGCCCAGCTCCTACAGGGGCAGGGGACAGGCGCGCCTGCAGCGGCAGGCCCTCCGCGTCGACGGTCTGCAGCAGCGGCAGCCGCAGCGCGAGCTGCGCCCGGCGCACGGCCTCGGCCAGCGGCGCCACGGCCGCGCTGCGGCAGGTGATGGCGACCTGCACCACCGGCAGCTGCGCTGCGCCCAGCCGCGCCCTGCGGGGCAGGCGCGAGTGGCTGGTTGTGTCGGCGCTCAACGGCGGAGCTGCGGGTGAGCTCGCGCATGCTCGCGCTGCACAGGCCAGCCTGCGTGCCGCAGTGCTGCTTGCGGCAGGCGCTTGCAGCCGCATGCAGGAGCGTGAAATGCAGCTTGCTCAAGTCGCTGCCCGTGAGGCAGGTCCGCGCGCGTGCATGCACACCAGCCCCTCATCGGACAACGGCCAGCCAATAGCAGACTCTGACGACAGCGGGATCCTGCACCACAGGCCCGCACTTGCGCGTGTTCACTCACCGCAGGGCCGCGACCATGCTGGCAAACTTGCCGGGCAGGGCCCTGACATGCTCCTCAGTGTCCGCGTCCGACTCACCCTGCATCCAATGGCAGCGCTGGATCATCAAGGCCTTAGTCGTGGGCCGTGCAGGCTCTGTGGGACTATGCTACATGTGTGCTTCTGCGAGGAGCTTGAGCGTCACCTCGCAGTTGCGCCAAGGGAGCTGCCTGCGCTTAGGCAGTTTATCGAGCTAAGTGATGAAGCATGGCTGTGGCATGCTCCTTCAAGACGGTCATGGTCATGGGTCAGGCCGTGCGCACAGGTCGAATGTGGCTCACCCTGGCAGCAGCACTGCGCATGTCGAGCTTTGAGGCAGCGGGGACACGGAGCTCAGGCAAGTAGCCACAGTCCCGACACAGGCATGCACTGAGGCAGTAGCGCGCACCTGGTACCACAGCAGCACGCGCAGGCTCGCCGGCCCGGGCGCTGCGTCCACAGCACTTTGCGCTCTGCTCACCTGCCGGTCTGGCCCACCCATGCTCGTTGCACCCCCCCCCCCCCTAAGGGTGCTGGACGCATGCAGCCGAAGCATGCATCTGAATGTATCCGGTGACCTGGCACCCGAGCTCGCGCCTGCAAAGACACGAGTGTGGCAGCCACATGACATATGTTGGCCTGTGATGTCCAAACGGTGTAAGACTGCCCTGCTTGTGGTTGTACAGCCCTTGATGGCATGCGCATATGCAGTCTGGGAGCTTCAGGCACGTGTGTTCTAAGTGCAGGCTGACCAGGTGCAGACATATCTGCATCTGACTTTGGGTGCAAGGGGCGCGCCATCTGCTCATAGAGGTCCGCGCCAGGCACCCAGCGGTCCATAGCTGTGCCGCCGACCGCACACGGCACCAGTCCCATGCGCTGCGCGCCGCCGCTGCGGAGCAGGTGCGCCGCAAAGACCAGACCCGGACCCACCCCGCACGCCTTCCTGCCGAGCACACGCAGGTGGGTGTGCGGGCCATCAACAGCCTGGCAGCTCCACCAGCTCTGCAAGCCCTGCAACTGGTATGTGGACCACGCACGTGCACACGTGGTAGCACATAGGTGCTCACTGGCGGCAAAGGACAGAACACATGTGTGACACATGTCAAGGCCGTCTTTATATATGTGGGTGGCAGGAACGAAAGGCTCACCCCACGTCAATGTCATAGTGCAGCGGCTCTGTGGCGTTCTCCCACGTGCCGGTGGCACCCCAGCGCAGCACGGAGCCTGCAGTGTGCAAGGCACACCATCTTAAAAGATACATACCTGATGGAACTCAGGCAAAGGCTGTCTATGAGCATGGCATGCACCAGCTTGCGCGTTTGCTTCAGGAGGCGTGACACCGTCCCATTGCCGCGTGCCATTTGCAGAGGTGTGCACGCCACCGCGCCCTGACATGTTGCTCTGCCCAGCAAGGATGGCAATGTACAAGGGCGCCTCCATCGTATTGTCGGCGCCCGCCGGGGCTCCTACCTGATCTAGGTGGAAAGCACTGCTGGTGCAGAGGAGGCCTTGGGCCCGAAATTTGGAATCTGCTCCAGGCCCGGGCCCCGGCCCTATATATATGCTCTCGTAGGAAAGGCGAGCTTGCCAAAGCAGGCCACAGGATGGCGCGCGCGCTGTTGACAGGCGTTGCCACGGCTGGCGGAGTTGTGCTTGGCTCTGCGGGCGCATACGCTGCTATAGTGCGCCCTAAATCTGCTGTGTTCCTGGCTAGTGCACACCTTATGGGCTGTGCTCTACATTGTATGTGGCTAGACTCATACGGCTACTTAAATGTCTTGTCCGCTGCGAAGGCAGAGTTTCTGTATGAGTGTAAGTGTGCCATTGGCCCTGGTCCTCAGTTGACATAGCACTTGACTGCTTGGCATAGTAGCTGCAGCAGCAAAGATGGCCGATGTGGTCACACTCTGGTATCTATTGTGGCTGTGTGTACTTGGACACACACACTTGTGTTGTGAACTGCTGCTATCAGTGAGGGTGGGTGGAAGGCAAGCATATGCTGAGGGGTAGTCTGCGCTGAGCTGCCAATATGTGTGTGTACAAGCAGGCACTGCAAGGCAGGCTCGATACTGCCACACGGGACGTGCACTAGTGCAAGTACTTGCACACCTTGCTGTCCGCCGCACAGGCCCACCAACAAGCAACTCATCCTGGCGCCTGAGCCACCTAATATATGCAGGCCTACTCCGCGGTGCTGGCGGCGGAGCGCGAGGGCGCGCGCCACGAGCGGCAGCTGGCGGCGGAGGGCGCCGCGCGGAGCGAGCTCGCGGAGAGCTTGGGCCAAAGCGAGCGCTCTGCGCGCGAGCTTAGCGAGCTGCTTGCGCAGCAGCACGCGGTGCGGGCGCACTGCGACGCTCGCACCACCGACCAAGAGCTTTACAAGGGTCGAAGGGTCGAGAGGAACAGGCCGAAATGGACAGCTATTGCCCGCTTGTCACCCTGCGACCACCGACACCCCTGCATAAAGGCTGCACGCTACAGTCGCCTAGGTCGCTGAGGAGGGCTCTTCTATGGAACTCGAACAGTGGCGGGATATGTACGCACCTTGACGCCCGATTTGGTGACGACATGCATTCAATGCACACATCATTGCACGGGCATACTGCATCATGCAGTCTGGGCTGCAGGCGATCCTGGAGACCGAGAAGGACCTGGACACGACGCGGCAGCGGCTGCATCGGCTGGAGGAGGAGCGGTGCGCACGCGCGCTGTGCTGTGCCAGGGCGGAGTCCGGGCGGAGACGCACGGGCCGGGGGCGGCGAGCGCGATCTGCCTGCAGCACGCTGACCCAGTACCCAAGCCATGCTGCGAGGGCAAGCGTGCGTGTGCTGACGCAGCAGCATGCAGCCTCAGATCCGCAACAACTGTGCAGAGCGCTCTGAGGCGATGGCGCGGTCCTGGCACTTACCGCCGCACATTGGCCAGACGCATGCATGCAGGCCTTCTCTGGCACGACAGGGCATGGCTGAACGCGAGCAGGGTGGTAGCCGCGTGAGTGGCGTTGTGGCCCTGACGGTGAGAATAGGTCAGCTTAGGACAGGTCAGCAGTGCAGGCACAGACCACATGCATGCAGGGCCGCGGCGAGTCGGGCACGGCGGGCTCGCGGCGCAGGAGGACGCAGGACGAGCATGTGGTGGACATGGAGGCGCAGGTCGCCGAGAGGCGGCGGCGCGCTGCGGAGCTGCACGCGCAGCTGCAGACGCGCGCGGAGACCATGGCGGTGCGCGCCTGGGCGCGGTCCTACCCTGGCTGCTTCTGCATGCCGCTGTTCTCTGAGCCTTGGCGCAGCTGCGTGGATTCCGCTTGCATGTCAGCGGGGTGCCAGCATTATTTCTGCGTGCCGCTGTTCTACGAGCCTTGGAGCAGCGACATGGATCCCGCTTGCATGTCAGCGGGGTAGAAGACATCACCCGCGGTGGGTCATGCTGTGTGGGCATCTGTGCAGATGCTGGAGCGGGCGGCAGCCGAGGCGCACATGCGGGCGACAGCCGCGCGCACCGAGGTCAACCCCTTGAATCACCCGCTAGTGCAGAGCTACTTTGGCAGGAAGTAAATGCGGTGCACCGCTGCATATTGCCCTGGATAGAAGTATTTGGTAACAGCGAGTCACGGTAGCTTGGCAACGCACAGCAAAGACATGCGGCACATTGTTGTCGCATCTTCTAGCCCGCCTGCCGTGCTCACTCCCAAAGAGCTACCTTTCCCCGCAACAGTCTCTAGTGCATGATGCACTACAGAACCAGAGAGCTCAATCTCCCACCCTTGCCAATGCGCACGCAGTGCGTGCCCCAACACAGACCAGAGCAGAGTAACAGACTTTGAAGCAGCAGGGGTGCCCCGCATGGCGAGGCCATTGCGGCCGTCCAGGCGTCAGCAGCCGCACCCGGGCTCACCGCGGCCGTTTCGGCACAAAGTTCTCGCGATACAGGTCCTGCCGAGACCCCGCCAGCAGACCATGCATCAGCCGCCGCGGCCCCGCTTGGGCACAAAATTTGCTGTGTAGAGCGCCTGAGCGGGCACACCCACACCCTAACTTCCGGGCCCATGCTCTGGGTGGCAGGCAGGCAATGCGCTACTGAGGCACTGCGAATGGGATTCTCTGGCTGCACAGGCAGGCCACGCAACAGGCGTGCGGCAGAGCGTGCACAGCACGCACCATGGCGTCGCGAATAGCCTTCAGCGCCTCCTCCCTGCCAAGGATCTCGTCGACCTTCACCTCCTTGTTCTCGTTCTTCTTGTAGTCCTCAAAGAAACTGCCACGCCGCCCTGTCGCTCGGTGCAGGGCGCGGGGCAAAGCGAGCCGCGGGCAGGCCAGGTCCCTGGGGGGCGCGCCGGCGGATCTCCATCAGGCGGTGCTTGGGCAGCTGCGAGATGTCCTCATAGTGCCGGAACTCCGGGTCGTCGTGGTGCACCGCGATGATTTTATCGTCCTGCGCCCATTTCACGCCTGCTGAACAGCTGACATACGACTTTGAAGGGAGGTCCGTCACTGATCCAGCCCTGGCGCGCACCTGCTCGCCCTGGTCAATCATCTGCATCACGCCAATGGGCTTGGCGCGCAGGAAGCAAAGCGGTACGACAGGCTCCTGCGCCAACCAGGGCACTCCTTCAGCGTGTTGCCTGCCCTGGATCGCACTGCAAAGACGAGACTGGATGTGTCACTGCACATCGGTCCCGCCGGGCGCGCGCCTGCATCAAAACGAGGATGTCGAGCGGGTCATTGTCTTCGCTGAGAGTCCCAAGCAGCGGGGCGTCAGGGCGCTTGCCTTGGCAACACAGGAGGAACAGCATTGCTCGGGCAAACATGCACCACACAAGAAGATATGCGAGAGCTCCAGACCGGTCGCGCCGCGACTCACCAGTACGTCTGCGGGATAAACCCACTGCTCGCACACAGGGCACGGTAGTGTCAGGCGCCGGCCCCAGCAGCATATTCCTGAGCGCTCGAAGCATGCGCCAGGGGCCTGGCTGGGGCGCACTAGTTGTGCGGGTAGCGCACGCTGCTGTACAGGATGCGGTCCACGTACAGCAGTCCTGTCTGCTTGTCAAGCTCGAACTTGACCTTGCTGCCTGAGGGGATCTCGATCACTGCATTGATGAGCTGCGGTGCGTCGTCGCCAATGGCGAGATCATGCCAGGGGTGCGACGCGTGGCTCCTCCCAAAGCCTGACATTGGCTGAAATGTGGATGACGGGCTCTTCTTGAGCGGCTTGCCGCTGGGTGGCAGCACTGGCTGCGGCGCGGGTTTTGCGGCTGGCTGCAATGAGGAGCGCTCGTCCCAGGCAAGCGCGGGCTCTTCAGGCGGGGGTCCGTTCGACATGTCAGGATTGGTGCGCACTCGAGCTCGATGCGACCAAGGACTCAAAGCAGAACCTCACAAAAGAGGTTTCTGCCAAAGGACAACCAGTCCAACCAGGATCGGGAAAAGCTGGACGAGGCTTCCAGGATCGGGAAAAGCTGGACGAGGCAGGCCTCCTGGAAGCCAGTGAGATCTTGGTCTTACCAAGCGCCAGAGAGTCCAGCGCATCTCGTGTAGCCCACAGGCACCAGATCAGCGCTTTGCGCACTGCAGCTTGTGGGTTGGCAAAAACGTAGCACGAGCCAGCAGGCGGAGGTTGAGGACTGTGCACGGGCTTGGTCGCCGCAGATACTGCTGCCATGGTGCGCAGGGGTGGGGCAGACTCCCAAGTTTGCGTGGCTGATCAGACTGTGCTGTGCTGCCAGCACAAGCCTCTCTGCAGGGTGCTTATGATCCAAAAGGACGCGACTTATGCAGGCCTCCCCGGGCACGCCGCTCAGCACGCCAATCCCCATGGCGAAGTACCCCGTGCTGGCCACGCTGCTGACCACGAGCGGCCTGGCCGTGACGGCGCTGTTCTTTGTGTGCGTCCCCGCCCAAAGCCGCTTTGTATATGCGTCCCCCTGGCTGTGTTGGCGCTGTTCCTCGTGCGCCTGCACGCTCGCTGACAGCCCTGGTTGCTGTAAGCGGCTCGGGTGTGTAGTGCCTGTATGTGTGTGCTGCTTCACTTGAGGCCTTGCCACCGAGTCGTGAGTCACGTGCAACAGAGGCGTGCAGCGTCCAGGGATCAGCTTGGAGACGCGAGGGGGCGCGCGGCCGCAGGTACGAAGTGACGAAGCCCCGGCCAAGGAGGCAACTTGTAGAGGAGGTGGGCATGGGCGTGCTGGCGTCCACGCTGCTGGTGCGCACCGCTTTGGCTGGCTATGTTGTGCATGCTGCACACCGCAACCCCTGCCCCTCGCACAAGCAAGCTGGGCCGGCTGACGCAGCATGGCACGAGCTCTGACCCAACTCTGCATGCGGCAGGGCTTTGGCCTCTTCTTCCTGCTGCTGTGGTCCGGTGTCTATGTGTGAGGGCGGGGGCGGGAGAGCCGCGGAACGCTGCGGTGCAATAGGCTGTTGCTGATATACACTGCACGCTGTCTGCTTTGCATGTTGGCCTGCAGCTCAGCAGGTGCGTCTTACTGGCACCGAGTGTGGATGAAGCGCTGCAAAATGCAAAGAAGAGCACGCAGCCGCATACTGCCACCTGTGCTGGCAGGACGACCTTGCTTAAACATCTGGATGTACGCTCAAGTATGGAACGTCCAGACTTACAGGTAAACGTCTCTCGCAACCACTCTTGTCTCACACCATGTGTCCCACCTCGTCATGGATGCGCTGGACACACAGGAGGTACAGCCGTGACAGAGGAATGAAAACCAGTGCCCGCCACCTCAAAGTGGAACTGCCCATGCCCATCAAAAGTCCCTTGCATCACCCACTACAGCTGGGCACATCGCACAACAGTGCAGGAAACACATACATGAATGGCACCCCCAATACAGACACACAACCTGATCACGGTCGACAATGCGCGCATTCAAGCGCACACAAAGGCAACAAGTCTCTGTGAGGCACGAGGCCCACCCCTGGTCGTGCCTTGCTGGCGTGACATGCCCCGCCAGGTCCTCAACTTCATGCGACGCAGTTCTGTTGATCGGCAACAACCGGAGCACAGGCCCCTGCATGCGTGCAGTCACAGACAGGCTAGAGCACGGCGGGAGGCATTCCTATGCAAGCCGCGCGTCTGCGCCCCTGGTGTACACCGGACCCCTGCGGGTTTGAGCGGCCAGGCTGACAGCACCCGGCACTTCACGCAGCCAAGCACCACGCCGCCACACGCAGGCCAGCACAGGCCGTCAATGAAACACGTCGCACAGGCCAAACAAAACAGTCGTTCGTCCCCGCTACTGGCCATTCAAGCAGCCACTGCTTTTGTGCAGCTGTTTACTGCTGTTTGGGGAGCTGCTTAGGAAAGTTCCTGACAGGACCAGACTCAGAGCGTTACACAGCAGTCGGGGGGGCTCCCTCTGTCGCGGGACCTGCATCCTCCTCTGAGGCCTCCGCCCCCGCCTCACCAGGCTGCAGGTGGTCCAGCACCGCGCGCCGCAGGTTTGCCTCGCTGATGCCCGTCAACGAGTGCACGCGCGCGGGCTCGCCGGCCTCCGTGCGCCCGCGGAACAGCATGAAGGTGGGCGTCACTTTGACCTGCAGCTCCATCATCATCCTCTGCGCCCCGCGAGGCAGCCGCGTCAGCCTCGCAAGGGTCCCAGGCTGTGTGCAGCCTTGGCGCTGCCAGGCCTGCCGCAGCCGCACCAGAGCGAAGGGGTGCGGGCTCTGGGACCGTGCTGGACTCGCCCCAGCTTGGACGGTCCGCGCCTTGCGGGCCATGCTGCCACACAAGCAGCCCACTTATGCACGAGCGTGAAAGGGTGCGGCGCACCCTTGTGTCATTGTTCTCGTCGCCCAGGATCTCGCAGAACACAGCGTCGCTATAGGAAGCCGCTAGTCGTTCGAACTTCCGTGTGAACATCTGCACACCACCGCCACTCAGCGCTCTTCCCCAGTTCACGGCTATAGGCACATAGCACAAAGCAGCAGTGCACGTGCACGCCCTCACCAGCTGCCCTGCACGCCACGTGCGTGTAGTACACTAGCACGGCACAAGGTGGCTTACGGACAACGGATAAGCGCACCTTGCATGGCCTGCAAGACATGGCCTTGCACATCAGCACGACCAGCTGGTCTGGGTGCGCTCGCAAGATGTCCTGGAAATCAGCTGCAGAGTGCACCTACGCGCGCAGACGCCACCCCCCTTCACCATGTCCGCTCGGCCAAGGTGGACGCCCTGTCCACAGGGTCTGCTCGAGGTGGAGAAGACACTGAGGCTGTGACGACCAGCCAACAAGCTAGACAGGTAGCGCAAAGTTGCGCAGGCCGCCGCCGCGCCACCAATCACAACCTCAACACACAGCTGGCGGTAGCCGCTGCAGCAGCACACCGTGGTCACGTCCTCCACGCCGCTGGAGCGCTCCGAACGGCTCAGGGTGTTGCCCAGCGGCACGGCGTTGCTGGACTGCTCCCCGAGCGACCGCAGCACCGCGCCGCCGGCTGCACCAGGGCTCAACACCGTTGCCGCCTGGATGAGCAGCGCATGCCTGCTGCCGCGCCACAGCAAGGGAAGTGCGGCAGGCCTGGACTGCTGGGGGCTAGCTGCCTTGCAGCAGAATGCCGCATGGTGGTTGAGCAGCGGTGCAAAAGCCATGCACGTCCAGACAGATAGGTGGTGTGCTTATTCTACTGCTGCAAGCCACGCCTGAGAAAATCTACTCACGGACGCGCTCCTACAGGGCCCGAGGTAGGCTTCAGCCCTGGGGCATGACCTACGGGAGGCAGGCTGCAGCTGGGACAGGCAGTGCACGCCTGTCACATCCAGGCGCGATGAGCACCGTTCCAAAGGGCCCCATGGGCGGCGAGGCCAAGGCCGTGGACGGCAGCACGACTGGCTCGGGCGGCATGCCCAACTACGCGGCAGAGAAGGAGGCCGCGCAGTGGCAGGTGGAGCGCGACGACACAAAGGCGCTGCACGAGCAGCTGAAGCAGGGCGACGCCGCGGCGGCGAAGACGCAGAAGGCTATTGACAAGGAGGACGCGGACTACAAGCCTTCCTGACAGCTGAGGTGGAGCATGATGGGCTGCATTATGCAAGCAGCGCGTCATGCGCATCTCAAACTGAACGACATATGTGTATTCGTAGCGGCTGGTCTGCTCCCCAGCGCAGAGCTGCCTGGCTTGATGCCGGGCTCCCACACCGGCGCTTTGGCTGAGTTGCATGTTCTGCAGCCAGAACTGGGTTGCTGGTGGGCATATATACCTGTGCAGCGCAAACAGATATGTGTTCCTGTTGCATTGTATAGGAGCGCGGCCTTAAGAAGTGAGAGCAACTCACGTCCCAGTGGCAGAGCTGCGGCCCTTGTCTGGAGTGGTACGAGGTGTGCAGAGCTGGTATGGGGTTGAGGTTGCGCTGCGTATGTCTGCAAACTGGCGAGTGCCTGTGCCTGTGTATGCATGATCCTAAGGTTCACGCAAAGACAGATTGAATTTAATATGAAAAAGTAGCCTAGCTGGGGTTCACAAGACTTGAAGCAAGTGTAATGTCTTTTGGCCACACTTATTGCTCAGATCGACATATTACTAGAGTCTCCCGTCTCCCTGTGTGCCCGCAGATTGTGACTAATCGGCAAAGCATGAAACATACATGGCACCCTACTCCATCTGGAGGCTGGCAGCCACAGCAGCCCTATTTGACATGTTTTGAAAACAAACGCACACTGGCCAGCCGTATCAACCCTCAATATGTGTCACCCCCAAGCGCACACGCTGCCTCTTGATGCTTTACCTGGCCGCATGCATGTCGAAAGTGTCATAACGCTTGAGTATCTGGCCGCGGCGGACGCCCACAAAGCCGCCAAACCCCGCGGCTAGCCGCTGGCAGGGAGCCCGCCCAGAACCCGCTCGCCCAGATCACAGCTCGTCCGAGGGCTCCGCGCCGGCGTCCTCGCCGTCGGGCCCCGGCGTGGCGCCGCCGGCGCCGCCCTCCTCGGCCTCCAGGGTTTCCAGCTCCTCCAGGGCCTCCAGGTTCTCCAGCTCGGCCAGCGCGGCGTCCTCCTCGAGCGCGGCGGCCAGGCGCGCGGCCGCGGCGCCCAGCGCGCGCTTGCGCTGCAGCCGGTACTCCACGAACAGGCCCTCCAGCGGACTCTCCAGGCCCTGCTCGGCGCCTGCGCGCAGGCCGCGCGCCTAGGAATCTACTTACATCCGCGGCCTGGTGAGGTGAGATCGACAGAGGGATGTGCGACTTTGGCCATGCGGCGTCGCCATCATGGCGCCTGCCAGTGCGCCTGGAAGAGGTTGACCTGGCTGGGCTTTGTGGTCATAGGCATATGGCTACATGTGCATTCTCATTCTTGTCTGACCTCACCGACAGTGCACACAGCACTGTTTGGTCGCTTCTGCATGGCAGCGCAGCTCCGCGGGCGCGCTGCTGCCCAACGCGGTCAGGCAACACAAGCGCCCTGCGCGCACGGCAGCGTGCAGCACCGCGTGAGGCAGGGCGCGCACCCAGCAGCTCGGCATCCTCGGCCTCGGTGGTCGGGAAGGCCGCCAGCAGCGCGTGCAGGCGGTCCAGCTCCGCATGCGTCTGCAGCCGCCCCAGCGGCACTGCGCGCGCGCGCGCGCGTCAGCCCTGCCGGTGGCGAGGCCCGCCAGTCCAGGCGAACCTGCACCCTGCACTCGCCCAGGCGGCCCTGCGCGCGCACGAGCCACGGGTCAAAAAGAAGGCGCTCTAAGTCGAGAAGACGATGTTTCAGATTTCGTCTCAAGACGGTCAAATCGACCTTTCGTAGAAGATGTTGAATCGCTTCTCCCCCGGTCTGGCGGAGCACCTCTTGCGCCGATTCTTCACGACCGCCAGCCAGCCGGGGAACTACTCTCAGCCCAGCCGCGCATGCGGCCGCCCAGCGGCGCAGCGCGGCGCGCGCCATCTGCCGCCACACCTGCCAGGTCCAGACCCCGCGCCTGGCAGTCCGCTCAGCAGCGCGTCCAAGGCTCAGACCTGCTTGCCGTGACCGCAGCTGCCTCACCGGCGCGGCGCTCGCGGAACGCGCTGTGCGCGTTCGCCGAGGGCACCGGCAGCCTGAGTGCAGGCGCGCAGCAGCGCTGCTCTGAGGGGCTCGAGGTGGAGCCATGACGTATGGGCTGCCGCCCAGCAGGTGCAGCGCGGAGGCCGCCCCAGCGCAGCTTCGGCACGGGCAAGCTGAGAGCGCGCGGCTGATCCGGCCGGGGGCGAGGGCCGGGGCCGCGGGCGCGGGCGCACGGTGGTCCTCCTCCGAGAACGTGGGCGTGTCGTGCAGGCCGCCGCCCGGCAGGTCCAGCGCGGCCAGCGGCGGCGGCGCGCCCGCCGCGCCCGCGCCGCCCGGCAGGAAGCCGTAGTGGAACAGCGCGTGGTCGGGGCGGCCGGCCGGGCGGCCGTACGGCAGCGTCAGCTCCTCGCCGGGCTCCAGGTCGCGCGTGGCGTACGCGTAGAAGTCCATGTCGCTGGCCTGGATGAGCGCCATCGTGGCCTCGCCTGCCGGCCCCAGCCACAATGGGTGTCTGAAACCACGCCCAGCTCTGACAGCGCCCACGCGTGCGCCTTGACGCGCTCCTGCCCGGAAACCTGCTCGGCGACGGCATCGTGGCCTCACCTGCAGGCCCCATCCACAAGGAATTAGACCATGCTCTGCGCTGACAGTGTCCGCTCGTGAGCCTTGACGCCTTGCCGCCTGGAAGCTTGCTTGGCGCAGCCCTGCCTGCTGCTCGCAAGTACTGTGCGGCAGGGGCTGGACCCACTGACTGGGCAGGCCAGCTGGGTGTGCGCAGGATGCGAGCGAGGACGCCTTTTCGCGGCGCGGCGGGCGCTGGGGCGCGCCCGCCTCGGCGTGGTTGGCCAGGTCGATGAGCGGCAGCATGGTGCGCACGACGTGCGTGGCCTGGTCGTCGTGGAACTGGAACGCATACGCATTCACCTGCACCCCGGCGAGCCACTGTGCCAAGCATGCGCCTGCATGCCGGCGCACACGCTCTGCGGCTGTGGGACGCCACTTACACCGGCTGCGCCCTTACGGCGGGTTGCCTCAGCTATTCGGCCTAGCTCCTGCTCTGCTGGTGTCGCTTGGGCCAGCCCGGACACATGCGGCAGGCACGTGCTGCCCTGCCTATTACCAGTCTCAGCGGAGGGGCCGTAACAAGATTTCAGCACCTCGCTGACCGGCTACGCGCGGACAGCAGCGCTGCATCGCACACCACCTGCCTGGCACGGGGCGGGTGAGGGCGTGCCAGAGCAGTGGCTTCAGCAAAGTCCTCAAAGGTGCCCTTGACGGTCATGGCCTGCTTGAAGTACTTGCGCGTGTAGTCCAGCGCCTTGGTTAGGTTGCTCGCCTGTGGGGCGCAGGGACGCAGACATGTTTGCTGGCCACCACACAATTTGGCTGCAGTGCATGCATGCCTTGCTTTATGTCAAATACTGTATCCACAGAACTGCAAATCAGCAACCTTCTAGGAGCAGGTATATAAGGGGCTGCTGCAAAGAGTGCCCCTCCGCATTTTTTTCAGGCGCTGAAAATCGACGCTCTGTTAGTCATGATGCACCCTGCCAGCAGTGTTGCCAGCACCAGCACACTGCATTACCTGGCAACCTTCTGCAGCTGGGCGCGCTGGTTAGCTGGCACGCCTGCCAGCGCCACAGCCGGAATGTTTTAAACCCTGCTTTGCAAGTGCTTTGCAGTTGCACCGAAAGACGGCCGTGCTCGTTGTGGGCGTCCAGCCCTGCTGCCGGCCTGACGGAAGGTGAACGGGGGCCCCACCAGGGCCTCATCCTGCAGGAGCGCCAGCTTGTCGGTCGGGAAGGGCTGCCGGCGCCAGAGGAACTCGTCGCGCGCCGGCAGCGAGTCCCAGTAGATCTGGAACCAGGGCGCGGTGTTCTCGTGCTTGGGCTCCAGCAGCAGCTCCGCGCTCTCCTGCGCGCGACCGGGCCTGCCGTGGCTCAGGCGCGCGCAGGGCGCCGCAGACGAGGTCGCTTGCGTGCTCGCTGTGTGCTGGCGCCAAGCTGAACGGGCAGGCAGCTTGTGGGTCACCTGTTCCTGCTGCTGCAAGCCGCTCACCTCTGTCACTGGGGAAATATCGCCACCATATACATAAATTGCTCTTCCGCGCTGCACTGTATAAGCTCAGCGCCGCATGCAAACCAGAAATGGCGAGCTGCGCGCCTCGAGCGCCTTAGTGACCGGCGCAAGCTGGAACGCCATCGTCCGGGGCAGCCGGACGGCGATCGTGTTTTTCTTCATCGGCCGGAACGCGACCAGGCCGCGGCCCTTGCCGGGCACGTCCCGCACTTCCGCGTCCACGGTGCCGTTGTTGATGCGGATCACGCGTATCAGCACCTCGTGCGGGCCGAGCTTCGGCTGCTCCTCCGCGCCGCACACCGCCAGCAGCGCGCCCAGGGCCAGCGCGCATAGCGCTCCGGCCGCCACCCTGCTGCAGCGCTCCTGCGCAACCATACACCGCTGTGTAGTGCTAGCAGATCTCACTACCGAGGCAAGCCACCCCAAGGATGTGCTGCACCCACACATCTAGCTGATCTGCGTGATACAGAGCACCCCAACGAGAGCTAGCCAGCAGGCTATCTGACACGCACCCTTGTTATCATCTTTGCTGCAGATCACGCGCTGTCTTGGAGGGTAGCCAGTCTGCGCGGAAACTCTTGATCAGGTATTGACAAACACTTGCCAGCAGCGAGGCGCTTATGAGTGTTACAACTGCGCCTGTCCGATGTCCAGGAATCTCCCCATGACTTTCGCGCCTGCACTTGCAAGCGCCTCCAACTGGTTGTACACATGTGTGATTTGAAAGCTAGGGAAGGAATTAAACTCTGTGAGCTTTGGCACCGCCATCTCGATTGCAAGCCCGAGAACTCAGCCAGGCCTGATGATGCCGCGTCACAGTGAGCTCCTGCACGCCGTTGCCGCACTGCACTCTGTGCGGGAGGCAGCAGCGGACCGGCTGCGTGCAGGCCAATGGCTGGAGCACTTCCAGCAAAGCACAGAGGCATGGGAGGTAGTTGCACAGCGTCCGTGCCGGCACATTTAGTGGCTCTGCCTTTAACATGCATCATCATCATTGGCCATAAGTCAATGGTATGCAGTGTATCTCGTGCTCACTTCTGGCCGCTCAGGTGTGCACGGAAGTGGTCAACGCGGACAGCACGCCAGTCACGGCAAAGCTCACAGCTGCTCAAATGCTTCGGCACAAAGTGCGCCTCGCACCAAGCACGTTTGCTTCCTGCACTGGATTGCAGTCCTTACGCATACACAGCCCCCAATAATAGAGGTGCAAACAAGCAGAAACGAGGCAACGCCGTGGCAGGTCCGCCGGCAGCTGAGCAGTGTTTCCCCGGACTTGCTGCCTGCGCTGCGGGACGCGCTGCTGAGCGCCGCGTGCCGTACTGCCGCGGGGCCTCTGCGCACACAGTTGCTGGCTGCCCTGGCATCCCTCGCTGCGCAGTGGACCGCGTGGGTGGACGTCCTGCCTGAGCTCGGTGTGAGCCTCCAGAGGCTGACTCGCCTGTCATGCATGAAGCTTCGGAGCATGTGGCCGCTCACTCTCCCACCTTTGAGCAGTGCCAACTGTGGTGTTCAGCATGCGCGCACTCTGATGACAGAGCTCTCTGTGAGACAGGCACTTACGGCACTTTTGCTCTCTATGCAGCAGCCTCATGACAGTGGTTTGCTTGACCTCTGCGCGGCCTGCCCAGGGAGGGTGCTGCCGCATACCATCATGCTGCGCTTCCTCACTGTGCTTGCCGAGGAGGCGGTCAGTCCGGTCAACATCGACAGTGCAGCCCCGCAACGCATGCGGGTGGGTCCTGGACTCTGTACTAGTCTTGACATGGAAGGCTTCCATACGGGACTTGGGGCAAGCATCTTTCCATGCTGATGCATGTGTTCGCGTCATTATCAGTGAGCGCTCTTGTTGCCGATGTTGTGATAAACTCAAGCGAGTACGCATCCAAGCGGAGACCACGGCGTTGTGCACGTATGGTCATCACGCTGTTTGCGCTTCATAAGGCTCCAACTTACATGCTGTACTCAGCTCTTGCAGTGCTACTTATGACGACCGCATGCCAGGCAGACATGCAAGCACAGTGTTGCCGGTTTCGGTGAGTCAGGGAGGAGAGTCAGTGTGGAGACATTGCCGCGCCAGGTGTGTGGTTGGGGCAGAGATGTCCTTCAGTGGCTGGCGTCCGAGCTGCTGAGGGCGGCTGAGAGAGAGCGCGCTGATGCCCTGCACTGCTTTGGCGCCTGGTCGAGGCGCGGCCCCTGCCCTCGTGCACATGCAGCCCCATGGTTGTTGCGCTTAGCTTGGTACCATGCTCCTGCACTGCTGCTTCATGCGCAGAAAGTGTGAGACGAGGAGTATCCTGGCTTGTAGAGGTGCGTGGGCTCAAGCGTCATATTGCAGCCTGGTCTCAGACCATATCACAGCCCTGCCAGCAGCTGGTGCGTATGATCGCGAGGCGCGAGGCCGCCGGCGAGCTGGGCGGCCAGCCAGCCGCATGCTCACTGTTCGGGGTTGCAGGCAGGCTGGGTGTGCTGCATGAGCCGGACGTGCCGGTAGAGGCTGTACGAGCGCTGGTGGCCGCCACATTTGATGCGCTGGTGGGAGACGACGCGGGTGCCCGCCCTGCGCCGACTTCACCGTGCCAAGCGCCAGCAGAACACTGCACAGCGTGATCTCCCGTAAACACTGACTGTCTCAGCGAAAAGCTTCACTTCGCACATGAGCGGCCACAACGCCTGCTGGACCAGCAGCGCAACGTCACACGAGTGTCAGAGACCTGGCCATGTTACAGCATCATCAACGTGCGAAACCGCCGGCGGGCAGGCGCGGCCGTCGCGGCAGCCGCGGCGGCCGACCTCGTGGTCGAGCACGCGCCGGACGGGCTGCAGGAGGAGCTGCTGCCGCGCATGGCGCCGCTCCCAGTGGCAGTCCTGCAGGCGCGCCCTCGCCCACGCAGCCCAGTGCACTGGCCTCCTCTGCGTGTCTTAGGGTAGGGCAGGGTTTGGGCGGCAGCAAGCACACTCGCTGACGGCTGTCAGCTGTGTTCGCGCATGCAAGCCCCTCAAGCATGTGGCCGCGGCAGGCCGCGGCCGCCGGGGACGCCGATCGCGCCGAGGCGCTGTGCGTCACATACGCCGCATTCTGCAGCGCAAACGCCTGGCTCCTCGCCTCGCGGAGGCCCGAGGTGCGAGCCAGGCAGGCGCGTGGACGGCGGGCAGGGTGGCGGCTGCTTTCGTCTGACATCAGCATGTGCATGTCAGTACGCTGCGAGGCACGATGCAAGGCACGCGATACAAGTTACGTAACTGCAAGCTGTTGAGACGCATGCAAGCGCGGTGACCGAGCGCAGAGCCTCGCGCATGCATTTGAAAAGGAGGCAAGAGTGATGCGGATGATGCGGGGCAGGGCCATGTGCTGCTGGAGGGCCTGCTGCAGTGCGCATGCCTACCCGCCACCACAGACGAGCTGCCGGTTCGCACCTCTGCCCGCCCTTGCTGCCATGCAAGAAGTCGATCTGTGTCGGCGATGGTGGTTCCCGGGTACATCCATTGTTTAAAGTACGTGGCGCATCCGCATCCTGAGCACTGGTTCAAGTTGCTGCTGTGTTATGCAGACTCTGGCGCGCCAGAGAAACCCTTGTGCTTGACCTTAAGCTATGTCTGTGCCCACACACTGCCGGCGCACTGCAGGCGTCTGGAGAGCCTGTGGCCGCTGCGGCGCTGGCAGCTTGGGCATCTGTTGGGGAGGCGCTGGACGGTCTTGCGCCCAACCAGTGCGAACCCAGCTCTGCTGCTGGAGCCAGGTTGTCGCAGGGCAAATCGTGCCCGGCACTGCGGCATCGCCTGCAGAGGCAGCAGGTTGCTCTGCCAGGCTGAGCGGCCCCTGTTCGTGGATCACAGAGCTAGGGTATACTCTATACCCTGACGTTCTGGCCGTGAACCTGGCCATGAGAATGCAGCAATGTGCGGCGTGCTGTGCCCCTGCGGCCGTGACTGTCCTGCTGCTGCGGCACACCATGCACAGGCTGCCTGGCACGCGTCTGTGCCCCACCCTGGGAACGCTGGCGCACCTGCCGATGGTGGGGCCAAGTGCTCCACTTGTGACCTGTAAGTCCTGATCACGATTGCACACCTCATGCCGCAGACCTTAGCCAGCAAAGCATATAAAGCATACTCCCCTGCCATGGCAGGCACATGGGCGCGGATGCCGCCCAGGACGCATTTGCGCGCTTCTTGCGCGCTCTGCTGGGCGCGCTGGGTGCGGCGCCCGCGGGGGCGGGCCCTGCTGACGCAGCGGAACATGGCGTTGCTGCGGGCCACCAGCACGCGTCCCAGCAAGAAGCTGAGGCGCTCCTGGCAGTGCATGCCGAGGATGCGCTGCATGCGACGGCGCGCGTGCTGGGCGCGCCCGGCTACGCCCGCATCGTCGCGGACGCCGCGCGGGCCGGGAGCGCGCTGGGCGCGTCGCCCGACGTGCGGCTCGGCCTGCTGCAGGCGCGCTCCCTCAGCGCTCCCTCCCTCAGCGCTCCCTGCAGGATGCGTCATGCGGGCTTGCTGTCTCCCGGCAGTACAAACACGCATTAAGCAGCCAAGTGCAATGAAGCCCAGTTTAGAACAGTGAACATGATGTGGTCTGCTGCGGCGGGCCCTGTGTGCGCACCAATGTCTGGACATCATGTGTGTCAGCTTCGCAAACGAGGTTGGGAGACATGTCAAGGCGCGGGATAGAATGTGCGCTGCCAAGCGCGTACGCGCGCGCACAGGCGGCGCTGCTGGCGACACGCGCGGCCGAGGAGCTGCTCGGCGAGGCGCTGTCGGCCGAGGGCCCCGAGTCTGGAGCGCCCGGCGCCCAGGCCGCCGGCGCGGCCGCCGTCGCGGACGCGGTCACGCTGACGCTCTCCGCGGCGGCCGCCGCTGCGGCCGGCGGGGAGGCCTGGGCGGCGCAGCTGCGGGCGCGGCTCCTGGACGTGCTGAGCCAGCTGACCATGCCGCTCGTCCGCCACGCGCTGGCGTCTGGGCGTGATGCGCAGGCGCGCCGACCGCGGCACCACGCCAGGCTGGCGCTGCTTGCGCTGCTCGAGCGCTCCGCAGTGGCACAGCCGGGCCTGTTGCTTCCGACTAGAGCCAACATGCGGCGCCTGTCGCTGGCGCCTGCCACGGCTTGCGTTGCCACGCCATGCAATCAGCGCCCCCGCCCGGCACCTGACCTGCATGAGGCGCGCCCGAGCGCAGCGTGCGAGCCGCGCTCCCACGCGACGCAGGCGCTGCTCGCATTCGCGCTGGCCGAGGCGGGCGGCGCGCTGCGGCAGCCGCGGCTGGCGAAAGCCGCGGCCGCGTGCGTGCTGCGCGCATGCGAGGGCGCCGCCGCCGACGAGCTGGCCCTGCCGCAGGGCACCCTGGACGCTGCTGCACGCGCTGCTCGCGCCCCCCACCGGCCTGGACCTTGAGGCGCGCGGCGCCGCGCGCGCCGCGCGCTGCACGGAGTGCGCTGTGCATGCCTGCGCGTGAAATAGGTACTTTCCAGAGTGATGGTGCCACCTGACCGACACAGGCAGCGCAGTCAAACCGAAGCGGCGCATGCTGACAGGCCTGCCTGCCTCAGCTCTGTATGTGGGTGCCGTTGACGGAGCAGGGTGGAGTAGTATCACAGCACAAGCTCACCATCAGAGGTGATGCACTCAGGAAAGATTGCACTCGGGTAGTAGAAGCTCGCAGCAGAAGGGTGCTTGCCTTTCTGCGACGGCCGCAGCGCGCTGGCGCCTGGCTATGGCCGCACGGATCAGTCTGTTGACGGCCCGGCGCGCCCACCGCAGGTGGAGCAGGAGCTGGTGAGGGCCGCCGCGCACTGCCTGCCCCTAAATATAACTCTGCCCTATACCCCTAAGCCCTACATAGCGCGCCCGCCGCAGGTGGAGCAGGAGCTGGTGGTGGCCGCCGCGCACTGCGCATGCGCCAGCGCCGGCGCGGGCGCGTACGCCGCCACGCTGCAGGAGTTGCTGCGCCCGCTGCCGCCCGCGCTGGCCGCGCTGCGGGCGGCCGCCAGCGCGGCTGCGGCCGAGTCTGCCGGGTGTGCGCACTGCCAACCTGGCAGAGGGTGGGTGGGAACTGCCGCTGCGAGATGGCGCCTCGGTCGCCAGGCCAGGCCGTGCTGCAGGTGCTGCAGCTACCATGGGCCTGGCAGGGAGGGCTTGCATGAGGGTGGGAATACCTGAGCGATGCCGTTCTTGTATGAGCAGGTCATTGCGCGCAAGGAGGCAGCCCGTGCATGCGTACTGGGCAGTGCCCTCTTGTGAGGTGTGTGAGTACGGAGCGAGTGCACGGCGGCAGGGCGGGCGGCGCCCGCGACCGCGCCGCGGCTGCCCTGTCCGAGGCGACGCGCATGGTTGGCCGCTTGCGCGCCGTGCTGCAGCAGGCGGGGACGTTTGTGGGGCAGCGCAGCGCGCTGAACGGTGCGCCTGACTCTAGGACTTTTTCGGTGCTAGGCTGCGCGCTGGCGGCGCATACGCCCACGGCCCCTGGACCCGGGGCCTGCTGACGCTGCTCCTTGGTTGCTGCTGTTTTGGTGCAACCCTATGTAGTGGCCAGCTCTGCATGCGTGTCGGTGTCAGCGCCTGCGACGGCCTGCCTTGTCTAGGAGTAGCTGCGGCTTGAGTTGTTGCTTGCGCATTTGAGTACGCTGGGACATGCTTGAAAAGCAAAGGTTGTGTAAGCCGCCGCTCATTTGTGAGACCGCTGCTCCTGGTGAAACAAGGTTGCAGGCATGCCGGCGCCGCACTGGCATTGGCAGCATGTTGCGCAGGCAGCGCCTCTCGCGATGTGCCTGCGGAGTACGGCTGCCGCAGCCGTCAGCCTGCGCACCAATGCCGCTCGCTGCGCCTCGACTCCCAGCGCTTGGTCTCATGCGCCCACGGCGGCGTGCTCTGCAGGCGCGCCGGCGGGAGCGATGGCGGTGGCCGCGTTCGTCGAGGCGTGGCCGCCGCTGGGGGCGCTCGTCGCGGCGGCGCTGCCGGGGCCGGCCGCGGCAGGCGCCGGCCTGCGCGCCGAGGCCGCGCGCTGCTGCACGCAGGCGCTGCGCGCCAACGAGGCGGCCGCCGCGGCCGCGCTGCCGGCCGCGGCGGCCGCCGCCGGCGCGGCCTTCGCGCTGCCCGGCGGCCATGCGTTTGCCGCGCCGCTGGCCGCTGCGCTGGACCTGCTTGCCTGCTGGCGCGCCGGCCGCGGCCCGCAGCGCGGCCCGCCGCTGCCTGCCCCGCTCATGCTCGAAGGCGTGCGGGCGGCCCGGCTCCTGCTACCTGCACGTCCTGTGCGTGCCTGTGCGCGCTGGTGGCCATTGTATTGAGCGTGAGAGTCAGCCGCCCCACTGGGCGTAACATCAAACGTTACACCGGCCAGAAGGTGACTACGATCAAGTGCTCGCCAATGCTCATGACTGTTGGTCGCAGACTACAAGCGCATTGCCTTGCCTTCTAAATAACGGGAGAGACGTTGAATTTGGATTGAATGAAATAATGATAGACTGAAGGAATGAATGCCGCGCTGCGCGCAGCCGAGGCCGCGCTGGCTGCGGCGCTGGAGGCCGTGGCCGCTGCGCCGGCGGTGGCCGCGCTGGCCGCGCCCGGCGGCGGCGATGCCGCCCCCGACCTGGCGCAGGCAGCCGCGGTGCTGGCGACGGCGGCCACGCGCGGCGCCGGCGGCGCGCCCGCGCTGGCGCAGCTGGTCGTGCTCAGGGTCTGCCCCGCGTGCGCCGCGGCCGCGCACCCAGACGTCGCCGCGGCCGCGCTCGCCTGCCTCGAGGCGCTGCTGGGTGCGCGCGCGTGGCTGCGCTACGCCCGCCCGCACCCGCGCCTGCTCGCCTGAGGGCCTCGGGGCATGCGTGGCTGACGCAGGCGAGCAGGCAATATTTTGACATGCGTGAGCAGAGGCGCTCGCTTTCGGGGCCTGGCGCCCATGGCCGCGCCGTGCCTGCACGCCATTAGCGCGCACCGGGGCATACGTCCAGCGCACCATGTGCGTTGCGGCTGTGCGGACGCCTCAGCTGAGGTGCACAGGGGCGAGAAGTGCAGCGGACTGAACAGGCCGTGCGCGCCAGCAAGAGATGTCATGGATGCCTAGCATCATGAGCGGTGCATGGCACTCGCGCACCTGGGGTGTAAGCTGCAGAGGGCAGCGTGTCCGCTCCCACGAGGGGCCTGTCCTGACGGCCCGGCGCGCAGGTGCATGCTACGCGCCCACGCCGGCGGCGCAGCAGCTGCTGGCGGCGGCGGCTGCGGCGGGCCCGGCGATCGCGGGCGGTCTGCTGCGTGCGCTGCTCGCGCTGTCGCCCGCGCTGCGTGTGCACCGCTGCGCACACGTGATGTGCGGCCTCGCGGGTCTGCCGCACACCCGGCCCCCGCCGCCGCCGCCGCCCCCGCTGCCCTTGCCGCCGCCGCCGCCTTTGCCGCCTTTGCCGCCGCTGCCGCCGCTGCCAGCCTGTCCGGCGCGGGTACCAGGGTCTGGGCTTCACGCAGGGTATCACGAAGGGCCCGCATATGCCCCGGTAGTCGCCTGGCTGGCGGCCGCCCTGCGCGAGCTGCCGCCCGGCGCGCTGCGGCCGGGGGAGGCAGAGAGCCTCCTGAGCGAGCTGGCGCCGCCTCTGACCGACGTGGCGGCGGCGGCTGCAGAGGCCGCGGCGGCGGCGGCCGAGGCCGGGGCCACGAGTGCGGCAGGCGCGCCTGACGGCGAGGCGGCCGCGCTCCCCGTGGACGCCATGCCAGGCGCGGCGCGGGCGGTCAAGCGCATCCTGCGCGCCTTTGCCGAGCGCCACCAGCGGGCTTCGTGACGCTGCGAGCGCATGCCGTTCGGCGCGTGTGCTGTGAGCAAAGGCAGCTGAGCCCGCCATGCAGTAAGAGCAGGGTCTGATGTTGTGAGAGGTTTTGTACTGTGTGCGGACACTGATTTAGGGCCGGGCAAACTGTCGGCGGCTCCTGTGCGCATCCGTTAGTGTCACCTACAAAGCGCATGCCACACCCCATGGGGGCTACCTGGCGCCGAGCAGCCGGCGCTAGGTGCACAGCGCCATGCGAGCGTGCGCTCTCCGCTTCGGAGGTCAGGCTGCAGGTCCTGTTCATGAGGCGTCTCCGGTGTGGATAAGTAAGTCTGATGGCAAGAGTGCGGTTACTATGTCATTGTGCATGTACACTGTGCATTGTACACTGCTGAGCGAACAACAGAACCCGCCACACAAACGCTGTTGCCGCACACGTGGTGAGAAGCATGTCTATAGCAGGACGGTTCATTGCGCTTTTAGCCCAGCACCATGACACGCCTTGCTTGTTCACTGCAAGCCGGAGCGGTGCTGCACCTGACGAAGGGTGTGGGGAGCAACGCGTCACAGAAAAGAGAATTACACGTATGCACGTCTACCTACCCCCGTATGACCTGACCGCTGCCAGTGTAAGACGCCGATCACAGCGCAAGATGCGAGGCTGGGTGTGCCATGGGCCCCTGGGCCGGCATGCTTGCTCCCTGCTGTACCTACCCCACCTCCCCAGGCCCGAACAACACAACACGTGCAGTGCGCATGGGGCAAGAAGCGCGCAGGCGCTTATTGCAGCACATGGTGAGTCCGTACAGGGCGCTGTGCGGGTCAAAATGCCTGCCATTGCTCGGCTGCCCCTTGCGTTATTGCCCCCATCTGGCGCTCAGAATAATGCCAGGCGCTATGGGCGCGCTTGTCATGAGGCTGGGTGCGGTGGCGACGCCAGGAGCATACACTTCTCTGGTTCCCCACAACCCATGCACTACCCCCTTCAGGAGCAGACGCGGTGTGTTTTTGTGCTCTGGGCAGCGTCGCTATCGCCGCGCAAGTGCAGCTGTCTTGATCGTTATTTCTTGTGTTATCCCAAACAGCTGCGCGCCCCGGCGCAGCCCCACAGAGAGCCAGCAACCCTTGCAAGTTATGAGCGACCAGCTGTGCGCAAGCAGCCAGCCGGGTGCGATGCGAGGGCGGTGCACAAAAGTGCGCACTGGCGGCGAGGCGGCTACGGGACAGTTCTTGGATAGCGCTGCAGGCGGCGCCCGAAAAGCAAAGTGCATCCAGTGGAACGCATGCTATGACAGGAGCAGCCTGGCGCACAGGCGCGCGCAGGGTGCGAGACTCGCTCGCCAGCCTGCTCCCCAACCAAACCAGCCCCCCCTGCCAGGGTACGCATACCCGGGCAGCTCATGCCGTGAGGGGGGGGGCAGCCGGGATATAAAAGGTGCTCTTCTTCAGACACCACGCACATACAGCACCGCGCCATACAGCCCCCGCCAGGGTCCCCGCTTCTAGCGCGGGTGCCCCTCTGTCCTCATGTGAGCGCCTTGTGCTGGGAAGGCAGTGCGCCAGCCTGCGCACCGCCCTGATCCCCCTCCGCCCCCTGGCCCCCCTCCATCCCCCGTAACCACAGTGTACGCGCTTCCCACCACAGCACCAAGGAGAAGGCACTCCTGGAACCCAGGTCAACATGTCAAGGTCCGCATGCACGCGCCTGCAAGCTCTTTTGCTCGGCGGCGCGCCAGGCTGGAGCATTGCAGGGGCTGCCGTTTCATTCAAAGCCAAAGTCCCCCCCTTCTCAACGCATAGCCGCGCAGTATCTATTCGGGGCGTGGGACTGCCCCCTGCACATGTGCCCCACTGCTGCAAGTTCAAACGCTGCGCAATATCTAGCGGGGTCGCATGCAACCGCCCCAGACCAGCCACACCAGAATATGTGATATGTACAGGCAAGCAACAGCAGCCCGCGGAGCTCGCGGCAATCAGTGGGTCACAGAGGCTTGGGTGGTGTGCCCGGCGCAGCGCCCCGCCCCCGCACGCCGGGCACACGACACAGGCAGCGCGCAGTGCGCGTTTCAGCAACGGCCTGTCGGAAGGCCCAGGAGGCGAGCATCACACAGCGCAAAGCACGGGTGTGCATTCATTGTCATTGTCCGGGGAGGGGGGCGCGGCTGGGCTGCAGCCGGCCAAGAATCAGAAGAAAACACCGCCGAGCGACGGCTTGGAGCACTCAGTACGTCCATGCATCCGGGAGGGCCGGCCTGTCTATGGCGCACGCCGTGTCGCCTGCGCGCCACCGAGCGCAAGTCAGGCGGCGGCCTTCAGCTGGATGGACACGCCCTCTGCGCTCCGCAGGAGTCAAGGCGCAGGGTGCGCAGGCTGGCCTCGCATTGTGCGCTCAGGCTGCCTGGCAGGTATGCGCTCAGCAGCAACAAGCTGCCGCACAGGGATCCTGCGGCCGCCTGTGTCCTGAAAGAAGTGTCGGCGGCTGACGAGCCAGCCTTGCACCACAACAAACTGGGCTATGCACTGGGCACTGCTGCAGCGGCGCGGCGCGGCAGGGTAGGATAGGACAAACCTGCGAGGTGGCCGCCCTGCGGCATGCGGAAGAACTTGGCCACCAGCGCATCAAGAGCCTCGCTGCTGCCCCCGGCGCACTGCCCGGCGTAGCCCAGCACGCCCGCGCCCGCCGCCGCGGGCCCCGCGTCATGCGGTGGCAGACAGCCCAGCGGCGCCAGGGCGTCCATGCCGGGGGACCCCGCGAGCGACGCCGCGGGCGAGCCGCGGCCCAGCGAGAAGAGCGACGACGCGCTGCTGGCCGGGCTGCCGTGCAGCGCGCCCTTGGGAGCGCCCGCGCCGGCCAGCAGCGCAGCCGGGCCGCCTCCGCCGTGCGTGCCGCCGCCGCGCCGGGTCGGCGGCGCCGCGCACGGGAGGAATACGCCGGTGCCGCCAGAGGCAGCCGCGCCCTCGGCGCGCGCCGAGGGCAGCAGCCAGGGGGCGCCCAGGGCGGCGTCGTGTGCCAAGGGGCACGGCTTCGTCGGGAGCACGCGCGCATGGGGTGCGCCATTGCGGCCGCCGCGCGCCGCCCGTGCCCGTGCGCCGCTCGGGCGCGAGCTGCACGCACAGAAACAGGACTTGGTTGCTGGAGAGCGGACTCAGCAAGGCCAAGTGCCTAGCACTCAGGCTCTGGGAAGGTGCCCTGTTGAGTGCAGGCAGCTGTGCCCATGGCAAGGCACACTTAGTCCCGAGGACTTGCTGAGTAGCTCGGGTGGCAAACGGGCACGCTCATGAACGCGGCCAGCACAGGCAGGCCTCCACGCCACAGGGGCCTGCCGGGCCGGGCTGTCGCATGGCAAACCGAATTTTGGTTGCGCCCGTGCCTGGGGGGGATGCCAACAGGCGGTGCCGGCGCGAAGAAAGCCTCCTGGCTTGCCGGCGGCATGAAGGCTGCAGATAGGGCGGCCTGCTCCGTCTTCGGGCACGGCATCAGCAGCCCGCCCGCGGCGGGCGGGGCGTAGGCAGGCTGCTGGAGCTCGCCGCTCCTGATCAGGTTGGCATCTGCCTGCTGGGCGGCCGCACGCTGCACCTCCCGCGCCAGCGTGGCCAGCTGCTCGTGAGTTAGGCCCTGCAAATGCCAAGCTCCGACTCAGCTCCCGGGCGCCCCAAACGCGACGCCAGCTTGCCCTTGACGGCGCCCGACAGGCCCAGAACAGGAGCATGAGACAGCAAGCAAGCCAGCCTGGCTGTGTCGGAAAATGTGCATGGCCAATGCATAACCCTAGGCATGGAGCACCATGCAGACGTCCCTCACCTTGGCTGGCAGGAATACGCCGTCGGGCGTAAAGACGGCGCCGCAGTCAAAGGCGCCCTCGAAATGCTCCCCGCCCTGCAGCGGCGCCTGGCTCGAGAGGTAGGCGGTGCTTAGCAGCTGCGCCTGCTGTGCGCTCAGGGGCAGCTGCGGCGCCAGCGCGCTCGCCGCCACGTCCATGCTCCTGACCGCTCAGAAGGCGGCTGCCAACGGGCGCACAAACGCCGCGAGCGCCTGCTGTTTGCGGTACACGAGGCGGGCTGGCGGAGCGCGCGTGGGCTGACCAATTGCAGCGGCCTGCTGCGCTGACAGAGGGGATGAGTGAAAGTTGGAGCACTTTCCTGCCGCTATTCAAAACGTGCCCTAACACCTACAAATGGCTACTTGACGTCTCCCCGCGCACCAAAGGAGACGATCTGACAAGTACAGCGACAAATATAGCGAGTCGCCACCGTGTTGTGTGGTATGTAAGCTACTAGCGTGGGTGCAGCGCTTGTCTATGTGTGCAGGCAGGGACGTGCTGTTTGGCCACGAGATTCCCTTTCCCTTGGGCGACCTGGTGTTTGCGGTCGCGACTGTTGCGCTCTTCCTGCCGGCCGTGTGCGTGGTGCACTGGACGCTCGCCGGCGCGCTGCGGCTGTGCGCGGGCAAGGCGCGGGCGCCGTGAGCGCGCGGCCGCGGCCGCGGCGATGATCTCGCAGTTCTTCATCCTGTCGCCGCGCGGCGACACCATCATCACCCGCGACTACCTGGGCAACGTGCCCAAGGTGAGCGCGCAAGTGATGCGCGTCCTCTCTTGCCGCCACCGGCCAAGAGGCGTCCTTGTGCGATGCTTGCTGGGACCAGGGGACTGAGCAGTGCGTTATGCAACCGGGCAGGGCAGCACAGAGGTGTTCTTCCGCAAGGTCAAGTTCTGGGACGGCGGCGGGCGCGACGCGCCGCCGGTCTTCCACGTGGACGGCGTCAGCTACCTGCACGTCAAGGCGTGCTCCCAGTGAGGGCGGCGAGCGCTTCCGCACCAGCAGCACTGTTCGGCAAGCGCGCGTGCCGTGGCAGTGACTCCCGACACCTGCCCCACACGTGCGCATGGAGCCTGACGCCCGGGACGCTTGGGGCGGGCGGTGTGCAGCAGCTGCAACAGACGTGCAGTTACTCTGCGCACTAGCATGGCTGCGTCACTGCGCACGCAGGACGGCGACGTGCTGCTGGTGGCGACCACGCGCGAGAACGTGTCGCCGTCGCTGGTGCTGGAGCTGCTGCGGCGCGTGGGCGGGATCATAAAGGCGCGCGCCGCGGGGACCGCCGCATGTGGACGCTTGGGCGCACGCGAGCGGCGTGCGATACGCACCCGCAAGCGCGCGCAGCGGGGGGGCGCCGTGCGGAGTTGCTTGGGAGCATGCGAGCGGCGTGCGCCGCGCGCCCGCAGGGGCGCGTGCACTGGGGTTCAGGACTGCGGGGCCATGTGCTGTCCGGCCTGTGAGGCTGCGCAGCTCGTGCGGCTCAGCCTTGGCTGTTCGGCCCTCACCCAGCCTGGCGCCTCGGATGCGCTGCCTGGCAGGCAGGCGCACTCCAAACAGCAGGGGGAGCCGTGTGCGCGCTTGCGTCGCGTGGTTCCGATGCGGCGGCGCTCGCGCGCGAGCAGCCTGTGCAGGAGCTCCAGTCGGACTGGTCTGCCAGGCAGCGGGCGGGGGGGCACGGTGTACGCCATACAGAGGGCGTGCCCCGAGCCATGTCAGGTTGCTCTTCGAGGGCTGCCGCGCGAGGCGCGCGCGGGGGCGACCGCGCGGCGCGGCGGCGCGTCAGGACTACTGCGGGCTGCTGAGCGAGGAGGCGGTGCGCAAGAACGGCGTGCTGCTGTACGAGGTGCTGGACGAGGTCATCGACTATGGCTTCCCGCAGAACAGCAGCTCGGCCGCGCTGCGCGAGTTCGTGCTCAACGAGCCCACCGTCCTGCACTCTGCGGCGCGATGACCCTACCCTGTCTCCCCATGTGGTACCCTGGGCGCGCCTCCTGGCCCGCCCGGCTGAGCGCCTGGGCGCGCGCGCTGGGAGCAGGCCGCGAGCTGCTTGCGCGCGTCCGCAACGTGCCCACACTGCCGCGCCGCGGGCTGTGGGGTCCCCGCTGCCATGCGCTTTCGAGTGCTTGTGCACAGTTCTCGAATCGCCGGTGCCTGCTCTGTAGGCATGCAACCGCCAGCGCGCTGGCCACCCCGCCGCCGCCCTGCGGGCCCGCCCGGCGTTGACGCGCGGCGCGCGCGCGCGCAGAAGGGCAAGGCCGCGGCCGCGTCCGCGGCGGGCGTTGGCCGCGGGCCGACCGGCGTGATCAAGTCGGTGCTGGACACGTCGCGCGCGGGCGGCAAGGCGCGCGACGAGATCTTCGTCGACATCGTCGAGAAGGTCTCCTGCACCTTCTCCTCCAGCGGCTACGTGCAGACCAGCCAGATCGACGGCGCAATCCAGGCGCGCCGCCCTAACCCTACCCTGCACCCGCCCGCGCCGACCGCGCCCCGCTCTTGCAGCTCCTCACCCTGCTGCGGCCCCTGCTGTGCAGCGCGGCGCACGCCCTGCGTCCAGCCATGGCTGCCTCGCTCTGCGCCCTCCTGCGAGTTGCACAGTGCGCTCCCATGCCGGCGCCCCTGCACGCGGCGCGCGCGCAGGTACGCTGGGAGGCAGGGCGCCCGCGTTTGTCTCCCCGGCCGCGCAGGCAGCCCTGCCCCTGCATGAGCAGGCTCGGCGGCCGCGCTGCTCGGCCCGCACTCTCGCTCCCTGGCCCCGAGGCAGCACACTTCTAGCGCAGCGGGCGGTCCGGGCGCTCACCGGACCGGGCGGCCGCGCAGGTGAAGAGCTACCTCACCGGCAACCCGCCCATCGCGATCGCGCTCAACGACGGCCTGGTCATCGGCCGGCGCGAGGGCGGCGGCGCGGACTTCGGCTACGGGCGCGCGTCGGACCTGGTGCAGCTGGACGACTGCAATTTCCATGAGGCGCGCGCCCGCTGGGGTTGGCGCCGCGCGCTGCGCGGGCCGCCCGCGCCCTGCTGGAGCCCGGGCCGGCGGCGGACAGGGTTGTGGGCCGGTGGGCGGGTGTCGAGACACGTCCGCGCTGCTGCACGTTGCTGCCGCGGGGCAGCTGGCGGGCCCGGCCCCTGCTCCTGTGAAATGTGTGGCCGGTGTGTTGGGGCCTCCGCCGCTGCGCGCCCCCGGGCGGCGGCTCTGTTAGCGGCGCGGGCCATGCGCAGGAGCCGAGAGGTGCGGCGCGCCCGGTGGCGCGAGCGCACGCGCGCGACGAGCAGCGCGCTGCTGCGCGGCCCCCGCACTCTCCGACTGGACTCATTGCGCCCGCCCGAGCAAGGCTGTTACAGCGGCGACGCGCGCGGCGCGCAGAGCGTGTCGCTGGAGCGCTTCGAGACGGAGCGCACGCTGGAGCTGGTGCCGCCGGACGGCGAGTTTGCGGTCATGAACTACCGCTCCACGCACCCGTTCAAGCCGCCGTTCCGCGTGACCTGCAGCGTCGAGGAGGACGCGCACTCGGCCTTCAAGGCGCGCGCCCCGGCGCCGCGCCGGGGGCACGGGTGCCCGGCGCGTCAGGGCGCCCGGCGGGGCCATGGCGCCCCGGGCCTTGCAGCGCGGCGGGCCGCGCGCGCCTAGCCTACAGAGCGCGCGCGCGCACGTGGCAATGGGACCAGGAAGCTCGAAGAGCCCCTCTGGCGTTTTGGTGGCGGGGCTGCATCTGTTGTCAGCGCGTGCAGGCGGGGTGCAGCCAGGCAGACATCTTTGGTGCTTTCCGCATTGCAGACGAGCCTGCATGCAGGGCAGCCCCGCAGGCTGCGAGCAAGATGTCAACGGTCTGTGGTGTGTGGTTTGGTATATTGTGTGCGGACGCAGAGCACCAAGTGAAGAGGAGGGGGTGAGCGCCACCACGCCGCAGGCCCTATTGCGCGGCACCTGCTGGCGGCGGCTTGCCAGGCGGTTCTGGTAGGGTAGGGTAGGGTGGTAAGGTAGGATGTGACCCTCAACCCTGGCGCCCCGCCAGCCAGCAGCGTGCGGACGGCAGGCCGTGGTCGTGCTGACGGTGCGCGCGGACTACGCGGCGGACAAGGCGGCGAGCGCGCTGGAGGTGACCGTGCCCTTCCCGCGCGCGGTGCAGCGCGTCTCCTGCGAGCCGGAGCGCGAGCCTAAGCCGGCCGGCTCGCAGGTGCCGCGCCGCGCCCCCCGCCTCCGCGTGCTGCCCGCGCCGGCTCGAGCTGGGCTTCGTGTGGCGGCGGGCGCTCTCGCTCGGGGCTCAGGCCCTCTGCGCAGCACCCTGCGCCCGTGCTCGGCAACAAAGCCGCCTGACCCGGCCGAGTCTGCGACGAGGGTCAGACAGTCGGATGTGTGTGGCGCGGTGCCACGCGGGTCGCGTGCTGTCACACCGAGGAACGGGCACCTACCAGGCGCCAAAACGTCAAGCGCCAGCATAGAGCGAAGCTGGGCGCCTCCCCATGAAAGCGTGCCTGTACAGGGTGCTGGTACTTTTAGGGGGGTGCGGTGAGGTGCGAAAACGTGCGGCGCGCGCGCGCAGAGCTGGGACTGGCAGGAGCGCGCGCGGAAGCTGGTGTGGAAGCTGCGCAAGGTGGCCGGCGGCAGCGAGGCCGCGCTGCGCGTGCGCGCCACGCTGGACGACGGCCTGGGCGCCGCAGGCGTGCGCCGCGGCGTGGGGCCCGTGTCGCTGCAGTTCACCATCCCCATGCTCTGCGCGTCGCGCCTGCAGGTGCCGGCCCGGCCCCAGCCCGCTCCCATGAGCGGTAGTGCCGCGCTTCGCAGGCCTGGCGCAGCTGATGCAGCGGCTGCAGCGCCCAGAACCGGCGTGTCTCTGTTCTTGCTGCGCGCGAGTTGCCGCGCCGGCCACCGCCGGGCATGCGCGTGCGAGGAGCGCTGGTGGTAGCGCCGCACGCTGCCAAGGGCGCCAGGCGCCCAGTGCCTGCATCCTCTGGATGGCGCTGTCGGTCGTCACGCGCTTGTGTGGGGCGCGCGCGCAGGTGCGGTATCTGCAGATTCCCAAGCGCGACAGGAGCTACCAGCCGTACCGCTGGGTACGCTACGTCACGCTGTCCAGCTCGTACGTGGTGCGGACGTAGGGTGTAGGGTTAGCGCCGGGCGGGCGCCATGTGCGACGTCGTCTGGTCTGCTGGGTTCAGCGTCGTCGAGTCGCACGCGGCGCGCATGTCCCTGCCTGCAGTGCATTGCCATGCATGGCCCGGCGTGTCTGCTCGCGACGGGCCTCCTGGCCCTGCCTAGAGCCGGGCGGCAGTTGGTTGCTGCTTAGGAAGGTGCCAGGGCCTGCCCGCGACCAAGCGGGCTGGCTGCCGGCTCAGGGAGGGCGCCATGCGTCACTCAGGAGGCGAGGTGCTGGAGGCTAGGCTGTTGCAGGCATGCATGCAAGCGCACTTACAAAAGCGCACCCGGCCGATGACCGCTCCCGGCCATGCTGATCAGGCCCTGCCTCCGCATGGCTAGCATGCAGTTAGTCAGGTCTCCCAAAGCGCTGTAATGAAAGAGGCCAGAGGACAATTGATGACTCCAAGGTCATGTCACACCGCGTGCGCTCCAGCGTGTGTTGCTGCACCTTCAATGCGGTGCTTGACATTGTCCATCATGCTCTGGCTTGCATGTCGCACCCACAAGCTAAGCAGCAGTGTACCCCCCACACCCCCCCTCCCAGCAGACAGCAGCACCGTGTTTATAGGCTGTCTGCACATGCATGAGGATATGGTCAATGAAACACCCGCCAGCAGTGCGCAAGGACGATATGGCAATGGTAGCGCCAACAACCCTACCTGTGCAGTGGGTGCTTCCCATGCGCTCCATTCATCTTTCATTTCTGCTAACAAGTGCGCCGCTACGCCACCCGTATCTGCCACAGTAAATGGGGACTTTTCCGTTGGACTGTCACCTTAGTGTACAAGCTTGCAAATTACCACCTCACAGGACGTGTAAACACATAAGGCTTCAGCAAAGCATGTCCAACATGTGTGTGCTAAGTATGCGCTAATGCTATAACCCGTTTGGGCTGTTCATGCTGCGCATGTGCTGCTGATGGCAACTGCCTTGGGAGTAATTACTCCGTAACTATTTAAGGAGCCCGGGGGCTTTAGGATAGGCGCCACATCAGATTGGCCCGAGTGGGGCGCTTTTTTTAGTTAGACAGCCCGGGCGGGTCATCCATCACAGAGCCAGCCATGCTGCGCGGGCGAGCGCGCGCCCCGGTGTTCGGGCGGTCGCTGCACGTGCGCGCGCGCCAGACCCAAGCGCATGCGCGCTGCCCACGCCAGCTCCTTATGGTGCGGCTCACGAAGGACACTGCGCGCAGGAGTTCCCGGGCCAGCCGCAGCTGGTCAAGGACATCCTCCTGCGGCTGAAGGGCAGCCTGTGCCACAAGGACCTGTTCCTGGTGGTGCCCTCCGCACGCACGCTGGAGAAGATTTCGCTAATGCGCAAGGTAGGCTCCTCCCGGGCACACCCGCGCACGCACGCGCGCTGCGATACCTGCGCATGCGCCGGCCCGCCGCGCGCCACCTTACTGTTGGTATCGCGCTGCAGGCCTGGGACTCAGGGACGTGCCCGCTGCGGCTGGCGGGAGTGCAGGATGCTGACGCGGTGCGTGCTCCCCCGGCCTTGCTAGGGCCGCCGCGCACAGTGGCCGCGCTGACCGGGCACTTTGGCGGGACCTGTTTCACGTCAAGGCTGCGGCTTGTGGGCCTCTGAGAGTCGTGTAGAGTCGTGTGCACTGTGGCCTTCTGCAGCCAGTGTGCTGCTCCTCAAGTGCCGGCAGCGGAGGGACCGGCAAGCGCTGCGGGTGTCGTGCTGGGACGACAGCCACCAGTCACTGGTGATGGCGCGCAGATCGCCGGCGCGCTGATCCTGTGGCTGGAGTGCCTGCCGGAGCCGCTGTGGCCGCAGCAGCTGTTCTATCCGCTGCTGCAGGCGGTGGCGGAGTCCGACGGGGACGCGCGGCGGGCCAGGCTGCAGCTGCTGCTGCGCCAGGTGCGGCTGATCCAGTTTAGGAGTTTCAAAACAGCTTGAGTCGACCCCCTCGTTCCCCTGCACGTGATCTCTTTGCACGTGGTCTCATAGCAGTAACCCCCACCTATCAGCCCGTGCTTTGCTGCCTTCTGCGTCCGGGGCTGCGTCCGGGGCAGGTGCAGCGCGCCCGTGCCGCTCAGTGACTGGGCGATGCGGCGCCCAGGTCGGGTCCACGGCGCTGGTGGTGCTGTACGGCCTGCTGGAGCTGTGCCACCATCTGGCGCGCCCCCCCTCCCAGGCCCTGCGCTGACCTGTGCTGGCCCCTCGAGTTCTCCAAGTTTTTCCGCGCCTGCGTGCTCCTTCTCAACCGTTCTTTGCTCAGCCAGCGGCGTGTGGCGACAGCTGTCGCAGCGCGCTCCTGAACTGCTCGAGCTGCTCGCGCAGGTCGTCAACCACGCGCGGGCTGACGCGCTGGGCGCGCGCCTCGCGCCGCTGCTGCTGCGGCCGCCGCCGTCGCCGCCGCCGCCGGAGCAGGCGCTCGCCGACGGCGGCCGCGCAGCGTCGGCGGTTACGCTGCTCATCCGCGATTACCGCAGCCTGTTCCTGACGGCGGCCGCGCCGCCGCTGGCGCCGCCGCGGCCCGAGGGCGCAGCGGCGCTGCCGCTGCGCCCGGAGTCGCCCCGCGGCTCCCCAGGGCGCGCGCCCATCGCCGGCCTCGCCGCGCAGATGGCCGGCCGCCTCAGCGCGCAGCTCGCGCTGCGCGACAGCGGCGGCAGCGGCGCATCCGCGTCAGAGTGCCCGGCAGGGGCGCCGCGCAGCCCAGGGCCCCGCCACGAAGGCGCCTGGGACGGGGGAGCCTGCGCGGGAGGCCAGCTCGCGCGCGGACCGGCGCCGCTGGCGACAGGCGCCGTCGCGGGCGGGAGCGACGCGGGGGCGCGCGGCGCGGGCGAGCTGACCCAGCGCGGCCGCACGCGCGCCGAGGCCGACGAGATATGGGCGGCCGCGGCGGCAGCGGAGGCCGCGCGGTCGGCCGGCGCCTGCGGCGGGTGCGGGGGCGCCGGCGCTGCCGCAGACCCTGGCGCCGCTGACGCCGCAGCGGAAGCGGAGGCCGAGATCGACAGCCTGCTCAGCGGCAGCCTGGAGGCCGTGCTGTTCGAGCCGGACGACGCGGCGTTCCGGGCCGCGATCAACCCCAACCCTAACCCACCGCCCTCGGCCACCTGCAGCGCCGAGCCCGGGCCGGGCAGCCCCGAGTCGTCGGCGGGCTCCGGCTCGTCGTGGAGCGGCGCGCTGTGCGCGTCGTTCCCGCCGGGCGCGTCGCTCATCGTGTCCCCGCGCGGGGTCGCGCCGGGCAGCCTGGAGGGGGCCGAGGGCGCAGCAGCAGCAGCGGCCGCGCTCTGCGGGCTGCCCAGCCCTCCGCCCCGTCTGACGCTGAGGCAGGGCATCACGGCGGCCATGCTGGTCTGCGGCGGCGCCCGCGGCGCGCCGAATGCGGACGCGGCTGCGGCGGCGGCGGCGGCGGCCGCGGCCCAGCCGGCGGCCTGGGCCTTGGGCTCTGCGTCGCCCAAGCGCCGGCTGAGCGACGAGGCCAAGGTGCGGCTGGCAGCACCGCTCAGCCGAGGGATGCGTCAGCTGAGGGGCGCATACATCCAGCGGGTCTGTGTGGGGTGGAGCGGCAAGCGTGTTCCCTCGATTGACGGGATTGTGTCTGCCCTGCAGAGCTCTGCTCCACGCGCCTGCGCTGGGTCTGCTCCGACTGCGCCGGGTCTGGTCTGATGAAGGCGTCTGGTGGGCTCACTGTCGCCCTGTCCAGGGAGTGCACATGGAGCCTGGGTCAGAGCTGTGCCAGCCGTGCAAGCGCGTCATGCCGTGGCGCGGCGCAGGCGCTGCTGGGAGAGAAGCAGACCGTGGCGCTCGCGCGCGCGCTCGCCGATGCAGACGCGTCCAATGCATGGTGCGCCCGCTGCCTGTCTGAAAAATGTCAGTGCAGTGCGCGCCGAGCATGCGTCAGTCCTTGCTGTGCATGAGATTGCTGTGCCTGAGAGGATGAGGCGTGGCACCTGTCATGTGTCGGGTGCCCGACCCTGCTGGCCTGCCTTGCTCTGTCATGACCCCTCCACAACATCGCTTATGGAATGTGTGCCAGACAGCGAGTGGCAGCGGGTGAGTGACAAGCAACACAACCCTCATTGCACTGTTGAGGAACGGTGCTGATGTTGAGGAACGGTGCTGATACACGGTGCTGACACACGGGATCATTGCGCTGACATGCGGGTCGGCACCGCGGGCGTGCAGCCCCGGCAAGGACCCGCTGCGGCCGCTGTTCGTGCGGTACAAGCGCGCGCTGCGGGGCCAGGGCAAGCAGGGGTGAGGCCGGGGCCGGGCCGTGGCCAGTCTTCCTCGAGTGCGCCCGAGTCCCATGCTGCCCGACAAAGCATTGGGCCCACTTCAGGCGCTAGCTTTGCGAGGCAGCGTCTGGGCCATGTGGCAGCTGGCAGGCGCCAGAGTAGCTTGGCGCGGCAGGCAGGCGCCGGCCCGCAAAAAAGGCAGGCAGCTTGCTGGCTGCAGGCAAGCTCGAGCCGGCTCGCGCCCCAGCTCTCCCTCTTGTGCTTGCCTTGAAGTACACCAGCAGCCTGCGCTTGCAGGGTCCCAGGCCGCCTGCGCCCCATTTTTTGGCGCGCGTCGAGTCGTAGGCTGACATTTTTGGGACGCGTGTGCGAGCTGCATGTATGCTGCGGCGGACTGGCTACCTGCGAACACAGCTTTTGGGCTGGGGGTATGGCAGTGATAGTGAAGACCTTTGTGCTAGTGAAGACCTTTGTGCAGGCTCAGGAGACTGCGGCATGCTGATGGCAGTCGCTTCTCTTTCGTATGTCCACGCGCCGCAGCAGCCAGCGTATGTCAACGGGCCGCAGCAGGCAGCGGGGCCCGGAGTATTTGCATAGGCACGGGCAGGGATGCGTCACCAGCGCGCGTAGAGCGATGCTAGTGTGCTGGATTTCCGGCAGTATCCGCATAGCTCTGCGCCTGCGAACAGTAAGGGGCGATATGGTTTGGGGTGTGGCGTGAGATGTGTGCGGCAGGGAGCCATGCTTGAGGGTTGAGAGAATGCGTATTGTGGATTTTGTGGAGGCACCGGCACTGAGTGTGGGTTTGCAAGCGTTGCCATGTCAGTGGCCTGTGGCAGCTGGTGTGCATAGAATTTGCGTACCGAACTTGGATAGTGTGTACATGGATGAACTGTGTGGCTGGGCAAAGGCGGGCCGTGTACCCAGCTTTGAGGTGTGGGAACGTGGGTCAGCAGCGTTTTGTGTGTGACAGCGCGGGACGGCCCTGTTGCTTGACCAGTGCGGTCGTTGCCTGTGTGCGTATGCAGCTGGTCACCGAGGGCACGCGAGCTGTGCTCTGCGTTGCTGGCTGGCCGGCTTCGGGTCTTGGAATTGTAGGCGGCGAGCAGATTGTGAGTTTGTCAACGTGGTCAAGTCATCCCCGCACGACTTTGGGCGTGCTCTCTTGTAAGTTGGCTGGCAGTAAAAGCTAGAGCCAGTGTCAACATGAGATATGGCTTATGCATGGGTGGCGCGCCCGCACATGCGGGTGTGAGTTTACACCTCACCCCTTCAGTACTTCAGCTGACGCCTATACTATACTCAAATACATATATCATATAATATCAAGCAGGCTTGCTGGAGCTCCACAAGCAGCGACATGGAGACCCCAACCCGCAAGCGACGGCAAAGGGGGTCCTCCCTGCTGGGACATGCAACAAGCGTCGTGGTGTTAAGCAGGTCACAGCACAAGCGGAGTGTCAGGCAGGTGAAGACGTGGAGGAGCTCAGCGCAACTAGGCCGCCTGGTGGATCACCGTTCACACGCATACATTCCTCAGCTAGGCCACTGGTCCATGCACCCTTGGGGTTGCTCTGGGACCCTGCAAGGAGGCCCGTGGGGCGCTGCGCGCGCAGCCAGCGCGCCCCGCAGGCTACTGCTACCCAAAGCGAACCAAAACCAATCCCATAATAGCGAGGAGGCGCCTCAGCAGACTCCTGGTGGCCATCTGGAGCGCTCTCTCTGCTCCGTCCGGCATCGGCATCATGCAACCCAGCGCAAAAGCACTGCCGCATCACAAAAGGGCCTCCGACAAACCTCGGGGGCGGGCGTCATATGGCTTGTCACACGCGTCAGCGTTCTGAATACTGGGGACGCTCGCTGCGGCCCGCTGCGCCCGTGCAGCCCCGCGGTGCAAGGGTCCCTTGAACATGAAGCCACATGCGACCCCACTGGGTGCTCAAGCCTGGCCTGGCTTCCGCCATGGCTTGCATGGCTTCATGCCCTGACCATGCATGAGTCGTGCGTTGCTCGCGCCCGTGCCGCATCCAACGTGCGCCGTGAAGGGCCTCAGCTTCAGATCCAGGCCCAGGCGTCGGCCTGTCAGATCAGGCAGGGCAGGGTGTCAGTCGGCCAGCATGCTGTGTGCACTGCAGGCGCGAGGAACGGTGCAGCAGGAGGCCTGCCCGATAAAAGCATGGCGGAGCACGCGCATGCAGCACGCCACTGCGCAAGCAGGCCAGCAGTGTGCAGGCTCGCTGTGCACGCTGACTGCTGCGAGCGCGCACGCGCGGCCCGAAGCACAGCACACGCAAGCATTTCCTGGCGACGTGCCGGGCGCGGCGGCGGCCGACTGCCCAAGGACAGCCCGCAAAGATGCACAGGGCGCGCGCGCGCCTGGAGCTCGTGGCTGCCCGCGCGGACGAGCTGCGTGGATGAGCGGGCGCTCGCGCACGGCGCGCCGCCGCCGCCGCCGCCGCCGCCGCTGCCGCCGCCGTCCACGCCGTGCGCCAGGATCAGCTGGTGGCACAGCTCGTCGAACGAGTGCGCGTCTAGGCCGCCCCCGGCGTCGTGCGCGTGCGCGTCCAGCGCGGCCCAGTCCAGCGCGGCCGGCCGGTCCGGGGCCGGCTGCGGCGGGGACCGGCGCTCGACGCCCGGCGAGCCGCCCGGCGAGTCGCCCGGCGCGTAGCCGGCCGTGGCGGCCGAGTCCAGCGACCCGAGCGACTCCAGGTGCGAAGCGGCGGCGGGCTTCAGGTGCAGTACTACGGCTGTTGGCGCCGCGGGTCCGGCGCCCGCGCCGCAGCCGGCAGGGTTAGGGTACGGCGGCGGCGCGTCGCCCGCGCCCTCCAGGTCCAGCGGCGGCAGCACGCACAGGAAATCCTCCAGCAGCGACCCGGCGCTGCCCGGCCGCCCCGCGCCAGGCAGCGCCAGCGCGTCCAGGGCCTGGCCCGGGCCCAGGGCGTGCGTCGCGCCGTGCGCCGCGCCGATGCACGGCGCGGCCGCAGCGGCAGCCACAAACGCTTCCCAGTCCGGAGGCGCGACTGCGGTGGGCTCCAGCAAGCCGCTCGGGCTTGAGGGCAGTGCCGGCGCTGCATGCGGCGGCGGCGGCGGCGCGCAGTGCATGGCGGCAACCGCGCAGTGGAACACGGCATCCAGGCTGTCGATCGGCAGGCGCGCGTCGGCCGGCGGCCCCGCGGGCTGCGCGCCGGCCATGAAGCGGGCGTGCGCCTCCAGCGCGTGCGCCTCCTCCAGGCGCACCTGCGGGTGCGAGCGGCGCGCCGCCTGAGCTTGGGCGCAGACGTGCTGGTGGCAACCTGGCACAAGATCCTGAGTGGTGCCACCTGAGCTACCAGCAGCACGCCGTCAGGCCCTGTGCCACGTAGTATCGACAAGCTGGCTGCCTGTGCGGGTTGGGGTACTACTGCGACGCCAGGGGCGGCCGTGGTGCTGGCGTCTGCGGAGCGCTGCTGCCACCGGTGCCACAGGAGCAAGCGCCTCTTGCCTGCTGTCGAACGCAGCTGCAGCTCAAAATGTGCGGGGGGGCTTTCGGGAAGTGCGCGCCTCCATGTGCGCGCCCAGCTCCTTTTGCAGCGCCAGCTGCACGGCGCCCGCCTGCAGCGCCGCTGCCGTGCTGCCGCCGCCAATGCTCGCCGCGCCGCCGTCGACCGGCCACGCCGCCGCGCTCTCCGACGCTGCGGTGGGGACCTCAGCGGGGCGAGCGCGCCCGGGCCCGCGGGCGCGCTTGCGCCCGCCGCCCGGCCGCGCCGCCGCGGGCGGCGCGAGCGCCAGCGGCGGCAGCGCGAACGGCTCCGACGGGTGCCACTCAAAGTGCGCGCGGCGCCGCGAGGGCCGCTTGCGCGGCAGGCCGCCCGCGGCGCAGGCCACCGCGGCGGCCTCGGCCGCGAGCGCGCGCCGGTACTTCTGCAGGTGGCTCTTCACGTGGAACATCGTCAGCCCCTCCACGCGCATCGCCTGCTGGATCGCGCTCGGCTGCGCACGCTCCGGGCCGCCCAGCGCGGCGACCGCGGCCAGGAACAGGGCATGCAGCGCGGGGTTCCAGCGCAGCCGCGGCCGCTTCTCGCCGACCAGGGCGCCGCGCGGCTCGGCGCCTGCGCCGCCACAAGCGCAGTCTTGTCAGCTGCAGCATGGGAGAGGGGTTCTGCTGCTCTGTGGTGGCCAGCAGGCGCGCTCAGTAGCTCGCTGCCAGGCAGCGCACTTGCCCACATCAGGTCTCCGTGCGGCCTACTATCGAGCATGTGGGCCAGTATTCATGCATCACTTAAGAGTCAAAGGCCTGGACCAAGCACCCTGACTTGAGGCAGTACTCGACACATAAGCAGCTCCGCAACGCGCATATGCTCAAGTGCACTCGAACACTTACTAAGAGTTGTAACGCACAGCAGTCGCGCTGCGCTGCCGCTTCGTGCAGGGCCCGCACCGCGCAGCGCGCCCTTGCCCGGCGGCGTGCTGCACACGGCAGCATGCGCGCCCTGCAGGCAGCTGTCGCCGCTCGCACAGCTCAGGCCCTGCTCCGCCTCCAGCGCGGCTGACACGTCGGCCGGCAGCTCCTCCTCCACCGCGCCGGTAGAGTCCTGGGTGGCGCGAAGCCCAGTAGGCCAATGCACTCAAACTGGACCTTCACTAGTAAATTGAACCTTCCCTAGTAAACAAGATGCGGCCCACGCCGGCGCACCTCGCCCTCGTCAGTGGCCATAGCCACGCCCGCGCCCTCCTCGGGCAGCGACAGAGGCGTCAGCCATGCGCCGCTGCAGTCCGGCCCCGCGAAGGAGCCCATGGCAGCTCACCGGAAAGCAAGCTCCCCAGTGACCTTAGATCGCGTGGCAAGCCGCCGGGCTTCCTGTGCTGGCCCGCAAGCCACAAAAAGGAGCCAGGCTAGATGTGGCAAGGTGAGAGGCCAGACGTATTGGCAAGCTTGCAGACCAGCTCATGGACTGGCACACACTGGAGCGTCGGGGGACTGTGGACTGTGCCTGCCAGCAGTCCTGTCGGGCAAGGCCACCTGCTGGCTGCATATTCCTGCGGTAATCAAACTTGAGTGCCAAGTAGCAAGGGTCCCGTTACCCTCCTGTGCTCGGCGCTCAGGCCGCTTGTCAGGAGTGCAGTGGCAATGTAAAAGCAAGCCTTCCAAGTGGCCTTCAAGTGCAGCTTGAGGCACATCCAGGCGAGCACAGTGGGGCAGCTATTCCTGCTGTGCCAGGGCCAGCCTAGCTTGTCTGTGTCTTGCCTCTGTCTGTGAAGCCTGGGCTGAGGACTGAACGTGGGGAGGCTGGAAGCGTAAAACTATCCAATACAGTAGCCTGCACTGCAGTGCCGCCGGCAAGTGACCACTGCACCTCTTGCCAGCCCGTGGCGCAGCCTGCTGCGCTGTTGGTAGAGCACCTTACGCCTCTTCCAAAAGGCGCAGAGCGATAACCGCCGATGGCAGGCGACGAGCGGCCCGTCCAGGCTCCGGGCGAGGAACTGCAGCCGGCGGCCTCGACCAGCGGCGCGGACCATGTACGTGCTTTACTGACCCGCAGCAGTCGTCTGCCCAGGCGCACAGCTTGCTGACCACCAGCGTCATGGGCCAGTGGCGTGCGCTTCTTCATTTACCGTTTAATTAAGCTGAGCTGCGTGCGTGTTTGCAGGCGCAGCCAGCAAAGGCGGAGAAGAAGCGCAAGGTGTACAAGCAGCTGGTGCTGCCGACGCCAGAGCAGATGCAGCAGGAGGACGTGATGAACAACTGCGGCGTGCGCACGGTGCTGTCGGGCGTGATGGGCGCCGGGCTCGGCGCGGTGTTCGGCGTGTTCATGGTCACGATGGACGCCGCGGTGCGCGCGACCCCGTTGTGCCTGACGCGCGCTCCGTGCTCCGTGCAAGCTCGCTCGCTTCTGGCGCCTCTGCAGGTGCAGCAGTGCTCCGAGCCCTTGACCTGGGCCTGTCTGCCTGCAGGCGTGCGCTTGCCAGCTAGGACCTGGGCTGCCAGTCAGTGCAGGCAGCCCAGGTGCGGCGGCCGGACAGCGCCTCGCTTCAACAGGGGCGCTGTGGGTGGGCGCGCAGGGCGGCGGCGTGGGGGGCCTGGAGCCCGCGGTGGAGAAGCAGACCATGCGGCAGGCGGTCCGGCAGATGCTCATCACCACGCGGCAGCGCAGCGTGTGCGGCCCCTGCGCCTGTCCGCGCCCCGCGCAGCCACTTGTGGCGATGCCTGAGAGGAGGAGGTGGTGAGCACTCGGGACGGTGCCCAGGAGGAAGAGTGCAAGTGCTCTGTTAGCGCCGCGGATGCCTCCCTCGGCCACGTGGCTAACATGTCGGAGCAGGAGGGGCGGCAGCGCATGCGACAGGCTGCCGATGTGGCTTGCGTGTCTCGCGCCATGCAGCAGGATAGGCCGCCTGGCTGCTCTCCTGTCAGGGGCGCCGATCAAGGGAGGCTGCTCAGCCGCAACAGCGGGCGCCAGGCAGCACCGGCGGCCCACGCGTGCTGCATGTTGAAGGGTTACGGTAGGGTAGGCTGCATGGCCTGCTGACAAGAGCGCGCGCTGACGCCCGATGCTGCGCGCGCGTGCAGGTCGTACGCCAAGGGGTTCTCGGCTGTCGGCGCCCTGTTCGCGGGCTCCGAGTGCGTCATCGAAAAGGTGCAGCCGCATGCACCTGCGCGCCTGCGCCGCATGCGTTGACCCAACCCCCCGCAGGGCCTGTTTGGTCACCGCAGAGGTCATCTGCGAAGGCAATCCGCGTCAGCGTGCATGTCTGTCAGCGATGCCTTATGCCGTCGCCGCGCGCGCTTGATTGGCGGCCAGCAGCAGCAGCGAGCTGCACGCAGCTGTGCCCTGCCGTGCAGCTGCCCCGGCGCTCCCCTCGGCATGCCCGTTCCAGATTCCAGCAACCCGCCGCACCCCCACCCGCACCATGCGCCCATGGGCCGAAACGTGGCAACGGCGGCAGCACTCAGCACGCCGCGGGCGGCGCAGGTGCGCGCAAAGCATGACATCTACAACAGCGTGTACGCCGGCTGCGCCGCGGGCGCCGTGCTCGCGCACAGCGCCGGGCCAAAGGGCATGTGCCTCGGCTGCGCGTCCTTTGCTGCGTTCTCGGCGGTCATCGACAAGATTATGGAGCACGACTGATCGGGCCAACAGCTGGCCGGGCCGCCGCAACACGCCTGGCGGTCGTTGCGGGGCACGCCATTTCATCCGGCCAGGACACAGTCTCCCGCCTGTAGACAAGCGCGTTTTGCCGCATCAGTGTGGCGAGGACTAGCGCTGCGGTGCAGCCGTTTGCAGTTTTGAGAAGCCATGCCTGTGCGGAGACAGCTGCACTGCTGCCTGGGGCGTATGGCCGCTGCAGCACCGCCGCAGGCTCTTGCGACCCTGGGTGTGTTCACTCCCATCTGCAATAGGGTCCATGCAGAATAGCCCACTTTGGCCTGTTGTAAAATGCTGGATTTGAGCCGTTCTGGTTACCTTGGAGCAGCCGATCGTGGTCAACCAGGTCACTTGATTGCGAGAGGGTCCTGTTGCTGTCTACGCCCGGGTCGCAGTTCTTTGAGGGCGTTGCCAGACTACTGCAGAGCTTGGGTGCTAGGGAGGCCACCGTAAAGGGGCCTTTTTAGCACTGCGCTGGTTTAGACGCTGTGAGCCTTATTTAGTGCATATGGCCGCTCGGCTATGGAAGAACAGCCGTACCGTCACCAACTCGTGCTGCAGCCAGGAGGGAGGCTTGGTCACACCACAGCGAGCACAGAGCACGAGGTGTTGCGCCAGGTAAAACAAGGTCAATGGCAAACTGCCCTAGGCCAGGAGACGTCATCCTACTATGCTACACACGTGTGGAGAGCAGGTTCACATAAACCACATGCGCCCTGCTGCGCTTGACAGGCTGCACACATGCAACAAAACAAGCAAAACAAGCAAATTGAACAGGGAGGGTGGGCAAGATGGGCAAAATGTACATGGGCAGCCGGCAGGGCCGCCACACCATTCACATAGGCGCGCAGACAAACCATTGACCAAAGAGCAGCATGTCCCTCTTCCCACTGCGTCCAGCGTAGTGCGTCCCTTGCATATACTGGCTACAGCCTAGGTCCTCAGCTCAGCGCGATGGCTGACAGGCCGACGCATGCGAGGGCGACAAAAGTAAGGCTTGCAAGAAACGCAGGTCGCGTTTTGAGCATGCTTGCCCTGCCACTAGACATTGGGATGCTGTTCAGTATCGCCGCTGCCCGCGCCTGGCGCCGATGCCAGGGCCGAGTCACGCGCTGTGGTGCGCGGCGGGCTCGCCTGCGGACCAGGTCAGCCGCACCGCCTCGGCACACTTCAGCTCGTAATCGAGGCCGGTCAGGTGCAGCGCGTGTGCGCCGCCGCCGACCTGCGCGCCGGCGGCTCGTACCTTTGACCCTTTCTGGTGGCACAAGGCTGGAAACGCGGGTGCGCATTGTTGTCTCCTATTGCCTCTACTTGCACCGAGAGCGCGTGCGCAGGGCATGCGCTGCTCGGAGCAGGCGCAGCCGCGCTGCAAGCGCGTGCCGCGGCAGCCCTCGCCGCGACCCGCCCGGAACGCCCACAGCGCCCGAGCGCATAACGCTGCGCCGAGGGGGCGGCAAGGGCAGCGCGTCTGTGCACCAGACTGGGCTGAGCGCCGCGCTCCCGGGCGGCGCGCCTGCGCCAGCGCCACCGCCCGGCCAGCCAGCACCGCCGCAGCGGCGTGACCGCCCGCGCCGCCGCGCACGCGCGTGAGGTCCAGGGTCTCCAGGCGCGCGGCCAGGCCCGCGGCCGGCGCCGTGCCCAGCACGCGCACCGCGGCCAGCCGCGGCAGCGCCGCCGAGCCGCAGCGCGCGGCACAGCACATGCCTGCCGGCACAGCCACGCACGGGCGTTGGTGAGCGCGCGAGCAAAGCCTTGGGATTGCTGCGGGCGCATGTGGGGCCTGTCGCACAGCTTGTCCGGGGGGGTGGGGTTGCAGCGCATGCAGAGCTCAAGCTCGCATGGTAGCGAGCATGCACACGCAATGCAAGACCACGAGCAGCTGCGGGCGCTCGCGAGGCAATCCGCCTGCGCACGCCTGGAAGAGTAGGGTTGGGACGTCGACGCGCCAGATCCGGGTCGCGCGAGGCACGGTGGCAGTGAGAGTCGCACTACAAACCCTAAATCTTAAGCGGTTCTGCGACATGGCGAGACAAGAAGGAGAGAGACAAGAAGGCACTCTGCGCGGCTATGGGCCCAGGCCCCCCGAGCAACCGGGGACTTGCCGAGGGCATGCGGCGGCCCACCTTGGGAGTGGTCACGCGGCTCGAAGGCGACGAGCAGCTCCCCGCGCACAGCGTCTCCGCCATCCCGCCACACCCGCGCTGCAGAGGTGAGCAGGTGGCTCACGCCCGCATCCTGCGCTCGGCCGGGGCCATCTCAGCCGCGCATGCCGTACGGGCGTAACCTACAGGTCTTGCGGGGTTGGTCAACAGGGCGCCGAACCCTCAGAACCCCCAACCCAGGAAAGCCTCCGCCGCTGCCCGAGCGCTGTCCCGAGATGACAGTGGGGCACGTGCCGCTGCAACAGGAGACCGCCGTCCGCCACCATGCTGTCTGCGCTGCAGCAGCATCACGAGGTTGGCCACGCTGAGCCAGAGCCAGATCAGGCTGAGGTGCGCGGTGGGCGCGCGCCTCCAGGTTGTCGCCGTCGTCAAAGAAGGCGCCGCCGCAGGCCTCCGCCGCCCCGCCGGCCCCCGCGCCGCCCAGCAGCGCCAGCGCCGCCCTGCACTCTGGCGTGCGCTTGGGCGCGGCGCCGCCCTGCGCGGCATGCATGCGAGACCTGTCGGCATGGCTGCGGGCTCCTGCGGACACAGATGCAGGTGTGGGCATCCGATGATATGTGTCAAATAGACCTGTGCGAAGAATTCAGAGCGACTCGCACAGCCGGTGCGCGCCGGCTCAGGCAGCGCGGCGACGAGCGTGAGCGCGCTGGCGCGCGCAGCCGCCGTCGTCAGCCCGCCAGCGTGCAGCGGCAGCACCACGCCGCCGCGGTAGTGCACGGGCACGGCGCCCAGCGGCGCGTCGAGCCGCTCGCTCCGCCCATCCGGCCCCGCCACCACGGCCGGCGCGTCGCCGCCCTCGTCCCAGGCGTCGTACCAGGTACCCGCGGGGAAGTACGCGCTGACCGCGCTCACCCCCTGATGCGCAGAGTCAGGGGGGTTAGGGTTACGGTCAGGATCAATAGGTGGCCGGCTGACAGCACGCAGCAAGCAAGCGGAGGTACGCCGGCTGAGGAGTACGGTCACAGCGCATGGCCCGCCTGCAGGCCGCGCCGGCCGCCCCCGCTGCCGGGCGCGCCTGCTCGAGCACGGGCGAGACGAGGACGGCGTCGCCGAGCAGCCACTGGCCGTCCGCCGCCAGCGCGGCGGCGTCGGCCGGGAACTCAAACCACAGCGGCCGCGCGACCGGGGTGGCATCAATGGACGCGCGGTGGAAGTGATAATACAGGTATGTGAGTAGCTGGTAGCGCAGGCCCAGCGCGCGCCGCCCCGCGGCCGCCACGGACGGCCACTGGTACAGCTCCTGAGCCCAGCCATGCCCCGCCATGAGAGGGCAGACACCTTGTGCTCTCACCTGGTGCTCCCTGACGAGCCGTTCTGTTCTGTTCGAAATTTCTGACATGGCAGAGCACAAGCCAGGGTGCGAGCGCAGGTGCAGTTGGGGTTGGGCCGGGAGGAAAGGCGCAGCGGGGCGCCGGCCCGTGTGTCACCCCAGCACACCCGGGAGGCTGCAGCACAGCATGGCTGGCACAGCATGGCTGGCTGGCTGCGGCTGGTGGCGCAGCGGCGCGCCGTCCTCGGCCGGCTGCGGCCCAGGACGGGGCGCGGGCGCGCCTGCGGGCTGGACAGCAGCTCGTTGTGGTTGCGCGAGAAGGGGTAGAAGGCGCCGGCGGAGGCCCAGCGCGCGCACAGCTCCTCGGTCGTATTGAGGTTGAAGCCGCAGATGTCGGCGCCTGCGCGCGCATGCGGCGTGAAGATGCAAATGGGGACAGCGACCATCTGAATGACTCTGATCTGCATGCGGCCATGTGCGCCATATTGTGTCACTCATTTCAGCTGCCGCACTGTCGGAAAAGGCAAGCAAACGTGCCCTCGACTTAAGCACGAGCTGTCAGCGGCAACTGAAGCGACGACGAGCTCCACGACAGTGCGGATGTACAGGTGTGATGCAGGGTGTTCCCGGCGCTCACAGAACACGCTGTTTCTCCCGCCGGTGAAGCTGTGCACACACACCATACCTGTGCATACATCAGTGCAACACACACCTAGGCTGTCACACCGACTTGCACATTCGCGCACGCCGCGCCGAGCTGTCGACTTCAGTCGGCTGGGAACGCGCGGGCACACTCCAGGCTAACGCGCCGAGCCAGGCTGGACGCGCACAGGCGCGCACCGGTGAACGGAATGGCCACGAGCCCCGAGGCCAGCACGGACGTGATGGACCAGCGCAGGTCGTCCCAGGTGGCCGCATTGTCGCCCTGCCAGTGCGCCGCATATGCGCCCGAGCCCGGGAAGCTCGACCTGCGTGGCGCGTGTCAGGTCGAGATGGTAGCTGGCTCGATGCGCAGACCATCCACATGCCTTGCTTGGACGCTGGGTGTCAGGCTGCCCTATGCATTGAGTCATGGGCAGCATGCCAGGGCCTACGCGGCGCTTGCCGTGGGCGAGACGCGCACCGCGTGAGGACAAAGGGGCGGCGGCCGGTCATGCGCGCGACGATCGCCGTGGTGATCTGGGTCTCTGCCAGGCCGTACAGGTTGTGCGAGTCATACTCCAGCGTGTTGTTGTAGCGCAGCGCGGTCATGCCCACCGTCTTGGTGCCCAGGGGCAGCTGCGCGCGAGACGCTCGCTGGTCGCTCGAGCACGCGGGTGCGCCGGCCCGCGGGCCAGCGCATCTTCATGCCTTGTTGCCCGCGTCAGCTGCGCAGCACTCTGCCGTGTTGACAGTGATGGCTTTGGCCGGACTTCCGAGAAGACAATGCACGCGCCTTGCGGCTCAGCAACACCTCCGCAGGCGCACCATTCGCGCTCCGCTGCACCGCATGCACACGCCCAAGAATGCAGCGTGATCCATAAAAACGCAGCGACCAACACTGCTTCCACAGTCGCCCGGGTTGACAAGCGGTCAAGGGCGGGCGGCAGGGCGCGGGGCCGCGGGCGCCGGGCGCGCGCCAGCTCGTTGCCGTTGGCGATGCGGTAGGGCGGGAAGTCGAGGTCGCGCGCGCCGGGCGGCGCGCCGCGGTGCTGCTGCAGCGCCGCGGCGGCGTCCTCCGGCCGCGTGCACAGGTGCGCGTAGGGCCAGTCGCGGTTCGCCGGGTCGCCCAGCAGGTGCAGCGCGACATACTCCGCGTACTGCGTGAGCTGCGGGCGCCCTGCGCTGCGCCGGCCGCCTCAGCCCCAGGACAGGGGTCGGCAGCTGGACATGCTACTGTTGCCTAGCTTAAACTCCCAACAATTACTCTCCACAACATGTCTTGCAATATACTCCCAACTATAAGTCACGCAGGGCGGGGTTGGCAACTCATGAGCGTGCACGTTACAAAACCGGCATATGCTGGCGAGCCTGCACCCGGGCGGAGCGCGCCGCATGAAGGCGCCGGGCGCGCTTGGGGCGGGCAGAGGGCGGGAGCGGGGGCGCGCCTCCCGCTTCGCAGAGATCGGTCGCGAAGTTGCTGGGCTCGTTCATGTCGATCCAGAGCCCTGCGCAGGGCCGAGCGCAGGAGGGGTTAGGGTATAGGGTTATGGGTATGACGTCAGGAGGTGTCTGCTGACCGCTCACCGCTTGGAAGCAAGCACTCCACGCCGCGCCCGCGCACAGGCAGGCAGCCGCGGCACGCGTCTGTCAATGCCATGCAGACCTTGGGAATCTCCCCTGCTGCTGACCATGCGAGCCCTGGCCAAGTCGCCAACTCCCACAGCTCACCTTGCTGCACCATGCATGTGCACCCCGGGCCCGACCAGCCGATAGGGCAGACCGGTCCATGGGAGGCGCACCATCCCAGGGCGCCAGCTGCGCAGGCAGAGCAGCTCGCGGGCACCGTCCCAGGGCGCCAGCCGCACAAACGTACGTAGCTACGCCTCCCGGTGCACTAACAGCGGACAAGGCAGAGCAACGCATGGGCGCACCGTCCCAGGGCGCCAGCGCCGCAAACGCGCGCAGCTCTGCCTCCCAGTACACGGCGGTGGCCGGGTTGAAGAAGTCGGGGTAGTGCACCGCGCCCGGCCACACCTGCGCCGCCACAGGGCGGCCCGGCTGAACGTCAAGTGCAGAGCGTCCCCGCGCAGCCCGCACAGCCCTTACACCCTCCTCAGCCTGCACGTGAGGTCCGCGCCCACCCCACCGTCGCTGTCACGCTGCACGCCGCCTGGCCTGACCAACGCACACAGATTGTTGGCGTGAGGCAGTCCCGGTTTAACACGTCTGTTGCATGCTGGACGACATGCAGCGCACAGCATGCGCCTTGCGCCAGCCGCCGTGTCCGCGCCGCCGGCAGCGCACAGGCCGCGCCGTCATGCTGCACCGCCCCAAGCCTAAGGGCTGATGTGGCGCGCGAGGCTGCACCAGCTCTCGGCCCTTGCTTCGGTGGCGGGGCGGCGGGCGGCGGGGGCGCGCCTGGCCGGTGTAGGGCGCCTTGTTGGCCGCCTCGGTGATGAAGATGCCGGCCGCCAGGCCTGCCTCGTAGGCCGGGTAGCCCGGGTCGATCTTGATGCCGGGGTCCACAATGGGCACCCAGCGCTGGCCGCGCGCGTGCAGCAGCGCCACCAGCGCCTGCGCCCTACCCCCAACCCTGAGATACTGTCAATACAGACGCCCCACACAGAGGCGCTGCAACCCCTTCCATGTGCGACGGTGTGTGGCAAGGTGCACAAGTTGCAGGGCAGCCTGACCCGGCTTGCGGCCAGGCTGCCGGAGTCGGCAGACATGCGCTTCGGCAGCGCTGGGGACCGTGGCCCCAGGCGCGTGCACCGCATGGCGAGCCTGGCATACCAGGCTGCCAGGCAATCCCCCAAACACGCCGCCGAGCAGCCCATTCGCCTTGCCTGGAGGCCGCGAGCATCGCGCGCGCCATGAGCGGGCGCGCCTGCATCTTCGGAGCGGCGTACGCGACAGGGTTGAGCGTGAAGTCGCGGAAGCCGTCCATGTAGTCGATGTCGCTCCAGAGCACCTGCGCCCGCCGGCGCGCCCGGCCTCTGAGGCGGGCAGCGCGGTGAGATGGAGCTCTGCCGCAGCCTGCGCGCACCAGGCCGCGCAGCACGAGCGCATGGCTGCATGGGCTTATACCTTGCGCGCCCTGTTCCCCGGCTGCGAGCACCGGCTTGGCCAGCTTGTGAAGAAGCGGCAACGCAGCACAGACTTCGGCGCCCCCGCGCCAGCACGCATGCCGTCCAGCCCTGTGGCGAGCGTACCAGCACGGACGCAAGATATGCTGCGCACCTCAAGTGGGATGCCTGCGGCGCTGTAGTTGTTTGACACCTCCTCCAGGGCCTCAGTGCTATTATAGCCCCACCTGCGGCTCCCGACGCACACCTTTGAGGTTCTTGCCAGCCCCATAGCACGCGCGCCGCTCGGCGCGCCTCATCACCTCGAGTATGAGCGGGATGGAGTGCTCTCCGGGCCCAGCGCGCGCGCGGTGCAGTGGCGCAGTGGCCTGTGTGCAGAGCGTGCGCCCGGCAATCACAGCGCGTCGCTGCCACGCGGGCGGCGCCGCGTCGCCGCCCGAAACAGGTCGGGCGCGGCGCCGCTCGAGTCGACGCCAGCCGCCCGCGGCGCCCGTCGCAAAGACTTTGGGCGGCGACGCAGCCGCGCCGCGCGCCTGGACAGGGTTAGCGCGGCGGCACAGCCGCGCTGCGCACTTGGACTGGTGGAAGCCGAGGGCCCAGAAGGGCGGCAGCGCGGGGCGGCCGACCGCGGCCGCCAGCTGGCCCAGCACATCGCGCGGCGCCGGCCCCAGCAGCACGAAGAGGTCCAGCACGCCGCCGAGCGCGCGCAGCGACACCGCGCCCTTGGTCACGACCGCGTCCATGCCGTTGCTGTTCAGCAGCAGCACGCCGTGCGCCGCGCCGCCTGCGCGCTGCGCGGCCCGCAGGTGGGCTCGCACGCGCCGGCCCGGCGCGCGCGCGCGGCGGCGGCGGCGCGCGCGGCCGCCGCCGGGCGGCGGCGCGCCGTGCACGACTTCGCCTGCGGACACCGGGGCGCTCCGCGACAGGCTGCCTGGCTCGCGTGCGCCGCCTCCCGCGCATGCCAGACAAGCACGGCCGGTGGAGTGCCTGCCGTCGCGCAGGCTCCAGCACGCCGCCGCCGGAGGGCCCAGGACCCAGCAGCCCTAACCCTAACCCTAGCCCTGGGCAGGGCCGCGCACCGGGGCGGACCTCCAGCCAGTACGGCCAGGCCGCGTACAGGTTGACGTCGGGGAAGGCCGCGCCGCAGTCGCGCGCCCAGAGCGCGAGCGGCTGCCCGTCGCGCCGCAGGCGTAGGCCCGCGCTGCTGGTGCGCTCGCCCAGGCCGAATACCGCGCTGCCCGGCACGACCGCCGTGGTCAGCTCCAGGTACTGGTCCTGCGCCGGGCCGGCGCGCGCTTGCGCAGCTGCGGACCCGAGGCGGCAGCGTGACAGTGTGAGAGGATCGCCGGGGTTTGGCGCGTATCATCAGCCCCCATTCGGCGCACCCCACTGATGCAGCTGAAGAAGTGCGCTCAGCTCGGCACAAATAGTGACAGGCTTTAAATTTTTGCAGAAAGCTGCTTTCAGAAGCGTTTTCACCCTTGACACACTAATTGAGGAGGTTTATGGCAACTGAGAGTGAAAACGAAACGCCCGCGGTCCCCACAGCAAAGCACAGAGCAGACTCTGCGCGCAGGGTGGGGCCCGGTCACTGGTGTCGGCCAGGCGCGCCGGCCTTCAGCCCTGGCGTCAAGACAGCGCGCGCCCGCCGCGCCCTGCGCAGCCGGGGCGCGCCTTGAAGACGAGCCGCGTGCCGCGCGTGTCGACCAGCGGCGCCTCGTCAGCGGCGGAGCGGTTGCGCCGCACCGCAAACTCGAAGGGCGAGTCCAGGTGCTCGAAGTGCGCGCGCCAGTCGCCGCTGCCCTCGCTCGCATTGCCGCCTGGCGGGCACGCGCGCCGCGGGGGGGTCGCTGCATCTCGGAGTGAAGAAGTGCACTCGCCTGCTGCTTGCCTGTTTGTGCTGGCTGACATGCGTGTCACATGCCCCCATGCACGCGCAGAAGGCGTGGGCGACACGCAAGCTGGCTTCAGCAGGCTTGGCGCTCCACGCAACAGCAGCACTGCCCCACCTGCGAACAACACCGCAGGACAGGGGTGCGTGCTCACCTGCACCGCGACAGACCGCCCCCATCCTGGGAAGGGGCACGCATGCAAAGCGCCTTCATGTCACATGTGCACGCAGCATGCATGCAGCATGCATGCAGCAGATTTTCCCCGCAACGCCCACGAATGCATGTGTGGCTCATTGTGTCGCAGCCCAGGTGCGCGGGCGCCAGGCCTGGGAGCGCGCCTGCGACTGCGTCCGGCGCGAATAGCCACTGCGGGACCTCCCAGCGCGGCGCGTCCGCCGCCGTGATCCGCATGCGCACCACGCCCGCCGCCGGCATGGTCACCGCGAGAGCGAGCCGCTCTATGTCCGGACCGAGCTCCGGCGCGGTGGTCTCCACGGCAGTGAGCGTGGCCGAGAAGCGGGCGCCTGTGCGCGCACAACGCGCCGCTTGACTTGCGCGCGCCGGAGCAGTGGGCCACTACAGCGATGGCTGTCCAAATGGGCTGCATATGCTACGTGAACTCAGGCAGCTACATTCAGGCAAGTGCAGGAGTGTCATCACCGCGAGGAAGGTGCACAACTTCACATTGCTAGAGCCTGTCACCTAGCACCAGTTGACACCGAGAACTCCTGACACCACACACGGTGTGTGACCACTTTGCTTACCGGTCTCGTGCGCTTCACTGAGCTTGTACTCGCTGCGCCCAGTATTATTGTAGACACACCAGGGCTGCTCGACTACTGGTGGACTGTGCCGCTCCACGGGCAGCCAGCAGCAGCCTTTGGACACGCACTCATCCTGGCTGATACCCAAGTAGCCTGGCGCACACCATCCTTTAGAATATTACGGTATGAAAGTTCCAGCCCTTGTTGAGGTATACAAACTTGCTTGGCGCAACATAAAGAGCACTACCCAGGTGTGCAGCAGGCAGGCTGCCGAGCTTGGTCAGCTGCGCACCGCAGTCCACTCTGGGACCTGATGGACTGCATATGGAGCCGATGCTGCTGCCCAGAGACAAGAGAACCAAACAAAGAAGCAGTGCGGTAGTTAGTGAGGACATCTGGCACCACATTGGACCTACTTAGCTACTCAGGATTATGAGCGAGCATGCAAACACCATGAACGGATAGAAGTGTGCGAACTGTGCACGCACGTGCTCTTCTGGCATGCCAGGACTGCGTACTTACTGCTGGCACCATGTTACTGGGCAGATCGAGACCGCAGCAAGCGGTCCTATGATGGGCCTATGACCCTAGACAAGCTTCCCTTCGAGTGCGGCCTTGGGAAGTCGCTGAGTTGTTTGTTGTTTGTTGCGCGCGTCCACCATGTCAACTTTGAGCCTTCCCCTGACCAGCAGCGCAGGCTGCAGGTGTAGTACAAGTGCTAACGAGAAGGAGGAAGAGGAGGACGCACTTGAGGTGCGCAATTAGAGCACGCTGTGCAGGCCATACAAGATATTGGCAGCCAATATCAGCCAATGGCTGCCTGTGAGCGCCCTTGCTGGAAGTGACACGCACTTTATGCGGGGCGGTCAGCTGTGTTTCAGGCTCCCGGACGGCGCAGAGTGGTTGACAAAGGTGTGCACGCGCTGCCCTGCACACCACTGTTATAACAAAAGTGACTCACCGGCAATAAGCAGGTTTCCATCACCATCTTAATGTATAGTTCTGGGTTGGTAGAAACTGTGTTGGTGAGCGCAGAGACACGCCTTCTGGGACTAAGTGACCCTCAAGGCTGCCACTTGCAAGGCGCGCAGCTGCCCAAGGCGCAGACAGTGGCGTACGCGATTGCAGTGCTGCACCGCGAGAAAGGTATCCCTATGTCAGCGGTGTGCCCTGCTCGGCACCAGCTTGCTGGCTGCCAAACACCTGACCTGCAAATACGGAGCGTCACAGCCCCAGCGTGACGCGCAGGTGCTGACGAGCGGCGGCAAGCGGCTGCTTGAGCCCCTGTCCCTCTGCGACTCCGGTCTGGAGCCCGGCCAGTCAAACTTGGTGACTGTTGAGGCGAGTCGGCTTTCTCGCCCTCTGCCCCTGCAGCACGGCCGTGAGCCTGCCAAAGTCCGTGGTATTTAGAACATGTGCCACAGGCTGCCAGCTTGCCCGGTGCAGCATGGCCTTGGGGCCAGGTGAACGTCCAGGGGTAGTCAGATAGGCTCAGTTACGCGTGTACCCGCAAAGGGAGGCAGCATGTAGCCTTCAATAGGTATACCGGTATGCCTACGCTCCACTTCCACATTTGCACCCTGCGCTATATTACTGCACCTTTGGCCTGTGTTGATTGTACTTGCCTGGCCATCACTTTGAGTTATAAAGCATCTTCCATGTGTTTAACTCCTCGATGCATGCTCAGCGGGCCTGTGCAGGCGTGACCGCAGGTGCAGCAATGACGAGTGCTCCAGCCGGCGCTCCCAGCTAGTGGCAGCTGTCCACAACATGTAATCCGTACTGTGTTCGAGCCTACATGTAGCCGCTGGTGATGCCGCACTGTGGTATGCAGGAACATGCGTGGCTGCAATCACCTACACGTCCCTCCTCCCAGGATATGTTCGACGAGAGCTCATTTACACAGTGCGCCGGCGCTCAGGGGCACAATAATACCCGGTGCGTGGACATGCGGTGCAGCATCACATACCTTCCACTGCTGCCACCGCGCTTCACGCAGGCGCCATCCTGCACACTTGCACATGCGCCCGCCTTGCAGACTCGACGACTTCCCACACAACTCCTGCCCTTCCCCAGCCGCAATGTACACCGCACATAACACATAACACAAGAAGCAGTCCTCTGCTGGACCGCATCGACAGCCGAGTGCTCTACATACCCTCTGATATCACGCCTCTGCGCTGGTGCCCAAAAGTCGCTGGACACTGCAGCCAGAGGTGGACAGCGCGCAGCAGGGAGTGGGGCAGCTCGCTGCTTCAGCGCGGCGGCTCGCTTGCCGGCGCATGTGCGGGACGCTCCTCGGTGGCGGCGCCCGCCTCCTGCTCCGCGCCGCCGCTGCTGTCCGAGCGCGGCGCGCTCAGCTCGGAGCGCGGCAGCTCGAGCTCGGAGCGCGGCAGTTCGAATTCAGAGCGCAGCTCAAACTCGGAGCGCGGCAGCTCGAGCTCGGAGCGCGGCAGCTCGCTCTCGGAGCGCGCGTCGAGCGCCGCGCCCGCGTCGGGGCCGCTGTTGAAGAACAGCGTCTCGCCGCCGCTGGAGTAGCAGCCGGAGAAGCCGCTGACGCCGCCGTTGCTCTCCAGGCTGTGCGAGCGGCCCAGGAAGCTCAGGCCCAGGCCGCCAAACGTGTAGCCGCCGGGCTCGGGCTCGGCGGCCGGCGCCGGCCGCTCGGCGGCGGCCGCCGCCGCGGCCGCGGCCGCCGCCACCGCCACCAGCGCTGCCATGCCGCCGTGGCCCGAGCCGCCGGCGGCCACGCCATTGGGCGTCGGCGCCTCAGGCGCGCCGCCGTTCAGGGCCGGCGCGGAGGCGCCGGCGTCCGCCGCGGCGCGCCAGGGCGCGGGCGGCGACGTGGGCGCCCGGTCGGCGTCGCCCGAGCCGGTGCGCGCCAGCGGCGACAGCGGCCCGGGGCCGGCGCTGCCGGGGCCAGCGCTGCCGCCGCCTGCCGCCGCAAAGGCGGCCAGGCCGCCGGTGCTGGGCGGGCGCGGCAGCGGCGGCCGCCCGCGCGGCGTCGCGCTCGCGCTGCCGCCGCCGCCCAGCAGCGCCTCGCGCCCAGCGGCCGCGGCCGCGGCGGGGCTGCCAGCGTGTGCGCCAGCGAAGGCACGCCCCGCCGCCGGTCGCACCGGCCGCAGCCGCGGCGCCGCCGGCGACGCCGCGCCGGTGTCGGCGGCGTCGGCCGGCGCCGGGGCGGCGGCGTCGGCGGGGGCGGCGGCGGGCGCGAGGGCGGGCGCCGCGGCCGCGTCGGCCGCGTCGCGCGCGGGCGGCTCGTCCAGGTTCAGCGCCCAGCCGACGCAGGCGGGCCGCTCGTGCCAGGCGCTGGCCGGCGTGCGGCCCCAGGCGACCAGGCGCGCCAGGAACGCCAACACCTCGGCCGGGTCACGCAGCGTGTACGCGGCCTCCGTCGCCTTGGCCTGCGCGCGGCGGCGCGCGCGCTTCCCGTGTCAGTGCCTCCCCCAGCATCCATGCACAGCAAACACACTGATGTGGACGACCTTTGCTTGCACGCCTCGTCGCTTGCACACCTTGCGCAGCATACATGCGGCCTGGGCAACGCGTGCTGCAGTGATGCAGCCTACCTCAAGGGCAGCGCACTATTCGTGAGCTGTTTGCAGGCTGCTGCAGCCCTCCAGCGCAGCGCTGCCACCGCGGCGGCCCGGGCTGCCATCGTGCTGGCGTGCTGTCAGCCTGACGCGGCACTGGCAGATGGTAACCGGGGCGGCTGCGGGAGCCCGAAGGGGCACCTCGATGTGCTGCCGCATGCTGCCACGCCGAGGCGCCTGCCGTGCGCCAACACATGCAAGAGCAAGTCGCATGGTGCCGCCGCGCGCGCCTTGGACGAGACCAGGATGCCGACGCCGCCCGCGGGCCGCTCGCGTAGCACGCGGAAGGCGTCCTCGTCGGTGCGGTCATCGCCGATGTAGATCGGCAGCACGTCCGCCTCGCCGCCGCCCAGGCCCAGCGCGCCCAGCAGGTGCACGAGCGCGCAGCCCTTGTGCCAGTCCACCTGGCGCAGCGGCCGGCCCGCGCGTCACGCTCCCGGCGCGCCCCGCACAACACCCCAGCCGGCGGCCTGCATATCTGTGTGCTCCGCCTCAGCAACGACGTGCAGCGTCGCGCCCAGCCATTCTCCCAGCACGCACTGGCGCACATCGCATGCCCGGCGACCTATTACGTCACTGGCCTGAAACTTGGCGCGGGCCTTTCGCGACATTGAGGGACAGCACGGCCCATGGTTGCCATTTGCCCGCGACTGCACGACAGCAAGCAGCCCGCTCCCCAGCACATCCGCGCAGCAGCGGGAGGAGTCCTCCTGCGCAGGCCTCCCGCGCAGGACCGCCTGGCAGCCTCGGAGGGCGCGCGCGGCGCGTGCTCGGAGCAGGGTTAGGGTCAGGCCCCCTGGGGCGCCGCGCCTGCGGCTTTATCTCGAACACCTTGCGCCCGCGCGACGCGTGCAGCTCGGCGCGCGCGCGCAGCGTGGCCTCCACCGCGCCCAGCACCGCGCCGTACTGCTCCGCCTCGCAGTTGCGGAAGTGCACGCTGACGCAGAACTTGTTGTGCTCCACGCTCGCGCCAGGGATGCCGGCCACGCTGCGCGCGCATGTCGTTCTAGAATTAGGTTATGTTTTAGGATGTTGCTCCGCCTCGCTTTTGCGGAAGTGCACGCTCACGCAGAACTTGTTGTGCTCCACGCTCGCGCCGGGGATGCCGGCCACGCTGCGCGCGTCGCGCCGCCGGGCGTCGAGGGCGGCCCAAGCGTGCACGGCCGGAGGCCCAAGCCTCTAGCCTCTAGTCCTCCAGCCCTTGCCTTCATGAGGGGGCAGCACTGACGCCGAGCTAAGACAGGGCCCCGCCACAGCACGCTGCACAGATGCCGATCGGCCAGCGAGGGCGCAGGTAGGGTCTGCCAGGGCCCTGACTGGGGCCGCACCGCGCGACCAGCTCCGAGTATACCTCGTCCATGATGGGCCCGAAGCGCGAGGCCGGCTGGAATGCCAGCGCTTCGCCGGCGTGCGGGCCGCCCTGGCGCGCGCGGCCGGGCCCAGCCTCACGCTCTGCGCGGCCTCCGCACTGCACGCGTCCCGACCCGCGCACAACGGACCCCCAGCGTGTTGTTGGTACGGAGCTGACAACTGTACAACAAAAGCAAGCAGCGGCGCGTGCACAGGTCCACTGCGCGGCAGGGCGCCTCCACGCCCGGCGCGCGCCGCGACCCCGCGGCGCCGCCGGCGGCGTGGCGCGGCGGGGGCGCTGGCGGGGCGCGCGCACCCGCGGCCCGACGATGTCCATGCCGTGGCTGCCCGCGTAGTACAGCTCCTTGAGCTGCACAAACGACTCCACCTTCTCCCGCCCGCGGCCGCTGATGATCGCCGTCGGGAACAGGCGCGCGGTCGCGCGGACCGCGGCGCGCATCTGCGCACCGCGCAGCAACCGCCGCTCGCTCGCACTCACATGGGCGTGGGCGCTGTGCATCGTGGCAGCAGAGCGCGTGCGGGCGGTGCCGAGGCAAGCGACTGCTGGAGCGCCGCGGGTACCGGCATGACTAGCGACGTGCCTTGCGCCCCGACTCGGCACCTTTGCAGGACGGGCGCATTTTGTAGGACAGGCGCAGGCGCGCGGGGCGGCGCGGCGCGCCTGATCGGACATGTACGCGCGGTCGGGGTTTTTTACAATCGGCGTCAGCGTGCCGTCATAGTCCAGGAACACGGCCACGCGCCGCCGCCGCGCCGCCTCCAGGAACGCGTCAAACTTCTCCAGCACGCACGGGTGCTCCACCTGCGGGGCCCCCGCGCGCACGGCGGTCAGACGCGCGCGCCATGCGCGCGCGCAGCGCGCGCGCCCCGCCTCGCCTCGCCCCACCCGCATCCCCTCCACTGCCGCGCAGCGGACGAGCACAGCTTGCTCCCGCACGGCCCCGGCGCAAGCCCGCCGCAGCCGCCCGGCGGCGTGCGGCCAGCATGCCTGTGAAGGAGCGGGCCTGAGAGCGCCCCGGGGGCCGACGCGCCTTCCATGCGCGCAGCTCCGCCTCCTCCTGGGCCTTGGCGGCCTCGGCCTCGGCCAGCTGCCCGGCATGGCACGCGCGCAGCACGAGCGCGGTGTCCACCTTCTTGCGCAGCAGCTCCACGCTCTCATCCTCGTAGCTCAGCTCGAAGGACGCGCGCTCGCGCAGGACGCACGCCAGCGGGCCCGCCGCCTGCAGCGCGGCGCCCAGCGCGGCGGAGGCCTGGCGCTGCATTGCGGCGGCGCCGCCTGCCGGACCTGCCCCCACCGGGGTCACGCGCGCGCAGCCCGTCCCAGCTCGGCCGCCCACCGCCCGGGCGGCCTTGCGCGGCCCCGGCGCGGCCGCGGGCAGGGCACGCCCCGCAGTGCTACGCCCGCCCCATGCCCTGGGTTCGCGGCCCGGCCGGGGGCCCCGCTCGCCCCTGCGCGCAGCTGCTCAGATGCGGCCCCGCTCTCTTCCAGAACGGCTGTGACCCCTCCCGCTGTCCACAAAATGCTCTGCTGCACGGCCCCTCCCCAGGTCCGCGCCGCCCACCCACGACCTCACCTGCGCTGCAGTCAGGCCCGAGCCTCTCAGCGAGAGTGCACCTTTCCCGCGCGCGTGCTGTTCAGTTGCTGTGCTCGATGTCTTTTCTTTTGCCAAGACGCAATGTGGTCCTTGCATGCGTAACGGTATTGCACGGTCCTACACCGTAGACTGCCTCCCGTGCCTTAAAGTTGATGCCATGCAGGGGCGTGAGAGGAGGCAGACGCGCCGCACCATGGGAGCATGCAGGCCATTCTGAGGAGGGTCAGGCTGGGCACAGTGAGGAGGGGGCAGGCAGTGCACAGTAGGGAGAAGGAGGGGAGAGGTCAGCAGCCACAGTACGTTGACCCCGTCGTGAGGCGTTTGTACACAAACGGCCAGCCAGATGCACAGCCTAGCACACAAATTGCCACGGTCACAGGCGCGCCGGACTGGATGGGAGCCGCAAGACAGCCCAGTGCGACGGCCACTGGGCTATGCGGAGAGGCCAAGAGAACAGCCCCTCACATGCAGGCCTGCACTGCAGCACCCCCATGGCACACAGGACGCATGCTGGCCCCTTCGAAAGCGCCTGCAGGGCATCGCACCCCCGCGCGCCCAGTCCTGGCAGTTAACATGACTGCCAGACCCCGTGCCCCCTGCTCCCGCCCCAACAAGCTGCAAAGCAACCCGCACGCCGCGCAGCCGCTCATGCGGCCTCCACCTGGGTGGCGATGAGGTCGGCTGCCTCCTGCGCGCAGACGCCCCCGCGTCAGCCGCGCGCCTGGGCTGCAGCAGCCTCCCGGGGGCCACCCGCTACTCATTGCCTATGTGCAGGGCCTTCGGTGCTCTGGGGGCTCCACCGCTCGGCATTTCTGCAGCTCTCAACCAGCAGCCCAGGCGGCACACGCAAACAGTACTTCCTTTGAGAAACAGGGAGACAGCCTTTTGCCTGCAGGCTGCCTCCCTTACGCGCTGACGCTGACGCTATCAGGCTGCTCTGGCCAGGGACCATAACGTGTCTTTAAAGACCGCAAAACCGTCCACCATTGCGCCACAGGCCCGCGGCGCCCAGGCGGCGCCGCGCCTGCACGGTGCTGATCTTCTCCGCGCCCTCCTCGTCCAGCTGCAGGTCGAACTTCTCCTCGAGCGCCATCATGATCTCCACCGTGTCCAGCGAGTCCGCGCCCAGGTCCACAAACTTGGACTCGGCGGTCACCTTCTCCAGGTCGGTGCCCAGCTGCTCCGCGATGATCGAGCGCACGTCGTCGAGCACCTGCGCGCGCGCCGCCCCCCCCGCGTCGGACACCATTCGCGCGGCGCCGGATGCAAATGCGAGCAGCTCGCGAGCGGATTGAGGTCGGCGGGGGCCCAGCAGCCTCTTGGTCGCTAGCCGCACACCCCTGAACACCTGCACAGCCAGTGCTGCCTAGCTGGTCAGCCTGTGCAGGACAGCGCGCAGGTCGCCTCCCGTCTTCCTGGCCAGCAGCACCCGCACGCGCTCGCGCAGCAGCCTAGATAGACGCCAAACATACAGACCACCAGGCGGCCACGTTATGGTGGCACAGCGCATATCGGCTGACCCCGCACGGGCGGCCGCGTCCCCTGCCCAATGCCGCACGCACAAGGTGGCAGGCCCAACCGCCACTCTTGCCGGTGCACTCCCCACCAGCAGGACACCCGCGCACGTCTCCACACTCCTGGTTGCTGGGCAAGATCATGCAACCTTGCAACCTGCGTGCTGCAGCTGCCCTTGCAGTGGCTTCCTATGCCTGTGCCTCCGCTGAAGACCAGCTCCTACATCATCTGCCCGACTATAGCCTCCACAGTTGTTTGCTCTCGCCTGCCTGTCTCGGCCGAACAAAAGTCGACTCGCACATTGGCGCAGGGCCCACCGCTGACTTGTCGACGGCAGCAAACACGCGGACGGACGCGCGTATGGCCCGAGCCGGCGTCCGCCTGACGCCAAACACCCGCAGGGGCGTGGGCCGGCAGGCGATCGAAGCGTGCATGGCCGCCATAGCACCTGGAGCAAAGGAAGGAAGAGAGTGGGTGGGAGTGAATGGTCGATGGCGAGGAAGGCTCACTGGCTGTGAGGAAACCCTCTAACCCCCAGGTGTAGCCTTGTTTATCTTTCTAGCACAGCTGCGTCAAGCGACACCAGCGCACCTGCGACAGGGCCCCTGAAGCCATGCAGCAAGTCCTGCACCAGGCCAGTGCGGCGTGCACGCACTGCGGCAGGGCGCGCCAGCCCTGCAGGTGGGGCTTGCAGCGCTTGCGGATGGCGCCCGCAGCAACTGCCGTAGCGCTCACATGTGTGCACGCGTGCAGGCTAGGCCCAGTCGGAGCGCGCGGTGCTGCTGCCGCGTCGGGCTTGCCGCGTTCAGCCAGAGCGCGCGGGCGCGCATGCTGTGTGCAGGTGCCAGTCGCCTGCCTCCTGAGCACCGCCTGCACCTGGACCAGCTGTGTTCTGCTGGAGTGAGTGCAGCCTACAGGCTGGGCCTGTGCCAAACCGCATGCTGCCTTGTGCACCGTGCAGAAAAGCAGTCCGTGCAGCTTGTGGCAGCCAAGTGACGCACAAGCGCTGCGGCGCGAGCACACCCCTCAGCTGCTGAGAGCGGGCTGCTTGCAGACAGCGGTGTCAGGTTCCAAGCGCGCAGCAAAGGCAGCAACAACCTTTTGCCCACGTGACCAGGCTCCGCCGCCATCCCCCCTCTTCCCTCCTGCGCAGAGCTGCCCACATGCAACGCAAGTGGCGCGGAGGCGCAGGCTCTATACCGCAGTGCAGGCGCGAGGGGCAGCGCGCTGCGGGCAGGTGCACAGCACCGCGGAGGCGGTGGCGGAGCGGCCCGCGGCGGTGGAGGAGGCGTTTGACTTTGGCGCCTACATGAAGCAGCGCGCAGTGCTGGTCAACGAGGCGCTGGAGCGCTCGGTGCCGCTGCAGTACCCGGAGGTCATCAACGAGTCCATGCGGTGCGGCCGGCCGCGCCTCGCGCCTCTTGTGGCACCGCCCGCGACGGCGGTCCCGGCCTGCCGCTCTGTCCGCCCCCACTTCGCTTTGGGCCTTCTTGGCGAGCTGGCTGCCCACTCACTTGGTGAATGCGCTCGAAGTAAGCCTTTTCTGGGAGAGGCAGCACGTGCGCTGCAGCGCCCGTACCCAGGCCTGAGCGCCTGCAAGCAAGGCGGTGCGGGGGGTCCGCGGGCGGGTGCGCGCCGGCTGCGCGTGCGCGCCTGCGGGAGCGCGCCGGGCGGCCCAGTGCGGAGCGCTGGGCGCGCCAGGTACTCGCTGCTGGCGGGCGGCAAGCGCGTGCGGCCGTGCCTGTGCCTGGCCGCGTGCGAGGCGGTGGGCGGCGAGGTAGCCACAGCCATGCCGGCGGCGTGCGCGATGGAGATGCTGCACACGATGTCGCTCATCCACGACGACCTGCCGTCCATGGACAACGACGACTTCCGGCGCGGCAAGCCCACCAACCACAAGGCGCGCTCCCGCCGGCGCGCGGCGCGGCGTGTCTTGCAGGCACACTGTGTGCACGTATTCTTGTCATCTTGAGTTGACCGTGCACGCTGCTGCAGAGCTGAGGCGCCCTCTGTGCACATAGCTCGCTGTCTTTCTTGTGAGCAGTGCGAGTGGGAGCATGCGCAGGCTGTGCGGCATGTCGCGTGCGCAATAGGCGAGGAGCTTCGCGCGCCCCGGGCCTGCTTAGTGCGCCGGCGGCTATTTTCAGCGGCCGAGGCGCGTGTGTGGCAGTACCGGTTACCAGTGGCGCGGCAACCCGCCTTGGCGATGTGGAGCTTGGCTGGAGCAGCAGGCGTGCTGCGCGCGCATGCGCTGACCGGGCGCGGGCGGGCGCGCGCAGGTGTACGGCGAGGAGGTCGCTATCCTCGCGGGCGACGCGCTGCTGGCGCTGGCGTTTGAGTACGTCGCGCGGGAAACGCGCGGCGTCTCCGCAGACCGCATCGTCCGCGTGCGAGCCCGCTCATCAGCCCCGGCACTGCTCGTTGCGCCGTATGCAAGCATGCCTCAGACGGCACTGTGACTTTAGGCTCTATGCTTTGTGTGTTGAGGGGCACTTGGATGTGCCCGACCCACTTCGGAACAACAACGCTCTGGGCGTGAGCGGATCAACCAGTGGAGAAGGGTGGTATATGTATGCTGTGGTTTGGGCATGTTGTTGACCTACCTCAACACAGTCGCTGCTGCACGGGCGAGGCTCGCTGAGAGCAGCCATACAAGGATCCTAAGCGCGCTGTACCTGGCAGGTCATCTGCGAGATTGGCAAGGCTGTTGGCGCGGAGGGCCTGGTGGCCGGCCAGATTGTAGATATCAAGAGCGAGGGCCAGGCAGAGAAGGTGCGCTTTTCTGCAAACTCGATGCATTCTTGGAGTCCCGTAGTTTGACATGCCGGCCTATGCCTTCTCTCTTTGTTCAAGCCTGGGCGCCCGGCCTCTTCCATCACCCTACTCATTCTGTGCACGCCTGCCCCCTGCACGTCTGCAACAGCATGTGAAGCGGGTGGGTAGCGGTGCGCTGCGCTTTGCATCGATCGTGCAGAGGCCGGGATGGCGCACCCGTTTTGCCACATCCACACCTGTGAGCCGCTCGAAGCCTGTCACCACTGCGCCTGCGCGTTGTCAACCATGGTGTACGGTTAGGTTTAGGGTACATGCATGTTGGATCTACCCCCAAAGAAACACACCTCATTGTCTCGACCCGCCGCGCTCCAGGTCGGCCTGGACACGCTGCAGTACATCCATGAGCACAAGACGGCCGCGCTGCTGGAGGCGAGCGTGGTGTGCGGCGCGCTGCTGGGCGGCGCGAGCGACACCGAGGTCGGGCGGCTGCGCGAGTACGCGCGCAACATCGGCCTCGCGTTCCAGGCGGGCGCCCGCGGCGGCGCTCTGTGCGTTGGCGCTGTCGTGGTGGGCAGCCGCGCTGTGCTCTTCTTCACTGCTCCCATCGGTCGCCCGGCTGGCGGGGCGTTCGCAGTGGCTGCGCGAGCCTGCAGTCGCCCAAACGCGCCCACCGCAGCGCTTCAGCGCCTGCGTCCCCGGCCTGGGGTGCGCCAGTGGCCACGCGTGGCACGCCGGCGGTGAGCGGCGCTTGGCGCACCGTCGCCGTGAGGGAGAGGGGCGGCCCGGCGAGCCCGCGCGTGCCCTTCGGACAGCACTGCGCGCGCGCAGGTGGTGAACGGGGCGGGGGAGTCCGCTATACCCTATACCCTATACTGAAACCCTAGCATCGGCTTCAACCAGCGACCGCGCGCGCACAGGTGGTGGACGACATCCTGGACATCACGCAGAGCACGGAGGTGCTGGGCAAGACCGCCGGCAAGGACCTGCTCTCCGACAAGGCCACCTACCCCTCCCTGCTCGGCCTGGAGCGCTCGCGCCAGGCGCGCCCCCGGCCCCGGCACGCGGGCAGCAGCGCAAAGACCATGCCTCCGCAGGCGTGGTGCCGTTGCACGAGAGAGCAAATCGGGGTCCGCCGCCGCCAGCCCCGCTCGCCGCAGCTTGCATGCAGTGCCCGTGCAGCGCTGCGCGCCGCCTGGCGCCTGACAGCCCACTCTCCTCGGCCTGTCTGCGCCCCCCGTCACGGCCGCCGCACGGCGCGTCATGCGGACCTTGGTATGCAATGCATGACGCAGCTGCGCCCGGCAGGTGGCCGGCGAGCTGATTGCGGCGGCCAAGGCGCAGCTGGCGGGCTACCCCGCGCCGCGCGTCGCCCCGCTGCTCGGCCTGGCGGACTACATCGGCGCGCGCAGCAACTGAGCGCGGGCGGGCGCCCGCAGCGGTCGCGGCGGCCGCCCATTGGCGCGGCAGCGACCCCGGCTGCCGGGCAGGCGCAGGATCCTAGGCCCAGGGGCGCAGCCGCGACGCCGCCGGCAAGCCCCGGCCTGCGCGGCGCGCACCCAGGGCCAGCGCCGCGCCGCTGCCGGCGATGCGCGCGCGGGAGCGCGCCAGCCCGGCCGCAGTATGCAGACATTAGGCTGTGCAGGCTCCCGCTCAGCCATGCGGCTGCGTGGTCGCTCGCACGGGCGGCGCCCCGCCGCTGGTCTGGACGCCCGCGGCCGCCGCCAGCCTGGGCATGCGCGCCAGCGCTGTGCCATCGCTGGCAGCGTCGCATGCGCCGCCGCCGCAGCTGGTGCTGTCGGAGTGTGGACGCGCGCGCGGCACCCGGAGGCAGCGCATGCTCAAACGCCGGCTGCGTCTGGCCGGCTTTGGGCTGCCGACCAAGCATGCCTTGCAGCAGATATATCATCATGTGGACTTTTCGTCCCCATCTCCGCCCTGGGGCTGCTCGTCTGCTGGCGTGCACAGCGGGCCGTCTCCACACAGGTCACGGCTGGCGGCTAACGTGTCGCCCGTTTGGGCCGCTGCTGCAGGCCTGCTAGGCAGCTACTGCGTTCCTTGCTTGCGCCTACATGTCGATGTTGTGGGGCGCGCACGCAGGCAATGTGGAGCCCCGCATGAACTGGTTTTGCATGCATTCGGCCCAGTCCGCAGTGGTTTCTGCTAGGGGCCGCACCCTCTCCTGGGTCTTGGACAGTACGGGGTATTGCGCCCGCATGTGCCCGAAGTTTTCAGTCACAGTAAGGAACGAGGCCGGTTTGCGGCCTGTTGTCTGGCTTTGCGTTTTGGGGGGTTTGGGACATCGCTGCCCAGTGTGGGTGTGGGTGTGGGTGTGGGTGTGGGTGTGGGTGTGGGTGTAACATCAAATTACAGAGCGTAAGGAGCTCCTCAAGTTGGGGCACCTGCCCCAGGGGCCAAGTGATGGAGACACATGGAGAACCCCTTGTGTACTGGGTGACCACTGAAGGGTCCCTGGTCCCAGGCCAAGGGCCTACCCCTGCGGTCCAGCCACTCCTTTTTCCGCCGGGAGAAGCCTGCCCTCAACAGATCGCCTGGCCCTCATAGCTAACGCTGGTGACATACCCCCCCGTGCGCAGGTGCTCTCTGAGCGCGGTGCCTGACCGGCGGGCACGCCCACACAGCTCCGCGGCATGCGCCCAGCTCCTAGCATCAGTACTTGAAGGCCTTGCGGCCGCCATCAGCGCACAAGCAGCCGTCCACGCAGAAAGGGGGGTTGCCCATCGGCTGGTCGAGCATAGCCCCGCCGCGGCCGGCTGCCGAGCGGCACCTGGGCACGGGCGGGAGCGTGGCGCAGCGCTGCGCTGCTGCGCACAGCGGGTGGCGTACGCATCTGTGCAGTCTGACGGACGCGCGGCCGCGTGCAAGCTCTCTTGCGCGTCAGCAGCCGGCTGCCGCGGGCCGCCGCGGCGGGCGCCGCCTGCCGGCCTGCAGCGGGCGTGCTGTAGGAGCCTGTCATGGTGCGGCCGCAGCCCGCACGTTGTGCGCTCGCCAACGGCATGTGGGCATACACGCCGCGAATTCTGCAAAACGTTCATGCTGCACCCCTGAGCTGCGCGTGCGGCGCGGCCAGGAGCTGGAGGAGGCAGACGTCTGGGAGGGTGAGCCGGCCGGCCACGCAGCGCCCAGCAGCCTTGCGGGGCACGCGGCAGACGCCGCTGATGGTGCGCCGCGGCTCCAACCTCAGCATTTCCGGCGGCGCTGGCCCGCCGCTGCCAGCGTGCCAGCGCTGCTGCCAATGTGGTGCTGTCTGGCAGTGCTGTGATGCGCCTTGCCAAGCAGCGGCGGCGCACGAGGCGGGCGCCGGCCTCTCGCGCAGGCGCGGGCGCGGATGTGCGCGTCGGGGCCTCCACCTCGGAGTCCAGCTCGGACTCCGACTATGACAGCGAGCTGCCCGCGGCCGCGCGGCGCCAGGCCGGCCGCGCCGGCGGCGGCGCGCCCGGCCGCGCCGGCGGTGTGGGCCGCGCCGGCACCGCGCCGGCGGCGGCGATTGGCATCGCGCGCACCGGCAGCGGCGGCAGCCTGCGTGGCGGCGGGTACAGCAGCGCGCACGGCGGCGGCGACGCCGCCAGGGTGTCCGCAAACCTGATGGCGCGCGCCCGCCGCCTGACCGCCGTGAGCAGCGCCGGGCCCAGCTGCAGCCGGCGCTGGCAGCGCCGCCCTCTGGTGCTTGAGAAGTTGCTGCTGGCAGCGTCTGCTGCGCTGCTCTCTCGCTGTGCCTTCTTTCCAAACTTGTACATTTCAGACACCGCCGGACGCCCTTGCAGCCACCTGCTCGCAGCTGCAGCTTGGCATGCTTTCACGCTGATGTGTCGCGCGTGTCTTGCGAGAGCCGCACCATGCGCCTGCCCACCAGCAGAAGCACCCTGCGTTGCGACCGCTATGGCTGGGCCTGACACATGACTCGGCTGCTGAGCTGGCGCGCAGGGCTCCTCCATGCCCATCAACATCCCGGTGGCGGGTCGGGGCGACGCGGGCGGCAAGGCGGGCAGCGGCGCGCGCGCGACGCGTGCGGCCACCTTTGTGCCCCCGCACCTGCTGGAGCAGCAGCGGGCGCGCGCCCACTCCCAGGCTCTGATTCATAGGATCATGAGCACTTGATGCACGCTGGTGATGCAGCGCAGATGCTGCGGGGGGTGATATAAAAGCGCCTGTGCTGGCATCCCTTGCTGGCGCTGTGACGCGCTCCGTCACTAGTGCTTGCCTGGCGCGGCGGGCAGGAGGCGAGCAGCGGGCAGGGCATGCTGCTGGCGGGCGTGTCGCCCAGCGCGTCGCTCAAGCGCGACAAGCTGCTGCAGCGCAATGCCATCCTGCGCCGCACGGGGTTTATCGAGGAGGGCGGGCCGTCGCTGCTGCCAGGCGCGCGGCCGCGAAGCGCGGGGCCCCCGCCAGCCGCATTCATGCCCTGGTGCATGTGCCGCGTGCGGCGACGCGTCAGACGCTGGATGTCCATTCAGAACCAGGAGGACGCGTGTATGGGCAGCGGGTGGATGCCGCACGCGCCTTTGGTGCATCCAAGCGAGCGTTCGAGGGGCTGCGCGCAGGCCGGCCGCCTGCTTGCCACAGTCTCTGCTGGTGCCCCAAGGGCGCCGGCCCGCATGCCTTGGGGCACGCCCGTTGCATGGGGTTCTCACGCTGCGCGGCGGCGCGCGCGCAGAGGTGCTGGACCCCATCCGCGAGGGCCGGCCGCTGGTGCTGGCGGGCGGGGAGCTGTCGCGCGCCATGGGCGGCGGCAGCCTGGGCCGCATCGCCGGGCGCCGCGCGGCGAGCAGCCTGTCGCAGGCGCTGGTCGCCGACGCGTCCCCGCGCGGCTAGGGTCGCGCCGCGCGGATTAGGGTTGCGGATTGGTCGCAGGTTAGGGCGCGCGAGCCGGCCGCCTGGCTCGCGCGCTGCGGCGTCAGGGGCTGGCGCGCGCCGGCGGGCGCCAGGCAGTGGGGCGGGCGTCCGGCGGGCTCGCCGGGGCCGCTGCGGGCGCTGATGCGCGCGTCCGGCATGCTGCTGCAGGCCACCGTGTGCGCCATGTGAGGCGGCTGCCTGTCGAGGCTCCGGTCGCAGCCTGTCTCGGCGGAGAGCTGCTGTGCGGCACAGCGGGGCTGCCTTGCCTCCCCGGGCTGTGCCCCTAGCTGTCCGGTGCCGCCGTCCCTGACAGCATCCTGCAAGAGCGCTTTGTGTGACCAGGCGCGGCTCGGCTGGCACCTTGGTGTAACGGGCAGGATGCAAAGCCGGCCATGCCAAATAATGCATGATGCACACGCCTTGAGCTTGCAGAGCCCACACGAGCTCGTGCACACAAACTCGCAGCTCTGCCCTTGTGGGTGTTCCCAGTGTGTTTTTAACACGCTACGCGCTCGGTCGGGCCTGCGAGGTCTGCCAAGGCACCTTGAGGGTGGGGTGTGGTGGTCTGCCTGTCCGCCCGCGCTTCAGGCAGAAGGTCGGCAGCGCGCCCGTGCGGCGCTGTTGTGTGTGGCTTGCGCCGGCGCCCCGCTGCAGCATTGGAGTCCTCACCCCGCCCAGCATGCCCCTCAAAGAGTACAGGTCAGCGGTGCCGGTGCATCTGAGGTCTTGCAACGGTCCTTGACCGCGCGTGCGGGCACACTATTGGGGACCTGTTTTTCATGCGAGGTAGCTTTGGCGGGTCTTTTTTCTATTGCAGCCTGGCGCCGGGTAGCGCCGCGCCCAGGAGTCGTGCCTGCTGTGCGGGCACGCGGTGTCGCTTCTTAATGGGTACGCACTTAACAACCTTTTTTCACCGCTTCCACTGCAGCGTGTCTGACATCAAGCGTGTGCACCGTTACGGCGAGCACTTGTCAGCTGCGGCCGCGCACGGTGCATGCAACGGCTGCATGACAAGCCGGGCGGCTCCAGGCTCGGTGGGGCCATGGTCAGCGGTCCGGCTTTCAGCAAAGCGTGGGGCCTATCCGTGCCCCTGGAGCAAACACTTGCAAGCGTGTGCGCCGGTGTGGTGCAGCTATCAGTGTAATGGTCTTGCTTGACGGCAAGCATGCAGTCAGTCTCCAAGTCGCCCTCATGCCACACGTGATGGTGTACGCACTGCAAGTGTGCTGCACAGCTCGCAACCACGAAAGCAGCCAGCCGTGCAAAATTGCATCCTGGCGGCGGGAAGTTTGCACTTCAGTACAGACAAGCGCGTCCAGGGCCCTATAACTCGCACGCTCGTCACGCGCCATCCTGAGCTGGAGCCGGGCGCCCTGGATGGACAGAGACCCGCTCTCGCTTCCTTTGCATCTCGCCCACACCCGCCCCTCCTCGCCTCCCTCAGGCGCGCGGCGCGGCCCCGGCGCCCGCGCCGCCCGCCGCGAGCGCCGCGCGCACGCTGCCGGCGTCGTCCTCCACGAGCGCGCCGCCCTTCCAGCAGCCCAGCCGCTCGCCCAGCACCTTGTTGGCCGCGTACTCCGCATCCACCGCCGCCCTGCCCCCCCGCGCGCGCGGTACGTCCTGTGAGCGCGAGCGGGTACAGCTAATCTATGGCCGGTCTCGCCGGTCGCAGCCACCGTGCAAGTGCGATCGTGTCGCTGCTGGGATCGGCTCCTCCCCAAGCACGCCACCCTCCCAGCAGCGGAGCCGCTCGCTCTGCTCGGCGCCATGCTGGCCGCGCGTCATGCATACGCCGCCGCCCTGCCCATGCGTTCATCGAACTGCCCTGCATCCCTGCTGCTGTCGGCGCTGCTAGGCAGCGCCGGTGTCGTCACTGCTGGCGAGTGCCATCCGCTGGCAATAAGCCCCCAAGAGCATGCTGCTCTCTTGCCAGCCAGGCCATACAACCAGCGGCCACCAACAAGCCAAGCTTGCTGGCTTCAATGCTGCCGCCCCGCCCGCGTATACGCTCACTCAGCCCGGGTGGCCTACGGGCCTGTAGGCCACACGTATTCACCCACTGCAGCCCTGTCCGCGCATGCGTCTTGTGCTGCAGCTCTTGGGGCGCTTGGCAATAGCGCTGCCTGCAGTGCTGCCCTATGCCCGCAGCCCGAGAGCGCGACTGAGATCTGGCTTCACATCAAGCCGTTCAGCAGCTGAGACCGCCCGCCATGCGCAGCAGTCCACAGTGCCTAGAGAAGCGGCGGCCAGGGGCAGTCACCTGTTGCCCTTCCAGGCAACATAGCGTGCAAGCGACTGCGAGCCCATCAGCCGCGCCGCCTTGACGCGCAGCGCCTGGTCGTCCCACCGCGGCAGCAGCTCTGCGCTGATGTCACCCCACTTGCCGACGCCAAATTTCTCTAGGCCCTGCGCAGGCGCCAGAGCTGCGAGTCGCCCCGCTGGCCTGCAGGCCACAGGCGTGCGGGCGTCGCGCACAGCAAGCCTCTGCCCTGCACAGGCTGCTCGAGGGCGCACCTTGTAAAGCAAGTCGCGCTCGGTGTCGCCCCACTTCTTGTCCTCGATGATGACCAGCTGCGCGCTCAGAGCGCCAGCCAGTCTCAGGTGCACGCTGGTGCAATCTTGTGCCATACAGTCACTTCCTTGCAAGCATCTCCTTGCAAGCACGCCGCACCGTCTTGGGCTTGAAGAACTCCTGGTTGATGCTGCCGTCGTCGGCGAGCATGCCAGGTGGGCTGAGCTGCGCGCGCATCTCCCGCACCCACGCCAGCCGCTGCGCCGCCTCGCTCTCCGACAGCTGCCGCCAGCAGCAACTCCTTAACGTTGCCTCATACCGCAGTGACAAGCAGACTTTACAGAGCGCATGCAAGGCATCACCTGCTTCTCGCGGCCCTCCTGGAGCACGTGCTGCAGGACCGCCGCAGACGCCATCACAGGCTCCCAGGCTTGTTCAGGCCAGCTAGTTCTGCACTACATCGCAAGGCGGTGCGCGTGTTGGTGCCCTATCATAGTATATGTGGAGGGGCACGAGGACCTCTCCAGACCCTTTGCCCCTATAAAGACGTTGGAAGCAGCTGGCGAGCTCTACAACGAGCGTAGCGCAAGCGCAGCGGCGGGGCACGCGCAACGCACCAAGGACTCGTATACCGTATGCTTGGGGACCTGGCAGGTACGTGCGGGCGTGTCGTGCCCTAGCACAGCACGGCCAGCGCGCGCTCAGCCTTGGCGCCCATACTGGTGCGGCCTGTGCGTATTGGAGCAGACTACTTGTTGCGCTGTACCAGCAAGCGGGTGAGGCGCTTATCCGTTGGCGCACGTGTGCAGCCGGCCCGCGTCCACGCAGCAGTCCGCGCACCGTTGCAGCTGCGCCCAGGCCACCAGCGGTGCTGCCAGCGGCGGCGTAGTAACAAGCGCGGCGCCGCGGCGCCGCGCATGGGCTCCTGTCTGAGCACTTTTGAGGGCTCCCACGACGAGCGGTACAAGGTGTGCGCCTAAGTGTTAGTTGCATGTCGCTGCGCCTGCAGCAGGCGTGCGCCAGATCACCGCAGTGTGGAAAGGCCCTCCTACCTGCAGCGTGCCAGACGTGCACCGTGGTGCTGTTTGGGCTGCAAGGAGCAGTACTGCAAGGAGCAGTCTGGGTGCAGGCCTCCTGGAACGCTGGTGTGGTGACGATTGATGCGTCCGCCGCATACCATGAGGCTGGCGCGCTGCCCCGGCACGCGAGCGTGCGCAGCAGCCCTTCTCCGGACCTGTCCGCTGCTTCGCGCACATCACGCCGCTTGGGTGTCAGCAGTGACGGTGCTTGCGCTGCGCAGGACACTCCAAAGCCACGCGCGGACGAGCCGGACAGGGGCGGCGTCAAGCTGCGAGGTGTGGGCGTCGCTGCAGTGGCTGCCTGCGCTGTCCGTGCGACTTCACCATGTACGTATGTGAACATAGCTCTGGTGGCCGGCTGCTGCGCTGACGCAAGCAGCCTGCGCACCTGCAGCGGACGAGCCCGGCACGCGCTATGGCGACTTTGTGCCGATCGGTGCGCCCTCGCGCCCTGCTTCCCATGCGGGCGCGTCGCCCTCGGCAGCCGTGCACACTGCAGCGAGCCTGCCGCGCTTTATCTTCTCTGCCGCGCTGGCTTGCTGCTCGTTTGGGGAGGCGCTATGCGCGCTGTGCACTTTCCGCTGCCACATGGTGCAGGCTGTGACAGGGGTCGCCAGGCGGGCACTGCTAGACACGCGGTCATGAACATTGCATCTCATGCGTCGGCCACCGGCGCGCGCTTGCGGGGCAAAATCTCGACATCCATCAACAGGCGGCCTGCGTGGGCTGAACAGATTATGCAGCTGGACATACCAAGCGGACAGTGTGGCTGACCGCAGTTCTGGCCCAGGCGATGTCCTGAGCCACTCTTGTTCTCAAGTAGCTGTGTCCCTGGTCCATGGGTCCATGAGCCCATGTTAGAGGAGTGGATGCACAGCGACAAGGACCGCCCGCGCAGGCGCGCACCGCGGCGCGGACGGCGGCGAGCTGCAGGCGTCGCCCGTGCGCCGGCCGGCGCGGCTGGCGGACGCCGGGCCGGTCAGCTGGACGCGCGGGGAGCTGATCGGCGCGGGCGCGTTCGGGCGCGTCTACCTCGGCCTCAACAACGACACCGGCCAGCTCATGGCCGTGAAGCAGGCGCGCGGGGCCGCGCTGTGCCACTGCCAGGAGGGCACGCCCGCCACGGCGATCATCGCAGCTGGGGCCACTTCTGTGCTCCCCGCTTGGCCCAGGTCCAAAATCATGGAGTGCAGCACATAGGAAGGAGTGCAGCTCGCCAACTATGAGTTTGTGCAGCCACACGCTGACGTGCACAATCAGCCGCACATCTGCTGGGCCAGTGGCGATCCCTGCATACCGGCGACGCCTGCGCCAGTGAGCGCTCCCCAAAGGCGCCCGCCTGTGCGTGCGTGCACCGCGGCCGCGCCCATGCCCTCACCGGAGCGCGGCGCCGCGCGGCGCGCGCGCGAGCGGGCCAGCAGGAACCCTAAGCCTGACCGCGGCGCGCACAGGTGCTGATCAGCAAGAACGAGGCGGTGGCGGGGCGCGTGGTGGGCCACGTGCGCGGCCTGGAGGCCGAGGTCGACGTGCTCAAGCACCTGGACCACCCCAACATCGTCCGCTACCTGGCGCGACCCCGTCGCGCCGCGCGCCCCGCGCGCTCGGCGGCGCGCCATTGTCCAAGCCAAGCCCTCGGGCGGCGCGCCTGTCATTCTGGCCACTCCTGTGGCAGCACCACAGGAGTGTGGCAGCACTATGGCAGCGCATAGCAGAGGAGGCACGCGCGCGCAGGTGCTAGGCTGCCTCCACTAAAAGCAACGCTCGCAGCTGCAGCGCTTGATGGCTGCTGCGCTGCTGCGGCAGGGCACGGACCGCACGGACGAGTGCCTCAACATCTTCCTGGAATTCGTGCCGGGCGGTTCCATCTGCTCGCTGCTGTCCAAGTTTGGTGCGGCAAACCCCCCTCTCGGCGCACCGCCACCCACAGCGCAGAGCAGGTCCCGCTGGATATTGCCGGGCACCTGTCAAGCCACGGGTGAACGCATGCTGTTGGCATGTCGTGAAGCCGCGCATTGCACGCTCCGCGCTGCTCTGTGCGGACTGCCATCATGCTGCAGGGCGGCGGCGGCCGCGCCTCGCTGGTACGCAGTGGGTGGCCCCGCTCACGCGGCAGGCGCACGTGCGCGCGGCAGGCTCGTTCAAGGAGAGCGTGATCCGCGTGTACACGCGCCAGATCCTGCTGGGCCTGGCGTACCTGCACGGCAACAAGATCATGCACCGCGACATCAAGGGCGCCAACATCCTGGTCGACAACACCGGCCTCGTCAAGCTGGCCGACTTTGGCGCGTCCAAGCAGATTGAGAACCTGGTCACCATGGGTGCGCGCGCCCCGCGCGCTGCTGCTGGATCTGGCACCTCCCTACCCAAACCCTACCCACTTGTGGACCCTGTCGCTGTGGGTGCGCCGCCCCCCGCTTGCCGCTCGCTGCTGGACCACTGCGCCTCCATAACCTGGTCATGGACCCTGCCGCCGCGGGCGCGGCGCCCCCGCACAGTGCAGCCGGCGGGCTGGTTCTATGCGCCCGCGCCGTCGCATGTGGGCTGCCCTGGCTCTCCCCGCGCGCGTGCATGTCACGAGGAGTGACAGGATGCAGATTGTATGCACAGCTTGTGGGGCGACGAGGAGGGCGAGGACGGCCATGTGGCCTGAATGCATGTGCATTCAGGTCACCCTGCAGCATCAGGGCCCATGCCCGACCCCTTGGCACCCTCTTGCTCGATGCAGCCGGGCGCGTCGGGACGGTCAGGCAGTCGGCGGCGCGAAGACGTGTGAAGCGCGCCGCGCCTGCCGCGGCCGGCCGACGCGCGCGGCGCGCGCGCAGACTCAGACGCGTCCAAGTCGATCAAGGGCACGCCGTACTGGATGGCGCCCGAGGTCATCAAGCAGTCGGGCCACGGGCGGCAGGCCGACATCTGGTCGGTGGCCTGCACCGTCATCGAGATGGCCACCGGCAAGCCGCCCTGGAGCCAATTCAACAGCCAGGCGCGCCGCCGCCTGCCCTGGGATCTTCGGGCTGCCGGGGAGGGCGCCGGAGCTCCTGCGCACCCTATTGTGCTGAGGAGGCCCGTCGCCAGCGCGTCGTGCCGGACCCGGCCCGGAGCCAGGACTTGCGCATGCCCCGTGCTCCGTGTCTGCTTGCGGTCTTATGCGGCCTGCCCAGCGCTGCTGGCGCCACGCTTACGTCTGGATAGGCCGTCCGGTCTCGTCATGGCTTGCATGCACTCAAGCTGCCTGCCCTGTGGCTGCCGTGTGCCGTGTCTGTGGCTGCCGTGCGCCGTATTTGGGCCGCGGACAGCGCCGCTTCGGCGCCGCTGCCCGCGCCCGCAGCCGAGAGATCGCGCGCGCGCGCGCAGGTCTCCGCGCTCTTCCACATCGCGTCCTCCAAGGGCCCGCCGCCGCTGCCGGAGCAGCTGTCGCAGGCCGGGCGCGACTTCCTGCTGCTCTGCTTCAAGCGGCGCGCGGCCCGCCCGGGCGCCGGGCGCACGGCCCGCTGGCGCAGGCAGGGTCAAGGGTAGGCAAGACCGGTGGGCGGCGAGGGCGGGGGAGGAATGTCTGGCAGACCGCCCAGCAGCGCGCTGATGGCTGCGCGGCCTGGCCATGCCAGAATTGCTTCCGGGTCGCACGGGCTGCGCCCACGCGGCTGCGCGCAGGAGCATGCCACTGCTGAGATGTGACACACCTGCTGCCTGCGTCGCCTTCGTCGGCGCTCCTGGCGGGCGCTCCTGACGCCCGCCGGGCGCCTGAGGCCGCTGGGAGGGGCGCCGGCGCAGGGACGCGCGCGAGCGGCCCACGGCGGCGGTGCTGCTGCAGCACGAGTGGCTGGTGGACCCGATGCCGCGCGGCCTGGGCGCGCCGCTCACCTGCATCGCCACCGCGCCCGAGCTGCTGCCGCGGGCGCGCCCCCGCGCGCCGGCCCCGGCGATCGCCGGCTGCCCTGCCGCTGCTGGGCGCAGGCGCTGCGTCTGCTGGAGCCAATCAAGCGGGTGCATAACATGAGACTGACTAGAACCGCATCACGTGTATTCTCCGCCTGTGCGGTCACCAGAACCTCCACGCTTCCATGATCCACCACCTGTATCAGCTCCGCTCTGCTCCTGTCAAAAGCACAGTCGGCGTGCAGCGCCCCCGGCCCCGCCGGCCCGACGGCGGGCGGCGCCGCGCGCAGCTGACGGACTCGGTCGCGGTGCCGTCGCCCATCGAGGAGGAGCCGGACGAGGACGGCGAAGGGCTCAGCCTGCCGCGGCTGCCCGCGGCCGCCGGCTCGCTCGCGGTCGGCTCGCCGGCGGCGCTGCCGGCCGCCGCACGGTCGCGAGGGTTCCGGGCCCTGGAGGCGCCGCCCTCGCCGCGCGACGCCGCGCCCGAGCCGCGCCCATTCACGCCGCGGCCGTACCAGCCGCCGGAGGCGCCGCGGCGCTCGCGCGACCTCGACCCCGACCCTGAGGCCGAGGCCGCCCCAGCGGCCGCCGCCAGCGGCGGCACGGCGGCGGCTGCGGCGGCGGCGCGCGCGCCCGCGCCCGCAGACATGGGCCCGCCTGTGAACGCCGGGTGGATGCTTCCGGGCCTCACGTTCGGTCTGCCGGCTGCGGCGCTCGGTGCCGGCGAGGGTGGCGGCCGCGACGCTGATGCGGACGCGTGCGAGGGCGGCTCGGCCAGCCCGAGCGCCCAGTCAGTCTCGTCTGTGGAGGCGCGCTTACATCACAGGCTGTCAGAGCGGGCGCGGGGCTGCTGCGTGTGCTGCCAAGCACTGGGCTGCAGCGCTTGTCATCACGGCTGGGAGCACCCAGCGCCAGGCCTGCTGGCGAAGGAACGTGACTGCTTCAGGTGTGGGATGAGTGCTCGGCGCCGCCGCGCGCGCAGAGCGACTACAACCCGGTGGAGGAGCCGTCCTGGCTGGTGGCCGAGTCGCTGGACCTGGCGCGCTTCGCCGCGCCGGCCAGGGCGTCGCGCGACGCGGGCGCGGGGCCCCTCGCGCCCGCGGCGCCATCGCTGCGCGTCGAGTACACACTCGCGCCGGGCGAGGAGGTGCGCCGTGAGGCGGCACTAGGGTTGTTGTAGGGCAACAGCGGCTGCATGGCGCCGTGCTTGCATGCAGGAGCCGAGCGGGGCGCGGATCGCGTAACTCTCGCTCGGGAGCCAAGACTGTCACTGGCGTGTCAACTCAGCGCGCGTGCCAGGATCCGAAGGAGCCATGATGCTTGACAAGGGCATGCTGACCTGACCTTAGCGTGCATCGTGCCGGGCACGAACGCCCTGGTGACGCGGCGGTGGAGGCAGGCGCATGCATGCGCTCATGCATGCCGGCCTGGAGGGCATGCCCTGGGCGGGCATGGACGGCTGTGACGGGAGCGCGCGAAGCAGGCGCGGCGCGCGGGCTCGTGCGCGAGCGGCGACCCGCCCTCGCCGGACTACACGCGCGCGGCCGAGTACGCGCGTGGCCCCGCCTTCGAGCCCGCGTCGCACGCCGCGCCGCGGTCCACCCCGGGCGGCGCGCCCGCGCCCTCGCCGCTGCGCCAGCGCGCGGCGGTGCGCTCCGAGCCCTGCTGGCCAAGTGGCACGGTAGCAGGACCCCTGTGACGCCTGCATTCATCCATGCACCTGGCGCACCCCCTGTGGTACAGCCATCGGCGTGGTTGGAGCGTGTTCAGCCTATGTTATTGTTATGGAGCGGAGCATGCGGCGCGCCGAGGGCTGCCCGCCGCTCTCCATGCTGCACATGACAATATTAAATGTGCAGGACAGGGCTGTCACGTGCCGCCTGTCCGCCTCGCCCTTTGTCTGCATGCACTGGACACAGTATAGGCACTCTACCTTCTGCAGCGCCGTGCACGGGACCATGGTGCCTCCCACGCGGAAAGTGACTGTCGCTGGCGTGGGCGGGAGCTGGTGAGGAGCAGGAGGCTTGTGGTGCCTGAAAGGCCTGTGCAAGCGACTCGCACTGCGAGCCGCAATGCGGGCCGGTGCTACAATGCACGGCGACGCTGGCCTCCTGCCCGGCGTCCCAGGCCGAGCGCTCTGTACGGGGTACCGAGCGGCCGTGCTGGGGCGCCGCAGGTGCGGCGGAGCGCGGGCCTGAGCGGCCTGCACGAGCCGGGGCGCCGCTCCGGCAGCAGCGCGACGGGCTCGTCGCGGGCGTCTCCAGGACGCTAGGCGCTGCCGCTGATGGGCATGCTGCCATTAGGCTGCCAGGCTGTGCGCTCGAGCACACGCGCTTGCGGCCTGTGTGAGCATGACGCATGCGGACCCAATAGGAACAGCATCCTACCGAACAGACAGCTTTAATGTGCTCCGCATGTGCAGGGCTTAGAAGGTGCTGGCAGGTGACTTGTGGCTGACAGCCTGCTCGTGTGCGGCAGCTGGTAGGGTAGGGCATGCGCATTGCTCTTCATGCTGCTGGCGGCGGTAACAATCTTGCGATCACATTGTTGCTTGCGTTGCCCTTCTGGCCTTACGTGTCTGGCAGCGTGCCTATGAACTTCATAGGCAGACTTCATAGCATTAAGTCTGTTGGTACAGGCACACACCCCTCTCGGCTCCCTGGCTCTACGCACCCTATGAAGATGTTGAGGTCAAACCTGAGGCAGAAACGATGGCTGATGGTTTTGCTCATCTCTGCATGCACGAATGAGTAATGCCCATGTATCGGCCTTGATGGGCTGCCCAGGCTCCGGAAAACACCTCATTTAAGGCCGGCTCATTCCTACCCTGGCGGGGTCTTCGCATGCGCAACTATGCCGTGAGGAGCACGCACTTGGCCAAAGGCCAGCGCTCAGGATGGGAGTGGTCATCCGCGATGGCGAGATCGTGAGGGAGGACGCACCCGCCACCGCACGGCAGGCTGCACCCGCTCACCTTGCGCCCGTGCAGGCCGCACCCGCGCGAGCGCCGCCCGCTGACGCAGGTGGGTGCACACCCAGTGTGCTGTAGTGACGCCTGTCGCTGCGAGGTTGCCCTCAACACCAGCCACTATCAGCAGCTGACGGTACACTGGGGGTGCTGCCCTTTAGTCACGCGCGCCTACGCAGCTGCTGCTCGTGATCCGCCAACCCGTCGGCGCTCGCGCAGGCGCGGCGCCGGCGTTTGACTTCAGCGCGCCGCCGGTAGCGGTGGCGCGCGATGTGGAGCCGCTATTCGGCTTCGTACCGGAGCTCCGCGTCTTTGGCGCCCGGCTGACAGGGTTGCACCTGGCGCTGATGGCGGGCGCCCTGCTGCTCTACGGAGCAAAGGGCCTGCTGCTTGGCGCGGTCGTCTGGGCTGTCTACACCTTGAGCCAGCGCCCGCAAGGTGCCCATCCGCTCCCTCTCTTTAAAGTCGCCAAAACCTTGCGAGGTGCATCTGCCAGTGCGTTGACGGGCTGAGCATGCAATGTACTTGCACGCCTGCCGGTTGTCACTTGGTCCATGTCACAGCAGACCGGGGGTTAGGCATGTAGTGCGCGGATGCAGCGCTACATGCATTTAGCGCTGCATCCGCGCATGCATTTACTGGCTAACCTCTTGTTGAGTGGGACACGCACCTGAGAGTTTGCACCCGCGATTTTGCAGGGCCAGCGGATGCAGCCACGCGCCCCGCCCCGGGAGGGCAGGCGGGGACGGCCTCTGGTGGTGCGGGGTTCAGCGTGGATGCTCTGCAGCGCTACTTCACATCTCCGCCCGCCGGACGAGCCTATCGGGGCGGGCCGGCTCAGCCGGGAGGGGGCGGCAGCAGCGGCGGCGGCAGCGGCGGCGGAGGGGGCCCAGCACCGAGCGCCAGGTCGTCGTGGGAAAACAGGGGCAGCGGGCAGCGCCTCGGCGGCTCGGGCAGGCGCGAGGTGGGCTGAGCCAAGCTTCTGAGGGGCCGGGATGGCAACGCCCCTGGTGATTGCCCGCCACGTGGACTTGAAAGTCAGCTGCGAGCAGCTGGTCCCAGGCTGGTCGTAGAGGGCTGGACAGCTTACCCTAGCTCAGCCCCGAACACCTGCGGTGTGGCTGAGCAAGCAGTCTGACCTGTTAACCGTCGAGGCCAGTGCAGCGCAGGAGGAGCGCGGGTGGAGAGCAGGCAGCACGGACGTGAGCTTGTGCTGGTGGAGAGCGATCCAGCAGCTGTACTGCGAAAAGGCGGGACGTCTGTCGACTGTGCACGTGCAGGCAGTCGCGAGCGAGCCAGGTGGGCGGGCCTGCCTGCTGGCCTTGCGAGCGGGCGGGCGGGCGGATGCGAACCAAACGCGGGAGCATTATATTCGCTCTTGCGACCTTCTCTGGCGGCTTGGGCACATTGTCTGGCGCTTGGTGCAGTCAGCCGGCGGGCTGAAAGCGAGACAAGGTTTGGGAGGGCGACCTAAGAGTCCGTCCTGGGGACGTGGTGTACTTTGGACTTTACAGGTGCATCCTAGCAGCCCCGGCAGCTCCTATTGGGGTGAGCTTGTCTAGCGTGCTTGTGCCGCACCACGCAGTGCGGGAACTCCAGAGCGGACACGCCTGGTCGTTTTGGCAGTAACCGACCTGCACCGCAGCTGCGCGCGCGACATGGTGTTGCCGCTCCCGACTTGCTGCACACCGTAGCAGCCTCCCTGCGTACATGATTACCTTGTGAAGAAGCGAAGCGTGTGCTTGCGCGGTCCACGCCGCCGCTGGAGCGCGGAATTCTGTGCGAACCCAAAACCATCCTGAGGCTGAAAGCTGTGCGCTGCGCTCATAGACTACCTATCTGCGCAGCAGGCGAGGGGCTCAGGCGCCACGCGACCGTGGTGGTGAGCGAGCTTGGCATCAGGCGTCGGGCGCTGCCTAATAATAGTGCGCTGGGGGGTAGAGGAGCTTTACGCGGCGCGCGGACGTCCACCCCAGGTTCCGGGTGTCAACCGCCGAGCTCGCGTGGCAAAGGGGGCTGACGTGTGCGTGCATGCGGGTGCAGGCGCAGGAGCGCCCTACCGCTAGGGCGCGCCGCCCGCCAAGTCACTCCCGGGGCCGATGTGCCCCGCGGTGGCCGGAGCACGGCCGCCGAGCAGCGACTGCCATGTGACGGTGACGGGAGGCGACGGCGGTGAGGGAGGCGTTCGCAAGCTGCCGCGCCGCTCGACAGAGATCCGCGTCCTCTCGGGCGCGCTGTCAGGTGCGCGGCTGCAGCCTGATGGGCAGGCTGCCGCGCTCGGTCGGCAGGCGCAGCGCGGCGTGCCGGCACCCAGCAACTGCTTGAGGCCCCTTGCGCCGCCTCCAGGCGGCGCCGTGGGGCACAACCAGCGGGCGGCCCGCGCTGGGCGCCGCACCTTGGCTGCGGCACCCTGTTGCAGGCCGCGGGCTCGGACTGGTGTGAAGGTCTCGCGCGCGCGCGCCGCGCAGGGGCGTCCGCCCCGCCGCCGGCCGCGCCGGCGCGCGGCCGCAGCTGGGTGCGCGACGCGCTGCGCCGGAATGCGGAGCAGCGGCCCACCTGGCCGGTGTACCGCTACCTGCGCGAGAACGGCGAGGTGGCCGACTCGCTGACGTGCGCGGGCATCCACCACGTGGCGCAAAAGGTGGCCGCGTTCCTGACCGGGCCGGCCGGCCTGCGCGCGGGCGACCGCGCGGTGCTCGTCTACCCGCCCGGTGCGCCAGCCGCTGCGAAGCGGCCCCTGCACATGCATCGGCGTCCGGCGTGCAGGGAGAGCCATGCATGGGAGGCTGTGCATGGCGTGATCGAGTGCCCATGCTGGCGCGCCTCGCGCGTGCTCGCCCCGCCTGCGTCTGCCCTGGTCTGTGCCTCTGCTCGACGGTGCGGCGATGAGGAAGGGCCGCGGGTCGACGCCGCGTGTGCCCGCGCGCGCGCAGGCCTGGAGTTTGTGAAGGCGATGTGGGGCTGCCTGTATGCGGGCGTCGTGGCGGTGCCGGTCTGCCCGCCGGTGCCCGGGCGCCTGCCGCAGATGCTGCCGCACTTCACCAAGATCGTGGAGGACAGCGGCGCGGTCGCGCTGCTCACCGACGGCTTCTACTCACAGGTGCGCGCCGTGCCGCGCCCGCGCCGTGCGGCGGCCGCCTTGCCCCAAGCATCCAGCCTCGCAGCATGCAGGACATGTTGATGTGATTTCCCGGCTGCTCAGTAAGGGATGCTCAGGGATTGCTGGTAATAGAGACGTCAAGGGGTATGTGTGCGCTCTAGTGCCGTTGACCTGCTGCGTGAGCCGGGCTGTTTGGTGGAGGGTGCGCCTGCAAGCAGCGCCGTCTATTGGCTGTGCGCAACTCCTTACTGTGGCTCCAGCGTACGCTGACAGCAAGCTGTGTGTGGCGGCGCAGTTGAGGCAAGGCACGCAGTGGCTGGGCGCCTTCATGTCGCTGTGGGCGAAGCAGCCGAAGTGGCCGGCGCTGCCGTGGTATATCACCGACGAGGCGGCTGCCGTGCCGCTGGAACTGGCTTCGCCGCCCGCGGATGAGGCCAGGTGTGAGGCTGGGCTGCCGAGTGCCCCACGGCGTCTTTGCATCCTTTGCCAAGTGGCGCGTGTTGGGACCGTGCTCAGGAGCAATGCGAGGTATGAGTGCTGCAGCATCACGGGCGCTGCAGAGCGATCAGAATGCTGACGCGGCGCGCGGGCCGCTCCATGGCTGTGAGCCCGTCGCAGCGCGCTGCCCTTGTGGCACGTGCTCATACTCAAATGGGCAACCAGAGCCGCGCAGTGCTCAGGCTGAGGCGCCAGCAGAGCATAGCAGTCCTCGTGCGGCGTTGCTCGCACAGGGACAGCGCGAGCGCGCGGCGCGCGCGCGCAGGCTGGACATGCAGCGCGAGGACCGCCCGGCGCCGATGGACCCGCCGGAGGACCCGGACGAGGTTGCGTACCTGCAGTACACCTCCGGCTCGACCGGCATGCCCAAGGGCGTCATGGTCACGCACGGCAACCTGTACGCGCACAACGAGGGCGGCTGGAGCGTGCGCGCCCCGCGCGCCTGCGCCCTGTCGCAGCGCGTCTAGGGACGACTGCCTCATGCGTGTGCGTTACTGCGCCGGCTGGTGAAGAAATGCATTGCATGTAGAGAGTGTGATAGTGCGCACGTTGTGCAAAATCTGTGTGAAACACCCTATGGCAAACCCCATGTGTTGTGAAGTGTGTTCTGAACGCCCTGCGCGCGCAGGTGTTTTTCGGCGCGGAGGCGGGCGCGACGGCGAGCACATCCGCGCTGTCGGGCACGCACCTGCTGCTGTGGCTGCCGCACTTCCACGACTTCTGCCTCACCGTCGGCATCCTGGGCTGCGGCACCAAGGCGCGCGCCAGCCTGTCGCACGCACGCGCATCGCCACCATGCCCATGCCCAGGAAGTATTTGGTGTGCGTGGTCCCGTTAAGAAGATGTGGCTCAGTACCATAATGCATCGCAACATCAGGCGCGCCGTGCCTGCGTGGGTATGCAGCTGCAGTCGTCAGACGCAGTGGACACATGTGCGCCGTGCCTTCCGAGCGCCCGCGTCCACACCGCGCTCACACTGCGGCTGCGGCGGCGCGCAGGGCTACCCACTGGTGCTTATGTCGCCGGTCGACTTTGTGAACAAGCCCACGCGCTGGCTGGACAACATGGCGCGCCACGGCACCAGCCACACGGTGTCCCCGGACTTTGCGCTCGGCCTGGTCACCAAGTGCGCGGCCCCCGCTGCGCTCGGCTGACTGTGTTTCAGCCTCAGAAGGCAGGTTGGCAACATGCTGCGTGCCTCGCGGCCATGCGCTGATCCCTGCTGGTGTCAAACAGCGCCGGGACTGCTGCAGAGTGTGCGCGCCCATGCGGGTCGACGCTCTTATGGAAGGCAAAAAGGGTCGCGGGCGCTGAGCCGCGAGCCGGTGCGGCGCCCAGGCGGTCGACGCCGGAGATGCGCAAGGCGTGGGACCTGAGCCGCCTGAAGTTCATCATGAGCGGCGCGGAGCCGATCCGCGCCGAGACCATGTCGGCCTTCTTCGGCGCATTTGCGGAGTGCGGGCTGCGCTCGTCCGTGTTCTGCTCGGCGTACGGCCTGGCGGAACATGTCTGCGGTGCGGCCCCAGTCATCCCCGCTCGCGTCTCCCAGAGTGAGCTCGTGTCTTTTTTTCACAGTGAGCACGGTCAGCAGAGCGAGCCGTTCGGCCGCTCGTTGAAGGAATAGCGTGTGGGCATGGACTGTTCAGCTTGGCAATCGACTGGCCACGAGTGAGAGCGGCCAGTGGTTTAGGCTATGGCTGCCACATCATGATCATGCCATGGTCTGGTACATGACCTCAAGCCTGTGCAGTGCGAGTGCCTCTCTTCCCGATGGAAGCGAGTGGCGCGGGGCGGCGCAGGCGCGACCGCGTGGGGCACAAACCAGCTGACGGTGGACCGGCGCTGGCTGGAGGCCGCGCGCAAGGTGCGCCCGAGCCCGGGCGGCGCCGACGGGCGCACGCTCGTGTCGTGCGGCGCGCCCATGGCCGGCGTGGAGGTGGCCGTCGTGGAGCCGGAGACGGCCGCGCGCGTCGGCGACGGCGGCGTCGGCGAGGTCTGGCTGCGCTCCGCGTGCGTCACCGCCGGCTACTTTGGGCGGCCCGAGCTCGACGCGTCCGTGTTCCAGGCGCGGCACCGCTCGCCTCCCTGACATGACGCGGTCTGAACAGCTGCGAGCGCGAGGCAAGCCACGGTGTGCTCTGTGGCCAGCAGCCTGTCTGCGGACGGCAAGCAGCAGCAAGCATGCGCGCTCCTCTGTCAGCCAGTTGTAAGAAGCACACGCGGCTGCGCTGAGGCGCGGCCGCGGGCCGGCAGGCGCGGCTGGCGGGCGAGGCCGGCGGCGCGGGCTGGCTGCGCACGGGCGACCTGGGATTCCTGTGGCGCGGCGAGCTGTACATCACCGGCCGCATCAAGGACATGATCATCGTGCGCGGGCGCAACATCTACCCCAACGACCTGGAGGACTGCCTGCGCGCGTCCGGGCACCCGCTGGTGCGCGCTGCTGCGGCACCTGAGGGGAGGAGGCCGCATGCATGCATGTCGTCGCTGTGCAGCGGTTTGCAAGGGTGTGCTCGCTTGCACAGCAGAGCTGCCTGCCGCGGCCCATGCCAGGGTTTCTTGCAGGCGACAAGGGAGCAGCGCTTGAGCTGGACGCGCGCTTGAAGGTCTGTTGACGTGCGGGGGCGCAGATCCGGCCGGGCGGCCTGGCGGCGTTTGCGGTGGACGTGGTGGGCGCGCCCGGCGCGCCCGACGAGGAGGGCCTGGTGATCATTGTGGAGGTGCCCAAGGGCGCGCGGCCCGGCAAGGCCGATGTCGCGGAGCTGGCGGCGGCCGTGCGCGCCACCGTGATGCTGCACCACGCGGTCGCGGTGCACGCGGTGGTCGTCGCGCGGCCCGGCGCGACCCGCAGGACGACCAGCGGCAAGGTGCAGCGGCAGGCCAGCCGCGCGGCGTACCTGGCGGGCGAGTACGCCGCCGGCAGCGCGGACGTGCTGGCGGTGGTCGCCGGCGGCGCCGGCGCAGGCGACAAGGCTGGCGCGGCCGGCGAGCCGGACGCGCGCAAGGCCGGCCACGAGGCCGGCAGCGAGAGCGACCGCTCCAGCGACTCGGCGATCAGCATGGAGGAGGCTGAGAGCGGCTCGGACGGCGAGGGCGGCGGCGGCGGCACCGGCGCAGCCGGCGGCGCCGCCGACAGCGGCGGCAGCAGCATGTCGCGCAGCGCGAGCGGCTCGCTCGCGTCGGGCTCGCGCTCGGGCCTGGGCTCGGGCTCGTCCGGCATGGCCTCCGCCTCGGCGCCCGACTTCAAGTGGAATGTGGAGCAGCTGACGCAGCTGCCGGAGCAGGACCAGCTGGCAGCGCTGCAGGCGGGCCCCTGCCTCTGTTTAGAAGGGTTTTCCTGGGGCCTGCCTGCCTGCCTGCGCAAGTGAGCCGCAGGACTCGCAGGTGGGCTGCAGCCAAGGGCGCCGCGTGGCAGGTGCGCACGAGTGCTTGCATCAGGCGCAGGGCTCGTGCGGTGGAGGGTGGTGTGGGGCTGTTGCGGCTCGCAGGAATGTGAGAGCTCAGCAGAGCGAGCATGTGCGTCGCGAAGAGGCAGCAGGCGTGCTTGTGTGGCGCCGCGACTGCCGGCGAGCCTGTAGCGCGGGAGCATTGCGGCAGCCTGCTGCCGAGCCTGGTCACGCCGACCGTGTGGCTGACGCGCCCGCCGGCGCGGCCAGGACTACATGCGGTTTGCGATCACGGAGGAGGCGGGCGTGGAGCTGGGCCTGGACCAGAACCTGCTTGAGCTGGGCCTGGACTCGCTGCGCGCGGCGCAGTTTGCCAGCCAGGCGCGCCGCCCGACGCGCGCGCCGCCCGGCCCCGTGTTTGAGGCAACAGCAGCTTTTTTCTGCGTCCGCCGTACCCATGCTTCGAGCGTTGTAATCATGCCATCGCAAAAGTAATATCTGTGCACCAAACGTGTCGTTCACGCGGGCCTGCCTCGGGTGCGTGCCGGCGCATTAGGGTGGTTTGACTCGCGCGGCAGATCGAGGAGAACCTGGGCCTGGCGGTGCCGTTCACGGTGCTCTTCGAGTACCCCACGCTGCGCGCGCTGGCCGGCCACCTGCTCCTGCTCCTGCACTCGCCCGGCGCGGCGCCCATCGGCGCGCAGGCCGAGCAGGGCCCGACGCTGGGCGACCTGGCGGCCGCGGCGGCCGGCGAGGCGCCCGCGCGCCTGCTGCTCGCCGGCGACGCCAAGGCGGCCGGCGTGCCGTGCTCGCCGGCGCAGCTCTTCTTCGTGGCGGCGCACCTGGTGCGCGCGCGCGCGGTGCTCATGCTCGGGCAGCTGCAGGGCCTCGCATGTCACATTCATTCTATCTGGATCTTCATTCGTGCTCCCTCACGCTCAGAGAAAGCCGGTGGTGTGGCGAGAGGGGCCGTCACGAGGCGCCTGGGTGAGGGCCCTGGGATCAGCAAGGCGGGGCAGGGAGCGAGGCAGATAAATTGCCTTCGGGGAGGGCCCTGCTCGCCTTCGGGGAGGGCCCTGCTCGCCCAGGAGAACCCCTTTCCACCTTTATATACCCTAGTCTTAAGACATCTCGCTGCCCGTGCAGGCGGCGCCCGACGCGGCGGACTGCAACGTGCCGTGCGGCCTGCGCCTGCGCGGCCCGCTCTGCGAACGCGCACTATCCGGCGCGCTGGCGCTCGTATTCGCGCGCCACGACGCGCTCCGCACGCGTCTCGTCGTGCGCGTCGGCGCGCTGCCGCTGCAAGTCGTGGCGCCGCCCGTGGCGGCGGCCGCGGCCGGCGCGCTGCAGGTCGTGGACGCGGCGGCGCTGCCAGCGGAGCCCGCGGGCTCGGGGCAGGGTTTTTATACCCTGGGCCTGTCGCCTGCGCTGGTGCGCGGGCTGCCGGCGGCGGCGCTGCGGCGCGTGCTGGCGGACGCGCATGCGCCGTTTGACCTGGACGCGGGGCCACTCGTGCGCGCGCTGCTGCTGCGGCTCGCGCCGGAGGACTACCTGTTCGTGGTCACGGTGCACCATGCGGTGGCGGACGGCGGCAGCCTGCGGGCGCGCGCCCGCCCCGCACGCTCAGACGCGCAGTCTCTGGGCCCTGGCGTGCCCCCGCAGTGGCTCATGTGATGGGGATGACGGGAGACCGCGAGTGCGCACGTCTGCCTGCCTGTGAGTTACACGCAGTGCTGTCTTGACATCCCAATGCTGCTGAGCAGAGGTGGATGCTTTGCATGCTGCGCTGCGCTTCTCAGTGCGCCGCAGCCGCGTGGGGGGCCTGGCCCCGCACCATCTGTGATCGTGCTGCTGGTCCAATCCTGCTTTCATAGTGCTCACGTCTTGTGCCGGCGCCCGCAGGCGCTGCTGCTGGACCTGTGCGCTGCATACAAGGCGCTGCGCACGGGCGCGGAGCCGGAGCTGCCACCCGTGCGGCTGCAGTACCCCGACTTTGCCGCCTGGCAGCAGCGCCGCGCGGCCAGCAGCGCGGTGGCGCGGCAGGCGCGCGGCGCGCTCGCTGCTGTGATGGCGCAGCTCCTGCGTAGGCGTTGCCTTTGGGGCCATTGGGGTGACCCTGGCCGGCTTGCCGCACCGTGCTGGGCTGCGGGGGTGCGCGGAATGTTGGGGGCCTAGAGTGGCCGGCGTGAGGCCCAGCTGCAGTGTTACGGGGCACAGGGCTGGCCGGCTGCAGGTCATGCTGCTGCCCTTGCCATGTTGCGCATGGTGCCGAGCCTCTTTCACTTCTGCCCAGCTGCACCTCGTGTTTCCTGTCCTGCTGCGCGCCCGTGCTCTGCATGTGCCTCCCGCTCTGCATGGGCCTCACGTGCCCCCGCGCCGCGCGCAGCTGGACTGGTGGCAGCGCGAGCTGGACGGCGCGGCGGTGCTGGCGCTGCCGACCGACGCGCCGCGGCCCAGCCCGGCGCGCGTGGGCCGCTGCGGCTGGCTGGATGTGGAGGTGGACAGCGCCGTGGTGCCGCGCCTGGAGGCCCTGGCTGTGCAGTGCGGCGCGACGCTGTTCATGCTGCTGCTGGCCGCGCTGCAGCTGCTGCTGGCCGCGCACGGTCGCACCGACGACGTCACGGCGCGCCGCCCCTTGGCGGCGCTGGGTTTCTAGGGCGCTGTGCCTGCGGGGGCCAGGCTGCGGCGGCGCACACCGCATCATGCTTGCTCCTGGCGGCACATTGGGCATCGCACTTGTCTGGACGGCCCCACCCTGCTCTGTGCATCACTCCTATGGGTGTCCCCTGCATGTGCGTCGCATGTCGCGCTCGCCTTTTCGGCGCGGCAGCGTTATCTGCGTCTGGGCATAGGGTTTGATTGCGCCACGATAGGCCGCTGCAGCACGTGTGAGGTGTCAGGGGCACCGAGGCGCAGGAGCTGAGGCTGGCCGGCGGCGCAGGTGGGCTCGCCCTTCGCGGGGCGGCTGCACCCGGCGACGCGCGACATGGTCGGCTGCTGCATCAACATCCTGCCGCTGCGCCTGCGCCTGGCTGGCCTGGCAGACGTGCGCGCGCTGGTGCAGCGCGTGCGCGCATTCGCGCTCGCCGCGTTTGGCAATGCTGAGGCCAGCCTGCCAGCGATCAGCGCCGCGGTTGGGCGCAGCCACGATGACCCCGCGCTGTACCAGGTGCGGCCCGGCGCCCGCGAGCATGTCCGCCGTGGCCGGAGCGGACGTGCTTGGTCTGTGATCCGCGCGCAAGCGTAGCCGCGCGCGCCTTGCACCAGCGCGCCGCTGGCAGCACTGCGCCGCATGCGACCAGGGGAGGCGCATTTTTGCGCGGCGGGCGCGCAGCGCTGGGCCAGGCGCGCGCCCCTGGAGCGGGCGCGCGCGCGCGCGGCGCTGAGCGGGGTGTGGCTGGTGCCGGGCTAGGGTACTACCTAGCGCTGATTAGGGTAGGTACAGGGTTGAGCACAGCACGCGGCGCGCGCGCAGGTCGAGTTCAACCTGCTGGAGGCGGAGGCGCAGTACGGCATCGAGCTGGACGGCCTGCGCGCCGAGCCGAGCGAGCTGTCCACCGGCACCGCCTCCAACGACTACTACCTCGTGCTCGGCCACGCCGGCGGCAGCCTAGCCGGGCGCCTGGAGTACAACGCGGACCTGTTTGCGCCCGCGACCGCGCAGCGCATGCTGGCAGACCTGCAGGTGCGCTGCCGCTCACCCCGTCTGTGATAGCCACAGCATGACATGAAGCTTGCTGCCTGGCGCAATGTGGGAGCAGCAGGTGGCGGCGGGCGCGGCGGTGCGTGCTCGCGTGCGGCGCTGTGGGCGCGACGCGAGTCGCCTGGGCCTGACCAGGAGGGGCCGCTCGCACAAAGCTTCCTGTCCACTTGCGCGCCCGAGTACAGGCAGCGCTCAAAGCGAGCCCGCCTCAAGCTTGCCGTGCGGCCGGCCGCCCATACGCGTGACGCAGCTGTGCTGAGCCCGGCCCGCGCGTGCTGCGCAGGCCCTGCTGGGCGCCATTGCGAGCGGCGGCGCCGGCCAGTCCCTGGACAGCGTGCTCGAGGCGCTGCCCAGCCGGGCCACCCTGCGCGCTGCGCCCCCCGCTGCGGCAGAGGCGCCCACCGCGTAGCCGGCGGAGGGGCGTGCCCCTCCGCCGGGGGGGCCTGTACGCCGGCGAGCTGAGGACTGGTTCAGTACTGTGGACAGCGCATGTCCTGCGGCAGACAGGTAGGCCGCGAGCGGGCGGTGCTCAGGAACCTTGGTGCCGTGGAGGCATGGGGGCTGGAAAGGCGCGGCGGCGGTCGAGGAGTGCGCGCAGGCTGGAGCGTCAGTGGTTGCATGCCTAGGGCGCTTTGTGCGAGCCCCATTTCATGCGTAGGTCATGCGTAGGAGGGTCAGTAGGCAGGAGCGTGATCGAGGAGCAGTCGCGTGGCCGGCGACTGCGCCGCGCATCCCCAGCCTGTATCGGGCAGTGCGCGTCGGGGTATGTAGGTCTGAGGTCACGCAGTCAAACGAGGCCATGTGGCCCAACTCAAATTTGCAGGAGTCCCGCGGCTCAGGTGCAAGGCGGGGCCGGGTGCGCACAGGACTTTTATTCAGGTGTTGCGGGCACGCGCCCCGAGATTGGGTGTTTTGTGCTGCGGGGCGCAGCTGCGCCCCGCATGTGACACGCAAGCTGTCCGCGGAGCGCTGCTGAGAGGGCGCGCAGCATGAGCGGGGCCAGCAGGCGCAGGCGGGCTTTCTACTTTACCTACTTTGCTCCATGCTTTCTCAGGCGCGATACATAGGCCTCGCGTATTTTCTTGTCCTCGCAAAGTGCTGGGTGAAGCCGCGCCAGGGTTGGGCATGCCCAGCTGCTGCTCGCATGCCTGGCGGCGCATGAGCAGGCGGGCGCTGCTGCGCCATGCGAGGCGCAGCAGATGTCGGCGACCCTCCAGACCAAGGTCACAGTCGCGCCGCGTTTGGTGGTTTTCCTTCGTCTTTCACCGTGGCTCCCCTGTTCTCGCTGGCGGGGCAGCCACGCACTTTTTTGCCCCATTGCCGCAGAAGTATGTTTTCCACAGGCTGCTGGCGCGGCAGCGCACGCCCTGGGGTCCTGAAGTGATCATGCGCTCGCAGTGCCCTTTGGGTCTCTTATGGCAGGGCTGCACTTTGGCAGCGCTGCGCTTCTGAGGCAAGCGGGAAGCAGTTGCAGGCAGGCGTGTCTGTATGCAGCATGCGCAGCGCGCGGGTTGACCCAGCAAGCCCTGAGGCAGCCAGCAAGCCTCCTGGCCCACGTTGTGAGCCAGCACGCCTGCTTGCGCGTATGATGAGGCACATGGCTTGGGCACGCCATTAGTATGCGCGGCAGTGCCCTGCGTACCTGGTGTGCGCCGCTGGGGCAGGCAGGAGGGTGGTTGCATATTCGGACTGCCTTGCACTGTCATGCGGATGATGAGTACGTGTGGCTTCCTGCATCGTGTCTGTCTGCAGGCGTGATCAGGGCAGAAAATGGTTATTGGAATTTGCGCTCGCATGTAGTATGTCGGTCAAGAGTTTGGACATTGACAGAGTTTGACAGCTGGTGCTGGGGGGTGGGGGGTCTGCAGGGGGGGCCGGTCTGCTTGCTTGACGTCCCCGTCGCGCGTGTTCGCGCGCCTGCTCAAGCAGTGCGTTGTCCGCAGGTTTGCCAATTTGCTGAGGACAGCTGAGCTGCGGTCCGAGGGTTTGGTGCTTGTCAGCCGCTGTCTCATAACCATGGTAACACGTATACCCTGTGCATCATCATCCGCCCTGCTGTTACAGGGGGGTCGCTGCGGCATCCCATGCTCCCACTTCGTGTGCTGGCATGCGTTTTGCAGGGGCAAGCAGTCGTGCTAACATGGTGCCGCTTCAATGCCTGCCTCCAGGCTCGGCGCCTGCCAGGACGCCATCCAGGTCGAGCTTCCGCTTCCCGAGGTACCTGCATCACGGCAGGCCGCCGACCACGTCACTCATCTGCCAAGCCCTGCCGGGTCGGCGACTCGCTACTAACTACTCGCAAGCTGTGCCTGTGCTCCTGCATGAATACGTGATATGGCGGACAGCACACGACAGCAGACGCGCCAACAACGAGAGCCCTGCAGGAGTGGCACATGCTGAGCCGCCCTCCACTTTCTTGCCTGGCTCAAGCCGGCCTGCGCATGTGCTGATCACGGTGGCGTCACGCACGTGTCGTCATGCAATAAGTACCCATGCAGCGCGCGTCTTCTCTGCAGCAGAGCCCTCCCTTTGTGCGCAAAAGCTGCGGAACAGGTCATGTGGCGGTGCGCGGGAGGCGACGCGTCGCGAGCGACGCGCGCCGCCAGTGACGCCAGGGCAGGGGCCCCAATGCGCCCGGGCGACGCGCCTCAGGTCCTCGCGGTCCTGCCGCGGCCGCGGGCCGCGATCGGCGTCTAGGTCCAGCAGCGCAGGGTTGGCGGGGTGGCCGCTCGGCGCGGGCCCCCCTGCAGGGCCCGCGCAGCCTGCCTGGGCAGCGCCGTTTGCCGCGCCCAGGGGGTGCGCGCGCCCCGCCGCAGCCGCCCCCTCGGGCGCCGCCGCGGCGGGCGCGCTTTCCCTGGCACCGGCAGCGTCAGTCGCCTGCGCCAGGCCGGCCAGCAGGTCGCCGCCTAAGCAGGCGTCCTGCTCCGCGACGCCCTCCATCGATATGCCCGACTCATTGCGCAGCAGGCTCCGGCCGCCCGGGGCTGAGCGCTGCCTGCACAAGCAGGCAGTAGGTCATAGGCTGCATGTGGCAGAGCCTAGCAGGTATTACTACGAAGCAGGCCATGCCGTGGCTTCACTCCGCCATGTGACAAGCACTAGCCAGGCTATTGAACGGGCCACGCTTCAGTCTTAAGTGGATAAAACAGGGCGCAACCAGAGTGTCAGGCGCTCAGGGACTGCAGCGGGCCTTCGCATGACCAGGCCATGACAGCCTGCACTTGCAGAGCAATGGGGCCCCTCTTGGAGGGTTCTGCATGCAGGGCACCAGTGAAGTGCAGCCTCCCGTCACCTAGCAGACGTCATCATCGAGTTATTGCCATGGGCCGCACAGACGAGCACTGCTGCTGGCAAACCAGCCGGGCAGGAGCAGGCAGGCGTAGGGTCAGGGTAGGCACCGCTTGTTGCCCGTGGCCAGCGCCAGGTTCTTCACGTCGGCGCTCATGCCCGTGCGCCGCGGCTCGCCGCCGCTCGCCGCAGGCTCAGAGTCCAGCGAGACCTGTGGCGCCAGCGGCGCCGGCGCCAATGGCGCCGCCTGCAGCGCCGAGCCGCCCTGCGCCGCGCGCGCGCTGGCCTCTGAGCCGCGCGGCGCCGCCTGGGGCGGCTGGCGGCGTCGGCGGCAGGCGCGCGGCGCCTTGCAGGAGGGAGCCGCGCCGGGCCGGGCAGCGGCCGGGCCGCGCCTTGGTGGGCAGCGCGAGCGGGTTGCGCGCGCGCACGGGCGGCCGCGGCAGGCGGCCCGGCGGCGTTGGCGCGGGCGCGGCGCGGAAGAAGCGGTGCGCCAGCGCGTCGCCAGCGCTCGGGCGGCGTGCCGGGTCGAATGCGATCAGCCGCGCCAGCAGGTCCAGCGCGTCCTCGCTCGCCTGCGCAGGGCCGGCATCAGCGAGGCGGGTGCTGGTGCGCGAGCAAGGCTTGGGCTACAGCGCCACCCGGGGCCGGCCGGCCGCGCGCGGAGGTCCGGCGCGCACGCGCGGGCCGGCCGCCGACCGGCTGAAGGCAGCGCGGCATCTGCAGCGGGAAGCTGCACGAGCAGCGGTCTCGGCCGCAGGCCGGCCTGAGGCCGCGCGCCTGCCGGAAGGTTGCGCGCAGCGGCGGCGCGGGCGTGGGCTGGAAGGCGACGAAGTGCGGCAGCGCATCGGCGCCGGGCCACGCGCCCGGCCCAGGCGTGCCCAGCGCCTGGAAGATCTTGCCGAGCTGGTCGAGGTCGGACGCGCCCGGCAGCCAGGGGCGCCGCAGCAGCAGCTCTGCGCGCCGCGCGCGCGCGAGCGCGCTCAGGGCCGCTGCGCCGTGCCCGAACGGGCAGCCGGCGTGGGGGTCGGGACGGGGCCACGGACGCGCCACCCCGTGATCCTGGCTGCGCGTGCGCTGTGCTGTGGAGCACCTGCCTGAGCGTCCGTGCCTCCCGCCCAAGATCGCCCCTGTCAGCATCACGATGGGTGGTGACACACACACGGTGGCCAAGCGTGTCGGGGTCCCCTGAGCGCCCCTCAGGTAGCGCGCGCTGCAGCACAAACAGGTCTGACATGTGAGCCGGATGCGCCGGATGAGAGGGGGCGCCTGCAAAGACGCAGCCGGCGGCCCACATGTCCACGGCCGGGCCGTAGGCTGTGCTGCCGTACAGCAGCTCCGGCGGCCGGTACCAGCGCGCAAACACCTGCGTCAAGAAGCCATCTGGCAACGTCCCAGCGGGCTTCCCTACATGCGGCGGGCTGAAAAGCGTTGGGCGCCGCACATGGGCTCCCAGGCTACAGCAGCACAGCATGCACAGGCCGCGCATGCATGTGCTGGACCGAGCAAGCGAGCAGCGCCCGCGCCGCACCTGGTCCGTGTACCGGCCGGCCTCCGGGCTGCCAAACACGCGCGCCAGGCCGAAGTCGGCCAGCTTCATCTCGCCTGCGCTCTCCAGCCAGGCCACAGTCATGCCAGCTGCCTCTCCTGCAAGGCCCTCGTCGGGCCGTGAGCATGCCGCGCGGCAAGCGACCACAGCCAGCAATAACTGCCCGTGTGAGCAGCGATTTGCAGGCGGGTGAGCCGCGCGCCTGTGGAGGCGATGAGGAAGTTGTTGGGCTTCACGTCGCGGTGCAGCACCCAGTGCGCGTGGCAGACCTCCAGGCCGCGCAGCAGCATCTGCAGGTAGCTCTTCACGTCCGCCTCGGACAGGATGAGCGCGCGGTCCTTGATGAGCGCCTCCAGGTCGCTCTCCATGAACTCGAACACCTGCGAGGCCCGCGGCGCAGGCTCATGCCATGCATGGCAGTTGACGGGCTGCGAGAGCCACCCCGCTGACTGTCTGCCAGGACCTGTGCTGACGCCCGTGTCGTGTGAGCACCCCGCAGGTGGGTGGGTGCTGCAAGCCCCAGGCACACTCTCATTCCTTGTTAAGGCTCTCGCGTGCGACCCTGTCAGGCTTGTCATTATGCCCGCCGCGCAAGTGGCTCTTCACATTGGGAGCCTGCACGGCCAGGGCAGGCGTGTGCCGGCAAAGAGGTGCACGTCGTTGTGCAGAGTGGGGTGGAAGCATTGCCAGCTTGAGCCGCTTTGGTGTCAGACCAGCTGGCTACGTGCAGCAACACGAGCAGCCAGCGCTGCCATAGCCTGCCACAGGATACAGGTCACACCCCTCCGCTCGTTCCCTCAGGTCGCTCTCTACCACAAAGCACGCGTGTGCTGTGCTGAAGTCCTGGGAGCACGGCTCCGCACCAAGCTCAAGTTGCGCTTGTGTGGGAAGATGTCCAGCAGGCGCACTATGTATGGACTATGCAGCTCCCTGAGCAGCTTAATCTCGCGCAGCGCGGTCATGTTTACGCCCTGACGCAAGGCACATGCAGAGTCTAGTGCACGTGCAAACGTATGCACATCGAGAGCAAGCTCCGGCAGCTATGCCTACCTCCTTGGCCTTGCCCAAGCGGATCTTCTTGATGGCCACCACTTGTCCTGTCTGCGTGTGCAGCACGGGGCAAGCGTCAAACCAGACAGGAGTCAATGATGTGATCAATTCATATATGCACCAGCTCCTGCACCTCTTTGTGGATGGCCTTGAACACCACGCCAAAGGTTCCCTCGCCAAGCGTCTCATGCTTCTCGTATGCATCCATCGCTTGCGACTCAGCCTCCAAGACGCACACGTCCTGCACTTGTGCAGGCTGTCGCGGACGCTGAAGGATGTTCGCTTGCAGTTCCCACACATTGGCTGAGTGATCTGCTCCAGAACAAAGCATCCATCTGCAGCTTGATGTAACAGACTAGCCTGTGACACATTTCTGTTACACCCTGTATCAACCTCTGCTCGCCTGTGTCCACTTGAGGACCCCGGGCAAGGCCCGCAAGAGCAGCTCAGCACCTTCATGGCACACACCCCGCAGCACGCCCCTCATATACACATGCACACACACGCTGGCTGACGCTCGCATGGCAACCCCGCGTGTGGCTACTTCCGGCTGCCGCCAAAGCCGCCAAAGCCCATGAGCGCCAGCGCGTCGGGGTCCTCCTCCACTTCCTCCTCCGCGTCCCGACCGCCCTTCTGCGAGGCCCCGCGCGTCCGCACTCTCACCCACCACCTCATGCACCATGCAGCCTTCACGCGCGGCCACGCACCCAGGCGACAGGCTGACTTTCACGTTGCACGCAAGGCAGTACTGCTCACGCAGCGCCCACCGAGACTCGCACGGTCACGCGCATGCAGGCTTGCGCTTGCTAAGCAGTGGGGTGCACGCAGGAGCCTGGATGAGCCGGGTCGTAAGGCTACGCACCCTGCGCTCGCGCTTGCGCTCGCGCCGCTCTTCCCGCTGCCGCTCCTCCTCCTCCTGCCGCTCCAGCACGCGCCGGTCGAAGCCTGCGCCCGCAGCAGCAAGGGTTTCAGCGCTACGGCAGCCCACGCTTGTCACTTGCATGTCCACACATAGCCTAGCAAGCGCTCCCTTCCGCTCATGCTCCCGCCCACGCTGATTGGCGTCTGCGCCACGGCACAGCTGCCCTCCGTGCTACACCGCCGCGTCCCGTCCGCCCCAATGCAGAAAGCTAACGACAGGCATGCCCTGCACCACATTGGGTGGCAGGGTGAGTGGCAGGGTCCAGCGCGACCCCAAGCTAGCAATGGAAGCAGGCCTTGCCTTGACCCGCACGTGCCCACCACAGCAATGTATGCTCGGCAGCATCGCGGCATTACAAGGGCCTGTTATGCCGCGACGCGGGTGGGAACAGGTGGGTGCTGCATGTGCAGCAAAGTGGGCCAAGCTGGGCCCTGAACACACCGTCTGCCACAGTGTCGAGCGGCTCCGCCTGGTACTTCTTGTCCTTGAGCGCGTCAAAGCGCTTTCGCACCTGCCGCAAGCGCATCACCATTTGAAGGATGTCCGCATAAGCACTGCACACGCCGAGCTTGCACGCTTGTGTCAGTGGCCCGAGACACCATGTCAAGCTCCCTTGGTGTGCTAACTGAGACAGTGTGAGGCATTCAGGACTGTTCAGGACGGTGGGCGGCTGTGTGCAGGCCATGCGCCACCCAACGACACACAGCAGGAACCACACCCCGAGCTGCCTCACGGGAGCCAGCACTGGCCAGGGAGGCAGGGCCAGCGCACATCGTCTGCGGTGGACCGCTCCACACGCATGGACATACCCAGCGCGCGGTTGTGGTACTTGCCGTTGATGTGGTCCAGGTATGACGCAGAGTCGCGCAAGATACAGTCGCACACGCTGCAATAGTACCCAGCCTGGGCGCACGCAAGAGCAAGCTCACTGCAGTGAGGGCTATACAGCCCCTCCTGTACCCGACGTCTTCTGAGCGCTGACCTTGAGTAGAGGCAAAAAAGCTTTGTGCCACCACGCAGATGCAAAAGAAAGTTCATGGCTTTTGAAGGCACAAGCTGCCCAGTGTCCGACGAGGCTGTAGAGCAGGTATGCGCAGCCCCAGTCCGCACCTGCTGGTTCAGCGGCGTGCTGTTGGTGACGACCTGCGACTTGCCTAGCCGGCCGGTCAGGTTGAGCGAGAAGTCGCGCTGCTTGAGCGTGGCGCGCTCGACGATGATGCCCTGGTGCAGCGGGTCGCGCTCTGCGCAGGGGCGCTCAGGACGTCACACTGGCTCACCAGCAGCCTTCCAGCACACAAGATAACCAGCCACGTGGGCTCGCACCGAGCCGCTTCCTGCGTTTCACATCAAGCGCGCTCTCCTCTTCGGCCTTGGCGACCTGCGCGCTCGCGCACACCGCTCAGTTGCTGGTATAGGTCACCAATCAGTAGCCTGCACTGGCCTTGCCCATACAGTGGCGCCTCCTGCAGACTGCAGCAACCCGCCTTCTCGCGGTCGGCAGCCTTCTCCTCAAACTCGTCCTTGTCCCAGGTGCGCCGGAAAGTGTTGTCCACTGCCGCGGCCTTGCGCCGGTCGCTCCGGTTGCCCTCCTTTTTCCCCTCCTTGTGCTTGTGCTTCACGACGGCCTTGCCATCCTCCGCGTCGCGCCCCATCCCTTGCACCCACCGTCTTCAACAGTGCCTTCACCCAGCAGGTACGTACAGGAATCAGGCTGCAGCAGGGCGCTCCTCGGCCAGAGGTTCCCAAACACAGGCTGTTGTGGGAGAACAAGAGAAAGTAGGCCGTGTAGTCAGCCTGCCGTTCACGGGAGTGCAGTGATTACAGACGTCTGTCGAGACAGGGCTCTCAAGGGGAGAAGAGCCTTGGAGGGCAGTCAGTCCCGGGGCAAGGGTTTAAGAGCCGTTGGGGGCACGGGCAAGATGAGGCCAGTCAGTCAGTGCAAGCCTCATCGTGAGCAGCACAGCGCGTGCTCAGGATGGCGTCCAACACGCCAACGGCGGCAGCCACCCTCGGCGCAGCTGATGGCGAGGACGGGACCGCAGCGCGCGGAGCGCGCAAGCGCAAGACAGTCGACTTTTTTGACCCCGTCGCCAACAACGAGTCTGGCAAGAAGGTTGCCGGCACTCCAGCTGCCAAGGAGGTGAGCTTCTCTCTGGCACGCGGCCTTAACAGGTGTATGCCATCCTGTTGCTATCTATATGCAGCTAAGTCGCACTTGCGCGCGTATATGGGGCTGTTTGTCCTGCTGTGGAAGACGTCTTCTAAGCGTTGTTCTGGAGGTCTTGCTTTCCAACCACGGAACGCTTCCTCCTGTGGCAATCACGTCGTGCATTGAAGCGCAGGGCATGGGCATCAAGCTTGGAGACATCCCAAACGGTATGCCCGCGCTCTGCTACTGTTGCTGCGTTCAACATTATACCTTTCCTGGTTAGTGTGCTCTTTGTGCAAGTTGCTCAGGTTGCGCGCTTCATCAGTGTGCTCACGGCGCTCAGTGGCTGCACCCTGCACGCAGTCGCGCACCGCCTGACCAAGATCCCCGGCAGCGACGAGTTCCTGGAGCAGCTGCACCTGGTGCTGTACAAGCGGCGCGGCACCGCGAGCTCGCGCAAGAAGGACACCCGCGCCTTCTCCGGCTGGACGTTTGCGGGTGACAGCAAGGTGCCTGCCTGTGGCCCACCCCTTGCCTGAGCAACCGCGCTGGCAGCTGGCTGGCTCGAAGATGTAGGCTGCCTACGTCTGCCGCTAGGGCTGCTCAGCCCAGGCCGCACCTGCGGCGCGTTACAGGCCTTTGCCGCAGCTCGGATCTGAAGCAGGCGGCGGCGCCGCCAACGCAGCGCAGCAGCCGCTCACGCGGAGGCGCGCGCGTGGGGGCTGGAGGAGCTGGGCAGGATCGAGGAGCGGCTGGGCAAGTGGAAGCTGCCGGACGTGCACCGCGCGATGGACCTGGTGGACCTGCCGCGCGGCTCGGGCGACAAGGTGCAGAGCTGTGTCACCCCGCCTGCCCTCTGTACCTGTTGAACTGGTCATGTATGTGTGCCTCTGGACGAGCAGCTGCATCCACTGACGGCCATTCATTTGCAGAATGCACATGCAGCCGACACTTTGGAATGCTTGTGGTCAGCAGCAAGCAGCCTACTGCCAGCCTTGCCCTATATGAGCTTCTTACAAAGTCTGACACAGCGGAGATGACAGCTGACCCGTTGCCTGCAGCTGCCCTAGACCTAGACGCCGCTTGTAGCTCTCGGTTTCTGCTCACCCAGCAGACATAGATCCGCGACGCTGCTGGCAGGCGGCCAAAGTGCGCGCGCTGGTGGAGTTCCTGGAGAAGCCAAAGCAGCTGTCGAGCCGTGACGTGGCAGCCACGGTGCGCGGGGCCACTCTGATGCCCACCACACGTACGACAGTGTGAGTGACATGTTTAGAATAGACCAGGTGTGATGTTCATTGTATGGGGTACCCCACAGCGCATGCCGGCTCGTGCCAAGCTTGAGCTTCTGACTGGCCGCCCTACGTTCAGTTCACTGAGCCAGTGCATGCACTGCACAGGAGGCAAAGAAGAAAGGTAGCAAGGCGGCAGGCAAGGCAGAGGGCAGCTCTGCCAAGAAGCGTGCAGCCGTCAGGAAGGTGCCGGTGCGTCCAGCCAGAGCGGCACTCCATCACGATTGCCTGCGCACACTCGTAGTTGCTCCGTTCACGCTTCTGGGTGCACCAGCAGCACATGCTGCCCTTGCCGCCCAGGCTTGTCTGTGTTTGAACACATACAAGGGCGGATACACCCTGGAAAAACCCGCCTGCACACTTGTAGAAGCTGGTCATTGCGGTGGGTGTTACCCCCTGCTATGGCGTACGCCTTGCAACACAGCAGGCACTGCTGCGCCAGGCAAGGACAAAGGCGGAGGCGGAGGAGGAGGAGGACGAGGAGGACGAGGACGAGGAGGAGGAGGGGCCTGAGGCGGCCGCGCCAAAGACCAGCAAGCGCAAGGCGCCCGCCGCGAAGCCGAAGGCAGCGGTGCGCTGCGAACGCAAGGGGCTGGCACGCCTGCTTGGGTGGTGGGATGGCGCATCTTGCCTGCTGTGCTTGATAACAGGGCGCTGTGCACGAGTGTCTGCGGTATGCTTGCCGTCCCCTGTCTAGGAAGTACCAGCAGGGAAAGAGCAGCGCGGTGGTACGCAGAACAGCTCCGATGTGTGCCAGGCTGCAAAGAAGGCAAAGACGGCCAAGCCGGACAATGGCGAGGAAGATCTGGCATCCCTGCACGCCGCCGCGGAGCTGCTTGACGACATGCTGAAGGCGCGGCGGCTGCGACCAGCAGCTGATACCATTGCACACGCGGTCTGTGTGCTGCACAACTGCTGTAGTGTCAGTGTCAGCGGAGGGCGAGGTTCCCAGCACAGCGCTTGCCTGTCAAGCTTCGACGTGTCCCTCAGCATCTCAGCTCGTGTGGCTGGCATGCCTCTGCGTTCTAACTCTTCTGTGTCAAAAATCTATAACATGAGGGCTCACATGATGGCCCCTCCCTTGCTGACACAGTGGCCTGAACATGCTGTCCACTGGGCGGTCAGGCGGCCGTGCGGCGCATCCTGTCCGGCGTGGACGTGCAGAACTTCAACATAGCTATGCTCATGGCGCAGCTGGGTGCGCAGATTGCGCATCAAGTGCTGCATGCTCATGCTGCTGGCGGCCTCGCTGTGACCTGCTGACCTGCTGCTGAGAGCCAGGGGCAGATCCTGCTGGTAGACCGGCTGCAGTGGCTGCCTCGTCACTGCAGGTCAACCCAAAAGTGCTGCCCGTATGGCGTGGAGCGCACAGTGCGCGTGTGTCTTGCGTGCGCAGAGAAGGAGTTTGGTGTGGATGTGAGCGCGCGCAAGCCGGTGATCAAGGCGATTGCGCTGGCATACTGCCAGGAGCAGGGGGAGGCGACGGCTGCAGCTGGTGCGCATCTGGCTTTATATGCCGCCAACACCAAGCTGGTGTTTTTCCTGTAGGCTTGCAGGCAGCGGTGCTGACTTGTTTGTGCCAAGCCTTAGGCTGCGACCTGGCCTGCATGGTGCAAAATGCTCTGAATTCTGCACTGTATATGCAGGCGAGGCAGGTGCTGCAGAGGCAGACGACGGCACCGCCAATGCCGCGTCCAAGGCGGAGCCCGCCGACGCCGCTGCCGCTGCCGAGGACGGCAGCGGCGCGGCGGCTGCGGAGCCCGCCGCGCCGCCCGCGGCGGTCGACGCGGCGGCGGCAGCCGCAGAGCCCGCCGCGCCGCCTGCGGCGGCCGATGCGGCAGCGGCGGCCGCGGACGGGGATGCTGCGCCCGGGGGCGGCCCTGCCGACTCAGCCGTGCCGGCTGGCGGGCCTGCGGAGGAGCCCGCGAAAGACCCCACGCTGCCGAGCAGCGGCCCGCCCGTGCCGGAGGGCACCGCTGCAGACCCTGCGCAGGCCGCCGAGCCAACTGCGGCGCCCGCGGCGGCGGCCGCAGCCGAGCGCGCCGAGGCGCTCGGCGGGGCCGCGCCCGGCCCGGCGGCCGAGGCTGATGCAGCGCCTGGCTCGGAGGCTGGGCCGCATGCCGCGGCCTGAGGTGAGCCCTTGGGAGTGAAGCCCACCATGCATGCGGCCAACGTCCGTCACAAGTCCATGCAGGCGCGCTGTCATTCGGCGGCACACGGTGGCAGCATGGTGCACAAAGCAACAAGGCGCTCAACGCCTGGCCCACTTTCTGGGACGGCACAGGGCGTCACGCGCGGAGTAGTCGCGTGCACTGGCATGTCTACCAGGAGCTGCTCCCCATGCATACCAAGGGGGTGGGCTACTGCCACGAGGGGCTTGTCATATCATCTAAGCGAGATAGGTATCTAGCGCCTTGTCACCAGCTGAGCTTGATGATGTCTCACCTGCATATTGCAGACTCTTGATTTTGGCAGAGACAGCTTAGCAACTAGTTCAAGAAATTTTGCACTGATATCAAGCTATGCATGGCTTAGACTTTGCTATGTCTATGAGCGGGGGTTCTAAGTGGAGCTGGCAACAGCTGTGGGTCTGAAAGTTTATCAACGGACTGCACCACGGCATGCGTGTGCGGACAAGTCATGTGCTGTACTGTTCCGGATGTAAAATGCGCCCTGGAGCCCAACAAGATGCCGAGATAGGGATGCATGCGAGCACACAGAAAGCGCAGGGATACAAAGACTCAATATGACTGAACAGCACCGCCTCAGGTGCGTCACAAATATGCAGCTCCTGTCTCCTTTCACATCAGACCACGTAGCAGCTGCTCGCACGCACAGGCAGAGGCTCTCAGCGCACAATCCAGGGCTTGCTTCAACTCTTAGCCCTCAGCAGCGCCAAGGATGTCTCGCTTGAACGCGCCGCGCCGGGTGCCCTTGGTCCTCCGCTTGTGGAACTCCTCGTTCAGCACCGAGCGGACCTTCTTGGCCGCCTTGACCTTGAAGCCCTTGCCCTTCCGCGCTGCCAGCCGCGCATGCTTCCTGCCGGACCAGGCCCCGGCGTAAATTGCAGGCTGTCTGGGCACAGAGGTCACAGACCCACACCTCACTCGTCACCGAGCTGCGGGGCGCTGCAAGGTACTTGATACGCATCTTCAAGTAGAGCCACAGAGCGTAGCGAGTGCCACAGCACGCACGGCACGCACAGAGCCAGCGACCAAAGCACCCTGCCAAGTGTGAGGCACCTGGCGTCCGCCCGCGCGTCCACCTCCATCTTCTCCGCCGCGCCAGCCTGAGACGGAGGCTCACTTGTCCCCAAGCCAGAGGCCCCGTCAGCGCCGAGGCGCCCCGAGCGCCCCCGCTCCTCCGCAACGTCCGTGGCCATGTCGACCGGCCGCTCAGCCGCGGCCTGCGGAGCGCACCGCCACTCCTCAAGCTCCTCGCCTTACCACGCCACGTACCCTTGACAAGCGCCAAGGAACACGCAGAGCAGGCATGTCTGAGAACGAGCAGCCACACCTGCTTCCTGCGCTCGTCCGCCTGAGCCAGCGTCTGCGCCATCTTGGCAAAGCGTGCCTCCTCACCAGCCTGAAACGGCTCTGTGGCTTTGACGATAGCCCTGTGCAGGTCACAGCCTGCTCAGCTCTTGGGGCAACTGTACTACTGCTGTGCCGGCCGCCGCAAGGGGCGGCTCGACCCCTTGCAACACACCATGTGCACAGTGATAAGCTGCAGACCGGCGTGCTGCTCACCTGCGTGCGTGTCTGAGTGCTTTCTGATTGTTCGAGCGCAGCCCCTTTGCCATTGCACTGCGCTTCTTTTCTCTGCTGGCAGCCGGCGCCTGACCGCTGTGGAGGAAAGCTGGTACAAGCTGGAGCTAGCGGGTGAGCTGTAGAGCCCTGGCGAGTGCACTCTTTTGCCTCAAGACTTCCGTCAGAAGTGTCTTCCGTATGTATACGGTGCGTTGGACTCCCAACCTTCTGTGCTGGCTGGGCCGTGTACCATCAGCCAGTATGCCTAGCTGACTTGGCATGCGGTCTATCACCGGTGGCTGAGGCCCATGATGAGAGGGCATGCGCTTACTTCCCACACACGACGCTTCCTCCGGTGATAGACCTCGTATCAGTCGCACCTGCCGTGACAACCGCACCTGCCGCAAACTACCCAGGATACTGCAGGACTGGCATGTATCAGGCATGTAACATACCTGCCGTTTATAGCACCTCAAGGTGCCTCTCGCCAGCAGATGCTTTGGTAGCAGCCACAGGCCGCATGCATGCAAGCCAGACAGACTGGATACTGACGTACCGTGCCGACAAACACCTCCAGTGCTAGTGCCTACCTGCGCTACTGGTGCCTTGCACAGGTTTCCACCAAAGTCTCTACCTACCCAGTCTGCGGCGGCCCTGCCCCACAAGTCTCCACCTTGATGGCTCCCAGCAGGCACGGACGCGCACTAGCGCCCAAGGTGAATGCTGGGACTTTGGCAGGACAACGTACGAGCCAGCCGGGCACGCATCAACATAGTGTCAAGAGCCAACAGCCCAAAGCTGCACTGGTCTGACGAACGTAGGCAGCACCTCACGCCCGCACCTCGAGCCCGCAGCGCCGCAGCCGCCGCACAGCGCCGCAGGCTGCCTGCGCTGCCTGACAGCACGGCAGCCCAGCAACCCGTGGCGCGGCAGACAGGCCGCGACGCTGCCGGCAGAGCACCGCACGGTAGGGGCGGCGCTCATCAGGGCGGCGCCCAGGCGCTGATGCGCTCGATGTCCGCGCGGCAGATGGGGCAGCCGCTGCCCTTCGTCCTGACGGTCGGCGCGCAGACGGCGCAGGTCACGTGGTGCCCGCACGGCTCGAACTTCGTCGCCACCGCGCGCTCCATGCACACGCAGCAGTCCTCGCCCTCGTCGTCGCCGCCGTGCCAGCCGGCGGCGGCGGCGAACGCGGCAGCGCGCGCTTGCGCGCGCGCCTGCACGTTCGGCCTCGGCGGCGGCTGCGCCTGCGGGCGATGACGCGAAAGTTGCAGGTCGCGCAGTGCCAGAAGCCCAGCCCAGCGCATGGCAGCGCGGTCTCTGTCGCGCACTGGTGCGGTCGCTGCACTGATTTGCTGGCTGTGCTAAGGCGTTTGGGCAGGCCTGCACAATGACAAGTCCGGGAGAAGCACCGTCTCCTCTGCGCAGTCTTGCCCTTCAGGCAGCAGGAAAGCCGACGGGCCCCAATTACGCAAAAGCCTGGGAGCAACCGGGAGGGAGCAACCGGGAGGGAGCAGCCAGCAGCGCACCCGCTGAGCAGCATGGTCCGCCCGGGGTGGCGGCGGCGCCGGCGCCGGCGCCGGCGGCATGCGCTGCTGCGCCGCGGGCGCCGCAAAGGCGAACAGCGGCGGCGGCGCGGGGCGGCCTGCGGGAGGGGCGCCACGGCCGCCGCGGCCGCCGCGCGGCTGCTGTGGCGGCTGCGGCTGCGGCAGAGCCCCGCCGCGCCCGCCGCGCGGCTGCGGTTGCGGCTGCAGCGGCGGCTGCGGCTGCGGCTGCAGCGGAAACCCGCCACGGCCCCCGCCGCGCCCCGGAAAATGCTGCCCGCCTGCCGCCGCCACAGCTAGGACATCACTCGCACACCACGCAGCTGTGAACCCTTGCGTGCTTGGCACAGGAGGGACGTGTGTGTAGCGGAATGCCACACCGCTGCGCAGGCAGCCTCAGGTGCTGTCGCGGCAACGCCCTGCTGCGCACTGCGGGCGCCACAGGAGCTGCAGGGCGGGCGCTGCCAGGATACGCAGTGTGACAGTGCATTGCTGCCCCTCCCGATCTATGTGACCGCTCGGCTTGGGAAGAGGACAGGTCATGGTGGTGGGGGCACACAGCGTACGTGCTGCACCGCCGGGCACAGCATGGCATGAGGTTAGGTTTAGGGTCAGGGGCAGCGCTGGGGGCTGCATGAGATGACACGGCAAGAGCGCTGCTCACCTGCGCGGAGCTGCCCCTGCGCCGCGCCGCCCACCGCTGGCACTTGCGGCGCGGCGCCGACTGCGTTTGCGTGCGCGGCAAACAGCGTCGCCATGACGTTAGGCGCATAGCTGCCGTTGGCAGCCGCCGCGCCGGGGCGGGCCGCCTGCGGCGGCGACGGCGGCGCGCGCGCCTGGCCCGGCGGAGCTGGGCGCAGCCCCGGAGCCTGCACGCCAGCCAGCCAAGGCAGCCTGAGCAAGGACACTGCTTAATGAGCACCGCTCGCATAACCGGGGGGTCCCCACAGGCGGCGCTCTGACCTCTGTTGAGTCCTAAGCTCATGCATACGTGCCTCAGATGACAGCCAGATGACAGGACGCTGAACCATCAATACATATCACCATTACGCGCACACCATGGAGGCAGCTCCCCGCGGGTTACCCCGCACGTGTGACGAGCGCGGGTGAGCATGCGCCACCCGGTGCGGCAGGGGCACCGCCTGACAGCGCTCCCCAGCTGGTCAAGTGCAGAGTCGTTTGTGCTGTGCCAGCAAGGCATTGCAACGGGTTCCTGGGCCCGCCGCGCAGCGAGCGCACCACGGGGGCCGCGGGCTGCCCGGCCGTCGAGGCCCCATCCTGGTTCATCTTCAGCAGGACTTGCGCCAGGCGAACCTTCTCGCGCAGCTGCCGCAGCACACGCGCGTCAGGCGCTTTGTGGCGGCAGAGGAGGCGGCCGCATGGCGCGCGCCGCACTTACCGGGAAGCAAGCCTGCACAGGGCCCCTGCACGTGCAGCAAGCAGCCGATGCAGCAAGCAGCCAATGAACGTGCACGGCGCGCAGGTCTCTTCGCCGCTTCAAAATATGTCAACGACCCTCTAAACCACAATTCAGCATAAGGATGCATGACGCATATTGCGGCGCCTGGGCAGCGCACACACACACAGCACAGTTATAGCACTCGCGCAGCATGGCTCAGGGCTGCAGCATGGCTCAGGGCTGCAGGTCCGACTCTGCCACAAGCTCCCACCGGCTTCGCGAGGGGAGGGTGCATACACAGGCGTCTGCAACCACCGCGCCGCGCCAGATCGGCCCTTGAGCGCGGACAGGTGCGTGCGCCCGCAGCGCGCCTCTGCTCGGCTGCAGGGTTGGGCGGGCGGGTGGATCAGTCGGGCCCATTGGGGAGAGGGAGGGGGGGCACGCCGTGCTGATGCCGGCGGGCAGGCCGGCCGGGTCCTGCACGCTCGTCACAATGCATGCCACGCCCTTGCGGATGGCCGCCTGCAGGCGGCCCAGGTCGCGCCCGCGCATGGCCCGGTCCAGGTCCAGCCACACCTGCGCGCGCGCGGCCACGCGGCTTTGATCCGCCCTAGATTTGTCCTAACCCTATACCTCGCCCAGACAGATTTCCTGCAAAGAACAGCGCTACGGCGCGCAGCGGCTGCCGCGCCCGTGCCGGGCGCCGTGCGCCGCGCGTGCGGACCTGAGGACAGACGCTGTTAGAACCCACCCTGGCAGGCCGCCTCTCCGGGTCGGCCTGCGGTGCACCGCGGCAGCGCTGCACCTCGCTTTCGCCCCAATGCCTGGCAGCGCCGTGCACAGGCCCCGCCCGGGCGCCAGCAGCCCCGGCAGCGCCCACTCCCGCAAAGCTGACTCACCGGCTTGCGGCGCGCGCGTGCAGGCGCCTGTGCAGGCGCCTGCATGGCGGGCGCAGGGGCGCACCTCCAGGTGCGGCTGCCCTGCAGGCGGCGCCGCGCCGGCGCTGGGCGCAGCGCTGCCGGACGGCCCCGCCGCGCCCGCACCCGCCGCGGCGGCCGCGCCCACTGCGATTCGGGGCCCCCCATCGCCCTCAGCGCAGCGGCCATGGGGAGCGAGTGGGGCGATTGGACCAGGCATGCTTAAGGAAACGCGGAGTGTGTGCTCAACACGAGCTACTCCGCATAGCACGCACGCTACGCCTGCGCCAGATTACGCCCAGCGCTAGAATGGTGCTTCCTAGCACCGCGTTGCTGGCTACCTCACAATGGAACACATCTGCATCCATGTCCCTTCCTCCAGAATAGCTGAAGCAGGAGGCAGCTCTCAGAGCGCACTGGGCTCAGATGCGGGCGGGCCTCCAGCCGCGGCCGCACCGCCTGCTGCCGCGCTGCCAGCCGGCCCTGGGAGCAGCCCCCGCGTGCGTCCTGTCAAGGTCCATGGTGCTCAAACATGACTGGTATGTGCCCTGGCGACCCCTACATTGTCCTCTTCCATGGAGGCATGCACATACCACACACCATGAGCGCATGACCACTAGATTCGATCCGGGCCGGGCGCACTGCTCTGCTGCCCCTGCCAGGTGTCGGAGCTCGCATGCATGGAGCGCGCCAGGACACGGGCACAGGGCCGCGCCTGGCACGCCAGCGCTGCCAGCGAGCGGTCGCCGGAGCGCCTCCAGGACGGCGTTGCGGCGCTGGCCTGCCACGGCAGCCGGCGCTGCTGCGGGCGCCGGCGGGGCCGCCGCTGCGGGCGCCGGCGGCGCCGCCGGCGAGGGCGCCGGCAGGGGCGCCTGCGGGGGCGCCCCTATCGCCGCATAGTACGCGGACAGTGCGGCGTGTGTCAACTCCGGAGATGGCACGACGAGCCCTCCTTGCCGCGGCACCGGTTGCGCTGGCGCCGGCGCCGGCGCAGTGTCGCGCGCCGTGTCTGCAGCACGGCGGGTCGGGCTCCATCAGGGCCATGCACCGCAGAGGCTGCCACGTATGCAGGGTCCATGGCAACACACCCAGGCACCTGTTCACCTTCCGCAGCCCCCCGCCCGCCGGCGGCTGTCGCCTGGTGCGCGGCCAGGCGCCCTAGCAGGCCTGCTGAACATGTTTTGCGAGGGTTCTGTGCTGCCGGCGCTGGGGACCCACCTGAGCGGTCTGCATCGCCGTGTGAAGTGAGACGCGCGCAAGCAGGCAAGCAGGCGAGCGCACCGCGCTGCGCTGCTCAACCGTGTTGCGCCCAGGTTTTTCCCTGTGCATGCCGCACGGGTGCCGCCTGCCGGGGCGTTTAAATCAGGGCCAAGGCTCCCGCAGCGGCCAGCCAGGGGCGGCGCACCCACAGAGTCGCTCGGCGCCGGCGCGCTCGGCTCCTGGGCGTCGCCGTCCTCGTCGGCGTCCTCGTCATCGCTCGGCGGCGGCGCCGCGGCCGGCGCCGCCGGCTCGGCCGCCGCGCCCTTCTTCTTCTTCTTCTTGGCCTTCTTCTTCTCGCTGCGCTTCTCGCGCTTGGCCTTCTCGGCGGCCTCGCCCTCGATCAGCTCCTGCGCCATGCGCTCTGCGCGCGCGCGCGGCCCCCGGCTCCACTTGGACTCTCCTGAGGCTCCTTCAGGCGCGGTGTGCGGTCGCCGTGACGGGCCGCAGCCGCGCTGGCGCTCAGGCGCGCCGTGCAGGCTCGCTGCAGCTATTTGGGCATGCCGATCTGGCACGCCACCTTCACACTATCATTGCCGATGCTGCCCTTAGTCCCAACTCCCCACCTACGCTCCCGCTGGTGAAATTTACCCGACCCTCCTCGGGCTGGACACGGCCCACTGGTCCACAAACCTGCCAATGAACTTTGTGTACAGCTGTGCAGCACCGAAGTACGACCATGAGGCTGTGCAGAGCGGGGTGTTGCGCATGGACGCGGCGGCCTCCGCCTCACTCGCCACGCTCCTGCAATCATGGAATAGCCACAGCCCAGAGCACACACCACCCTGGCCCTGATCAGCCAGGCAGGGGTGCGCCGGCGCCGGCGCACCGCGGCGCAACGGAGCACACACCACCCTGACCCCGATCAGCCAGGCAGGGCCGCGGCCCGCACCGCGGCGCGCCTCCTCGTCCACGTGCTGCTGCCGCAGCATCTGCGCCTGCAGGACCGCCTCCTCGGCCTTGCGGCGCGCCATCTCCACCGCGCGCTGCTGGCGCTTTGCGTTCAGGCGCTCCCGGTCCGCCTGCGCCGCGGGATAGGGTTAGGGTTATGGTAAGGTAAACCCATGCCCTTCTTGTGCAGCCTTGCACACGCAGGCTTGCGCTTTCAGTTCCCCCGGCGTCGGGGGCGCGCGCCAGGGACGCAAGCTCGGCGCTTCCAGGGGTTTACACTGATCGGACTCCGCGGCAGGACCAAGGTGGCGGCCGCACCTCGGCACCGCCCAGCGAGCCGGCAAGTGGTGACGGTGGCTTCGCGCACACCTATGTCACGCTGCAGGCCTGCTCGCGGCCTGCCAGGCTGCCGGGGCGTGACACCCTGGGCCTCAGCTGTGCCGGCAAGTGCTGCGCAGGCCCAGCAGGCATCTGCCTCCATGCGACGAGAGCGCTGGTGATGGGCACCAGAGCGGCTTGCAGCTCTCGGGGCACCCCAGCGGCCGCCTGCAGCAGAAGCGGCGCGGGGCACGCGCCTTGCTCATGGGCGCCTTGAAGCCGCGCTCGCCCGGGTAGGCGCCCGCCGGCGGCGCCCCGGGCCCGCCCCCCTCGTCGCTCATGTCTTCATAGCCGTCCTCCTCATAGCTCACCTCCATGTCGTCCCGGCGCCTCTGCCAGCCGTCCTTCGCGTCCGGCCGCCGGGCCGGCTCGCTGTCCGCGCTGTCATCGTCGTCATCGTCGTCGCCATCATCGCCGGGCTGCGCATTCGCCATCCTCATGGCCGCGCTGCACGCCCCGCCCGCGCGTCACGCAGGCTGCGTGTGCTGCGCACCGCCAGGGCGTGCGCCATGCAACCCTGACCGCAAAATACACAAAGAGCAGGTGTGGACTGGCTGAAGCTTGGCTCGGCACACACGCCCGACGAGCTGAAAACGCCAACCACGTGGACCCCCCAAGAGTCCAGTGCATCGCGCGCATGAACAGGCGGGCGCGCCCGCAGGCGCGCGCAAGCGAGTGCGCGGCCGGAGGGGGCCGAGCGCTTGCCGGGAACCGGGCGTTCGCGTCGACAGGCCACGCCGCCCCTCCCGCGCGTGCCGTGCGCGCGGTCAGGCCGGTCGGCAGGCGGCGGCTGCCGGGGGGGCGGGGCGCGCCTGGGGCGCCCGGCGGCGGCCGGCGCGCCAGTCTCCGCCTCAACCAGCGGCGGCATGTCGTCGTCGTCAGACGCATCGTCCCTGCCCGGCGCGGCCGCCGGCGCGGGCGCGGCCCTGGCCGCAGGCGCGCGCGCGGCGGCCGCGGCGGGCGGCGCTGCCGGCGCGGCCGCGGCCGGCGCCGGCTCCGGCGCCCCCCCGAGCCCCCTGCGCAGCCCGGCCGCAAGGAGCCCGGCCGTCGCCGCCCGCGCCGTCTGCGCCGGCGGCTCCTGCGGCGCGACCGACGCGCCGACGGCGGCCGCCGCTTGGACTAAAGCGGCGACGGCCGCCTGCGACGCGGCCGGCGCGGCGGCGGCGACCGCCGCTTCGGCTAAAGCGACCGCCTGCTTCGCCTCCTGGCGCGCCGTCCTGGCCTGGTGCCGCACGGCGCGGTCACTGGGGCACGGGGCGTCCGGCGCGTTGGCGGCCGAGCCCGCGGCGCGGCTCGTGCCGGCCTTGGCGGCGGCGCTGGAGACCGTGGCCACCCGCGCGGCGCGATTGAGCGCGCCGGGGTCGGGCGGGCTGAACGCCATGCGCGCCACTTCCTCCTCCTCGCTCACCAGGTCCGGCAGCGGGTCGCCGTCGCTGTCGCCCGCCGCGCCGCCCGCCGCCCCGCCGCCGCCGCCGCCGCCGCCGCCGCCGCCGCCATGGCCGCCCGTGCGAGGCGCCACAAAGTCAACCGGCGTGACTTTGGTTGCAGCGGCCGGCGCGGCGGCGCCAGTCGCACGCCCGGCCGCGCCCGTAGCCGGCTCGGCTTTGAGCACGGCTTTGGCGGCTGGCTTGCGCGCCGCCTCGGCGCGGCCGGGCCCCTCGGCGCCGCCGCTGTATGGATCAATGAGCGGCGGGGGCCCCTCGTCGTCGTCACTGCTGGCGGGCGCGGCGGCGGCCCGCGCCGCGGCGCCGCCCGCCTGCGGCTTGGCGGCGGGCGCGGCGGCCGGTTTGGCGGCGCCGCGCCCGCCGCCCGACAGGAACCCCTTGGCCAGCCCGGCCAGCCCGGCGGCCTCCCGCCGCTTCTCGGCGGCCGCCGCGTTGCGGCTCAGCGCCTGCTCGGCCGCCTGCGCGGCCATCGGCTGCGCGCCGCCCGCCTCGTCCTCGGACGAGTACGGGTCCTGGTCGCTGAGGGTCTTGGCGCGCGGGGGCAGGTAGGGCCCGCTGCCCTGCCGGCCGCCAGCGGACTGGTCGTCCACGAGCGGCGGCAGCCCCTCGTCATCGCTGTCGCCCTCGCTGTCCCCCGCGTCGCGGCTCTGCGCGGCGCGCGCAGCCCTGGGCCCCACGCTGCTGTAGGGCGCGGGCGCCCTGTCCGGTATCGCGGCCGCGCCTGGGTCCTTGGCCCCCGCTGCGCCCGCTGGCCGAGTTGGGGCCCGCTCGCTGCCGGGCTGCTCCTCGCGGCCGTCGTGCCCAGGCATCAGCCCAAACACCTCAACTTTGCAGTCATGCTTGGCGCTAAGCTCGGCGCTCTTGTCCTTGAGCTTTTTATAGTCATTGCCTGGTCCGCCTGGCTTAGCCTTCACCATTGCCTTGGAGCAGTTTCTCCAGCCCTGGCTGCTAGCCTTGTATAAGCCCCGTCGTCACCTCTCCGCCTGCGTGCGGGGTGCAGTGCAGTTTGCAGCGTGAACAGTAAGTCCCCACAAGATATACACAAAAAAAGCAAAGGAGACAAGCAGGCAAGAACACAAGAAGACAAACAGAGCAGTGGCACTGCCAAACGGCAGAGGCGGGGGTACGCACCCGCGTCGCGTTCTGACTCGCCAGGCACCTTTCCTATCCTTATGCGCACGGGGCGCCCGCTGCGCCTGCACCGAGGTCGCTGGGCACTTGGTACATGGCTCGCAAGCGGCTACGTCTGCAAATGCTGCCTCCTGGTCGAACACCGCAGCGCAGGTCAGCGCCACTTCAACAGGCAAGCCGTGACAGCTGCATGCAGGTTTGCTTTTGTCTGGCGCCAGGCAGAACAGCACAGATGAGAAAGTGTGCACCTGATGATGCCAGTCGGCCAGCGCAGACGCGTTGCCGGGCTGCTGTGCTGCAGGTTCACCGCAATCTGATCAGGCTCCAGTTCTCTATAGAACAGGCATCCTCAAGAGGTGCTCAGGAGATCAAATGTTTTCGTGTCACACCACCAAATGCGCCAGGACCTTTTCCCGCCCTGGCACTTTGCTCTCCTCTCCATCGACGCCTCCCCACTGGAGAGTTCTCAGCCTGCCTCCAGCTGCAAGTCCGTGCAGAGCCTGCTCTTCACGCCGCCGTGCCCTGCTGACCGGCCTGCCTGCCGAGTCGCTGCTGGCCGCAAGCGCGCGTGCGCCTTGGCTGACGCAGGGCGACGTGCGCCCGGGGCTTGCTGCGCCGCGGCTATGCTGACACAGTGCCCAGCATGCCGGGGCCGTCTGGTGGCGCAGAGGATTATCGCGCTGTCTCGGTCGCAGCGGCTCAGCACTGCCGTCGCCGCCGGGAGGAGGCGCAGCCCGCATGCAAAGCGGCGGAGCGGCCGTCTTGTGCGTGTCCCAGGCCTGGCTGTCGAGCAGTCCTGTCCTGTTGCACGCTACCATCCCGCCCGCGCCCTGCTGGTGTAGGACGCAGGCAGTGCACGCCCTGCTTGCAGCGGCGCACCGCCTGACCGCGCGCTGTGTGGACGGCAGGCGAGCGTGCTCGCCACGGCAGCGTCCGCGTCCGAGTCATCGCTGGACGAGGCGGACCTGGAGCTGCTCGGGGCGCAGAGCCGGGCGCCCGTGGCGCACAGCAGCGCGGAGGGCGCGCAGGCCGCGGAGGCCGTGGACGTCATCGAGGTGAGCTCCCACTGTCCAGGCAGGGACAGCGCGGGCGGTCTGGAAGCCTGCGCGGCTCACGCCGCCAGCAGCGCACGCCGCACCAGCTGTGGCCGCAGATAGGCACGCTGTGGTCCTGCCAGCCTGGTGCAGCCGTCCGTGCGGCCAGCGCAGGCCTGTGCGTGGGGAGGGTGAGCGTGGCCCCGGCGGCGGCGGCAGGAGGTTGAGGAGGCCACGGAGCGCGGCGAGGGCGTCGCCGCCTTTGTCCTTGCGGCCGCCGCGTTCAACCTGGGCATCTGGGCCGTCCTGGGGCCCGGGAAGGCCGAAGAGGTGCGCGTCAGGGGGCGCTTGCGCTCCTGGAGCCCCCGCGCCGCGGAAGCCGGCGGCAGGGCGTTGACCGCACAGCGCTGGGCGCTGGCACTGCTCGTGCGCGTGCTGCAGCAGACGCGCCTGTGGGTGCAGTCAGCGCGGAGTGCGAGCATGCGCGCCGCTGACCGAGTCCACGTGCGGGCATGCTGTGCTGACCCGGCACCATGCGGCGTGCGTGCGCTGACGGCCGGAGACAAGCGTCTGCCTCCTGCGAGCGCGCGCCATCTGTCACGGCGCCCGACGCTGCCCGCGCGCAGTTCTTTGCGGGCTACCTGCTGGAGCAGAGCCTGTCCGTGGACAACCTCTTCGTCTTCATCCTCATCTTCACGTACTTCCAGACGCCGCGGCTCGACCAGGACAAGGTGCGCCAGCGCCGCGGGCGTCACGCCTCTGCACCTATGTACATGAACAGATCGTTGACACAGAAGCACTGTAGGCATTCCACCTGCGTCACCACACCTGCTCACATGCGGCTCCAAGTGCAGGACAGGTGCTCACAGTATTGATGTAGCAGCAGCGCAGGCGGCCGCGCGGAGCAGGAGCCGTGCTCGGGACTCCCAGTGAATGGTGTGCAGTGCATGGGCACCCTGGCGGGCCGGCGCTCGCCCCCACGGTCGTCGCCACGCCGCGCGAGGCCGCCCGTCATGCGGCGCGGCTGCACGACGGCACGGCGCGCAGCCGCGTGAGCGCGCATGCGGCGCGCACCCAGGTGCTGACGTACGGCATCGCGACCGCGGCCGTGCTGCGCTTCGTCATGATCGCGGCCGGCTCCACGCTCATCGAGCGCTTCCAGCCGACGCTGCTGGCCTTCGCGGCGGTGCTGCTGTTCTCCGCGTACAAGATCGTGGCGCGCTCGGGCGACGAGGCCGAGGAGGACCTGTCCAGCAACAGCATCGTGCGGCTGTGCAGGCGCGGGCTAGGGTTAGGCCTTGTCCCAAATCTGAAACCCCCGGCACCGGCGAGGGAGCGGGGAGCGCCGAGCTGCGCAGCCTGGCGCGCCCGCGCGCCGCGCCCGCGCGCAGGCTGCGAGTGCGCGTGGCTGTCGCCAGCTGCGCGGATGCGGATCGGCCGCTCGCCTCACCTCCAGCAGGCCTCGCCGCTCAGGGCCGGGCGGCCGTAGCAGGGCATGAGCGGCAGCTGCTGACGCGGCGCGCCGTTGACGCGCCGCGCGCTCTGCGCGCTGGCGGGTTGCAGCAGCGGCGTGGCGACCTGTGCTTGCGCCATGGGCGCCCCTCCTGTAGGAGCCCGCGCGCACCAAGCGCGGGGACCTGCACAGGCGTACCGCCTGTGCAGCCTGCATGTCCCGCCTGTGGCCGGCGGCTGTGCCGGGCCGGCACGATGCGGTGCGCGTCAGCGCCGGCGCGCGCGCGCAGGCGCTTCATCCCCGTCAGCGACCAGTACGATGGCAACAAATTTTTCACGATTGAGAACGGCGTGCGCAAGGCCACGCCGCTGCTGCTTGTGCTGGCCGTGGTCGAGATCAGCGACGTCGTGTTCGCGGTGGACTCCATCCCCGCCGTGCGCCGCGGCCTCTGCACGCGCAGTCCAGGGTTTGGTTTAGGTTCGAGCTTTGCCCTGCAATGCTGCAGTGTAGTGCAAAGCGACAGCTGCATGGGCTTGGTGATCAGCACGCTTACGCTCACGCGCGCGCGGACGACCTCCGTTCTGCCTGGCAACGCCGTGCTCCTCCCCGGGGCCGGCAGCGCACCCACGGGCCGCGCGAGGCGTCCCCTGCATGCCGTGCTGCTCGTGGCGGCGAGCGGCTGACGTCGCCGCGGGCGCGCCCCCCAGGTGTTTGGCGTCACGCGCGACCCGTTCATCATCTGGACCAGCAACATGTTCGCCATCGCCAGCCTGCGCGCGCTGTACGGCCTGGTCGCGACCGTGCTGGCCGAGCTGCGCTTCCTGGAGAAGGCGATCGCGGTCGTGCTGGCCTGGATCGGCGTCAAGATGATCATCGAGGCGCGCGCGACGCTGCGCGGCACCATGCCTGCCGAGCTGCAGAGACGGGCACGAGTTTCACAGGCTCCTGGGCATGCACGAAGCCGCGGCGCCACCGAAGCGCTGACGAGCGCTGCAGAGTCGTGTAGTGAGCAGCGGACCGCAGAGCGGCATGCGCTCTCGCTTGCCAGCCTGCCTCCCGGCTGCCCGGGCGGGCCACACGTGCGCTGCGAGGGGAAGCGGCTGTCCGATGTGCTGCGCGTGCGCGCGGCAGGTCGCGGGCTTCCCGATCAGCACCGAGCTGAGCCTGGGCGTGGTCGCGTCGACGCTCAGCGCGGGCGTGGCCGCCAGCCTGCTGTTGCCAGAGGTCCGGGCGGCCGGCGAGGAGGGCGGCGCCGAGGGCCCGCCGCCGCCCTGACCCCGCGCTCGGAGCCCGCGCCCCGGCCTGCTCCCGACCTGGGGAGCACTGCTGCAGCGCGGAGCGAGCAGCGCGAGCGTTTCGGCAGCTTGTCTGGCGTGCCAGCTGTTGCACATGGCCGGGCGTTGCAGCGCATGCCCCCCCCCCCCCCCCCCTGCGGCCCTGGCTGCTCTACTTTGCAGGCGCCCCTGAAGCCAGCAGATATCCTGGTATCCTGGGGACTGACCGCGCGCGAGCAACCTGCTGGCCTGCTGCCTGTGTGACGGCGCGGCGGAGTGCAATGGGGGGTTGCGCAAGCTGTCAGCGGCTGTGTCTGGGCGTGCTCGTCCTGCGTTCTTTGGCATGCGCACTTCCATAAATATGCCCGCCTGGTAATTATTGTTGCTCCAAGCAGCCTGCAGGTTCGCCAGTGCCACCCGTCCTTTGACACACGTCGTGCGTTGCGTGTCTGGACAGCAGAGCTGCAACGATGGGCAGGGGGTGCGTGAGCATGGTCGTGCTATGTTATCAGCAGGACTGTCAAGCCTGCTGCCCGGTGCTTGGATTCTTCTGGGCTTGCCGGTACTCATTAAGGCAGGCGACTCTGAATGCATGTTGGGAACATAGGGCTTTGTGGGGAGGGTGACCAGGCAAGCTTGCTGCTGCGCGCGGGTGGCGGACGTATGCCATGGCAGGCATACGCACACCTGCAGGGGAGTGCCAGCATAGCCTGCGCAGGCATATGTATACTAGCCAAGCACTGGAACCATTCCTATGTCTGGCATGGTTGAGGCTCACGGGGACAGGGAGGTCTAGATACGCGCTTGAGTGCTGCATACTGCTTGAGCTTGCTAGCTCTGTCAACCACGGGGTGTGTTTGGCAGATATACGCACGCATTGGCGAATTAACAACGAGGCACATGATGCATAAAGGTCCATGATGCAATGAAGTGGTAACGAGGTCGATCATTTAATGAAGGTAGCTATACGTACAAAGTGCCACAGCAAATTGAGAGTAGCTAGGTCGGATGCACGGGTTGGCCAGCGTCCCGGCCGCATTGCAGACAGGCGATGCGATCGTCGCGCGCACCACTGCGCATGCCACAACACCATTCGAGGGATGCAAATGCATCCGGCCCTCGACATGCATCCATATCAGGAATGCATACACATCAAGGAAGCCCATGACAAACTCAAACCACGTCACTAATGAGGAGGAGGGAGGGGTGTCAAGCCATGACAGGGAGGGTGATGTTGCAAGGTGGCCACACCTACCATGGCAGGACTGACAGGGCGCTCACCGCAGGCGACTTGCATCATATCAGCCTGCTCCGAAACTCCAGCGTCGCAGCCGCAAGAACTGCTGACAAAGTTCACGGCGTCCGAGCAGCACCTGGCACGTCGCCTGGGTGCTCATGCTAGCGCCACAAGCAACTTGCACCCAGCTTATTGGAGCCCTGATCCGCATGCATCTCCTCTTCGTTCACTCACCGCGCTTACATCTTGCACCCCTGCCTGTCATGCTGGCAACCACAACCACGCACTCACTAGGGTGCTCGCTGGGGTGCTCACTGGGCGGATGGCGTTGGGCCTGCGAGCACAGCGTTCTTGAAGGTGGCCGCATCTGCTACGCAGTTCGGGTTGCCCCTACGCACTTCACGGCCTTAGGGCAGTCGTCAGTTGAAACAACAGGCAGCCAGCCAGACGACACAGGGTGTGCAAGGTGCTGCGGCACTGCGCGGAGCCCCCGCGCCTGAAGTAACCCACAAAGCCCGCGCACGCGGCCTTGTTCAGTATCTGCCCCTTCCTCAAGCAGCTCTCTGCGAGGCACAAGAGCGCCGTCAGCGCATGTCCCTACCCAACCACTGCATTTTCCAATTGCAGAACGCGGCCCACCTGGAGGTAGAGCGCCCTCTGGGGAGGTCAACGCAGAGGCGCCTGCGCCTCCCGTGCCTCCTGTGCCTCCCATGGATGTCTGAATGAGCATGTCCTGGCCTTGGACTGGCGCAGAGGCAGCCAGGCACAGGATGAGCGCCGCAGCGGTGGAGCCCACTGCGCTCGCTTTGCGGCGCGCCATGCTCTCACGCCTGGATCCCCACACCCACGTCAGGCTCCTATGCAGCACCTGTGTATGCACACCACCAACTCACGGCATCAGCAGATATAGACTCGAAGTATAACAGTTTCTGGGTGCGAGACCTTCACAATTTTGCAGCAGCGTCCACGGAGCGCCCGTGCGACCCAGAGCTCTGTAAAATACCGACCGTGGAGCGCCGAGCGCGACGGGCAAGCCCTTGGCTGATGCATGCGTTGCTTAAACCAGGGTGTTGCTAACACACTGTCAGCCTTTCACCCCTGTACAGACCGAGCGGTGCAGACCGATTCTACCGATTGTGTTGATGCCGAACCCTTTTCGTTCGTACACTTCACTCAAAACTTTTCAGGGTTCCCATGGCCATGGTGCATGCACGGCAACAATCCAGGGCCCAGCACACCACTCCCCAGGAGGTCCAGAAACCCCCACGCCTGGAGGAGAGAAACTCCCACGCCTGGAGCTAGTCGCGGCGCCCGCGGTGCCGGCGCCGCCGACCCCGCCGCGGCAGCAGCAGCAGACACGCCGCCAGCGCCGCGGTCGCCAGCAGCCCTGGTACGTGCACAGTCACTCTTCTGGTGCGCATGGGAGCGTCTCCCAAGCAGCAACCAGACGGGCCCACCACTGGAGTCGAAAACGGGTACCTGCCTGAGGCACCGCGCGCCTGCAGCCTCTAGCCTCTGCACCCTGCTGTGCGGCTTTGCACACACAAGATAATAAGTTCAGGCACACTGCAGAAACGCGTCAAAGGAAAAAAAAAAAAGCCCTCACAGACATCGCCTCTCGTGGCAACGACCGGAAACAGACAGCTCCGCCGCTCTAAGACAAGCACCTGTCGCAGCGCACACCGCCCGGCGAGTGCGCACCGCGTCCCACCCAGGAGAACAGCAGCCACGCGAGCGGCCCGCTGTGTGGCGGCCGGCCGGCCGGCCGCGGCGCGCCGCCGCCCGCGCCGGCGTCCTCCTCGTCGCGGCTGCGCTGCCGCAGCCGGCGGCTGCTGGCCGCCTGCGCGCGCAGCACCAGCGCGATGCCATCATGCCCGCTTGTGCACTCGTGCACTCGAAACATGAGCGCTTGATAACCAACGCATGCAGTGACAGCAGGCAGCCCACCAGCGAGCCGCGGCTGGCGTCCTGCAGGTCGGGGTCGGGCGCGCGGCGGGCGCCGCGCTCATCGGCGGGCACGCCCGCGCCGCGCGAGCCCCGCAGGGGCGCCTGCGGGCGGCCGCGCGCGGGCGCCGGCAGCGCGCCCGGCAGCGCGTCCGGCTCAGCGCGGTCGGCCGCGGCGAGGCACTCCCGGACCTGCGGGGAGCCGTGTGGCCGCGCTCAGCCCCAGCGCCACCCTTCCGCCTTTTGCACCTCTGCATGCGATCCAAGGGGCCGGCAGGCCAGCGCAGCTCCTGTAGTAATATAGGCTCGCGGCAGGCTCGTCGGCGGCTCGCGCTGCCCGCGCTGTTTGTCCAACAGTGTCGGTCAAACACACTTCACATGGAAGCACTCAGCACAGGGGCAAGCATCGCGTGGTGGCACACGCGGGCCTGCCCAGGCCGCCGGCCACCTGCAGCATCGTGAGCGCGGGGTTGGCGTAGCAGGCGCGCTGCCGCCGCTCGACAAGCCGCGCGCGCGCGTCCATCAGCGCCGCGGCCGCGCCCGCCACGCCCCTGCCCTTGCGTGCGCGCGCGACCCTGACCGTGTCCAGGCCGCGCTGCTCTTCGGCGCCTCGGGTCCCCTGGTCCCCCTGCCCCTGAGTTCCTGCCCGGCCCTGGCCCAGGGCGTCCGGCGACCCCCCCGCCGCCTCCTCCCCGGGCGCCCGGCCGCCGCCCCCGGCCTGCTCGCCGTCGGCCGCCACCACGGCCTGCAGCCGCGCCCACTCCGCATCGATCGAGCCCGCCTGCACGCGGCGCTGCGCATCGGGGTCGACCAGGGTCTCGGGCGCCAGGGTCTGCACCCCACCTCCGCCGCCGCCGCCGCCGCCGCCCTGCGCGCCCCCGGGCGCCTCCGTGGCGAGCCCGGCGCCCGTGTCAGCAGGGTTCCGCGGCGTCCCACCGATGGAAGCGCCTTGCGCGTCAGAGTCGCCCGCCGCCAGCCCCGCCACCCCTCCGCCGTCGGGGCTGCGTGAGACCCCGCCGCCGCCGCCGCCGCTGCCTGCGTCACGGCCAGAGCGCTCCACACCGCTGCCGTGTGCGTCGCCGCTGCCGCCGCCCGCGCCCGCCCCGCCGCCAACAGCCGCGGCGGTGCCTTGCGCGCCGCGCTCGCCGGCGCGCTCGCCGACAGGCTTGGAGCTCGCAGCGTCGGCGCCGTCGCGGGCCCTGGCGGCCGCGGCCGCGGCGCGCGCCTCCGCGGCGGCGCGCACGCGTGCGGCCCACTCCTCGCGCACCGCGCGCGCCTCCGCCGCGCGCAGCTCGTCCGGCCGCGGCTGCGGCTGGGCGCCGCGCCTGGCCTCATCAGGGTCGGAGTCCCCGCTCAACCCCTGCCGCTCGGCACTGCCGGACACGGACTGCGGTTTTGCCATTTGCGCCCCATTCCCCTGCACCAGCCCGAGCGCATCCCCGGCGCCGGCCACGACCGGCGGCGTGGTGACCTCGGCGGGGCTGCGCGGCCTGGGGGACATGGAGGCAAGCGCGGGCGACGCGCCCCCGGCGGCCGCGCCGGCCTCTTCCCGCGCCGCGTCAGGCGGCAGCGGGACGGCGCCCGGGCCGGCGCCGCCGCGGTCCCCGCCCTCCCGCGGCGCCTTGCTGCCTCTGCCTCCGCTGCCGCCCTCTGCCGCCCCAGCCGCCCGCTCATACGGTGAGACCGCTGTGCCGTCCCGCACAGGCTCCTCTGAGCGGCCCCCTGCGGCCGCCAGCTGCTGCAGCGCGCCCGCAGCTGCCTCCCGCGCGCCGCCGCCCGCGGCGCCTCCTGCGGCGCCCTCCGCCGCGGCGGCGCCTGCCACTGACACCGCACCGGCGCCCCCGCCGGCTCGCGGCTCTGCGAGCGCGCGCGCGCGCGCTACGCCTGCGCCGCCAGGCTCCGCATCCGCACCCCGCTCTCGCGGCGGGGCGGGCGCGTCGCCGCCCTCTCCCGCCGCTTCGGCCTCGGGCGTGCGCTCGGCGGGCGAGCCGCGGCGCGTGGCCTGCGCCGCGGCCTGGCCAGGCTGCGAGCCTAGCAGCGCCTGGTCAAGCTGCGCCCGCCCCGCCGCCCCGCTCTCCCGCTCCAGCGCGCCCGCCTGCGCGATCTGCCGCGCCTCCAAACCCTGTTGCGCATCCAAACCCTGCTGCGCCGCCGCCGCAGGCTCGCGCGGTGGGCCCAGGTCCGCGCGCTGCGGCCGCGCCTCCTGCCGCGCAGCGGCGCCGCCGGTGGCCTCCTGCGGCTGCGGCAGCGGCTCATCCGCGCGCTCCACGGGCCCCGCGCGCCGCGCCTGCGCCGCCGCCGGCTCGGGCCGGTCCGGAGTCTCCTGCGGCGGCTCCTGCTGCGCGTCGCGCCCCGCCTCGCGCTGCTCGTCGCGCTCGGCCTGCGGCCGCGCCCCGCTGCCCGGCTGCGGCACCGCCTGCGGCAGCTGCTGCGGCCGCGGGTCGCGCTGCGCCGCGCTGCCGCCGCCCGCGCCCGTGGCGGTCTGCCCATGCGCACACAGCCCTTTAGCACAATGGACAGGCATCATGGACTGCTGTGTGGTGCCGCCATCGCCGCACCCGCCCGGCAGTCCATAGGCAGTCTGTCGTGACAGCACAGGGCTCTCGAGAAGGAGCAGGTCAAGTGTAATTTTGAGCAGGACGGCCAGGCCCCGAGCAGCATGGCAGGGGGGTGGGCGCCGCACCGCGTTGCCGGACCCGGGCCGGCACATTCGGCAGGCGGCGCGGCAGGTGCGGTGCATGAAGCCGGGGTTCATGCCGCACTCGCCGCGCTCCGCCCAGCCCTCGCACCGCAGCTGCGCGCGCGCGCGCGCCCTTGTCACGGCGGTGCTTGGAAAATAATCTTGGCGCATAACAGCGCTGGGTGCCGCGCGCTGCCTGTCAGCGGCGCCGACCCCACGCCGCGGAGGTGCGCCCCTCGGGCGCTGCTGCTCAGGGCGTGGTCGAAGTATGGAGGCGCTTTGCATGCATGCGTCCACAGATACCCTGTCTGAGATAACATCCCGCCCCTCTGCGCGAGGCCCGGGCTCCAAGCAGAGCGGCGGGGCGCGCGGCGGGGGCGCACGTCCTCGTCTTGGCAGTCGATGGCGCCGAGCGCGGCCGCCGCCAGCGCGGCCATGTCCGCCGCGATGGCCTTGGCCAGGTTGGCGGCCTGCGCCCGATGGACCAGTGAGACCGATCAGTGGGCTCTATGGCCTGCCTGATGCGCCACGCTCGCGCTGCTGGGCAGGCGCGTCCAGCAGCGCGTCTGCGCATGCATTGACGGGTCCTCGAGCCCAGGCTCAACTTGAGGGCGTGCAGCCATGCACATCACAGATACAGGCACCCCCGTAGCTACAAGAATGGCCATGCGCCAATGTGCCTCGCTCACAGCACACCCGTGCAGCATGCGCTCAGGTCAACATGGGCTCTTTGATCTGCATATTCGGACCAAACACGCTTGGCTCAGCCGCTCTCTATCCCCAGAGTGCTGGGCCGGCACCCGCCCCGCCTGCCGGCTTGCTCACGCACAAGGCAGCCCATGGCCTGCAGCAGCCCAGCAGCCCGGGAGCAGTCAGGGGTCAGGGCAGGGCGCGGGCCGGGCGGCGGCGGCGCGCGCCTTGGCGCACTCTGCCGCGAGCGCGCCGGCGGGGCCGCACGCCGCCAGCGCGCGCTCGCACAGCGCCTCGTTCAGCGTGGCCACCACCTCCAGGCTCAGCAGGTCGCGCAGGCGCTCCTCGCCCTGTCACACTCATAATATTGTGTGATGTCACACTCATGATATGGTGTAATACTGCTACACAGTATTATGTTACTGCAAAGCAGGTCGCGCAGGCGCTCCTCGCCCTGTCAATTATGATGTGGTGTAATGTATTATGTTATGCAAAGCAGGTCGCGCAGGCGCTCCTCGCCCTGTTATTCATAGTACTAGGTCATTGTGTTACTGCACAGCGCCCACGCGCGCTGGTTACCTCCGTGTGAAGCAGCGACCCGCCGCGGGACGAGTGTCAGCCAGACGGTAGGTGCCATGAGGGCGCACTGACCAGGCGTGGGGCCGGATGTGGCACGTCAAGCAATGGTGTTGCCCTGGGACCGGCGCAGCGCTGGTAGGGCGCCGCCCGCGGGCGGCCGCGCAACAGGGGTTCAAGACAGCTGGGAGGCGAGGTGGTGCAAGCGTGTGGCAGGGGTGCGGCGCGGCCGCGCGGCGCGCCTGCGAGGTCAGCATGAGCGGGTTGGGCGGGTGCGGGAAGAGGCCGCCAGTCGGGCGGCCAAAGCGGTCGCGGCCCCAGACGCCCGACGGCGGGCACGCAAGCGCGTCAAAGGCCATGTACCAATGCTTGTCGAACTTGAAGCCCGTGCCGGCCACCTCGAACAGCAGGCCGTAGTGCAGGACGTTGGGCGAGTCGGCGGCGGTGTAGGGCTTGTAGCTAGGGTACATCATGGCCGTGTGGTCGACCTGCGCGCGCGTGCAGCACGCTCGGGCGGCGCCGTCGCCGCGCAGCGCGCCAGGACCCTGCAACAAGGCCGCGCGCTCGACCTGTGCGCGCATCTACTCCTGGGCGCGCCTGCCATGTGACAGCTGTAGGCTCCTGCTGAATGCATGCTGTATGCAGTCAGCCTGCCTGCTGAATGCCACGCTGTTCTGCTTGAACCCTGACCATCACCCTGCTTAAACCCTGACGCAAGCCAATTCACGCCCCGCACCGCCGGCGCGCCCAGCGGCGCGCCTGGTGCCAGACGTCCGCGGACGCGGCGCCGAACGAGTAGCCATACATCTCCGCGATCCAGGGCTTATCGCCGGCGCGCTTGGCGAAGATGTCGCCCGAGAACCGCCAGGCCTCCGGGTCCCCGCGCACCGCCTCGGAGAAATTGAGCCAGAGCGGCGCCACGCGCCGCAGGTCGTCCGCGCGCATCATGGCAAAGCCGCCCACCTGCGCCACGCGCGGCGCGCGCCTCTAACCCTTGAACCGGCCGTTCGGCCTGCCCCGGCACAGCATACTGCCCGGGCACAGCATACGAGCTTGCCCACACCCAACACATGGTAGATAGAGGCGGCGGCAAGCGCTGCACGCCACCTAGGATTTTGGGCGCGCCTGGTCGCCCCGGCGCCCCATGGGCCCCGCCAGCGTGTCCCGGCGCGGCGTGACGTGCGGGACGTGCCGCAGCGCGAGCTCGTTGCTGACGCCCTTGAGGTAGCCATAGAAGCCCGACACCGCCCAGCCTGACGCGCCGCGCCGCCATGGTAAGCGTGGCCAAAGCGTGCACCACCTGCGTCGCGTATCCATCCAACCGCACAATCTGCGCTCCTACGCACGTCAACTGCAGGCTCTAGGTGGCGCAGCAGCGGCCGTGCTCGGAGGACGCGCTACGGCTGGTGCCAGCTGCAGGGCTCCGGCCCCCGCCCGGGCGCTGCCATGCAGGGCGGGCGAGCGCGCAGGCCCGCTCGCGCCGCCCGCCCAGCGAGCGCCGCGCAGCCGGGCCCGTCGCAGGGGCCGCCGGTGGGCGGCGCACCTGGGCGCACGCCGAGGCGCACGGGGTCGAAGGGCCGCCGCATGATCATGTCGGCGTCCAGGATCAGGATGTACTCCTCGGCCGGCCGCGCCTTCTCCAGCCAGTCCAGCACCGCGACCGGCTTGTTGATGCCGCTGCGCCGCGCCCCCGGCTTCCCCGCGTCAGCCGGCCCAACCGCGCGGGCGGCGTGACGCGGTGCCCACGCAGTGCATCGCATTGCCCTGCTCGATACAGATCCTGGTGCCGCTGCTGCACACGCCGAGGGACCCCCTGGCGGCCGGCGGAGCGCCGTGCCCGGCTTGCTGACGCCGCTGCCGCCGGCCCCAGCAACCCCCTCGCCGGGCGAGCACGCCGCGTGGGGTGCGCTGACGCTCCCCTGCCCGCGCCCGTATGTCGCCGTGCGGACGCACAGCTAGGCCTGCCTGGAGTGCGCATCCTGCTCCGCGTGCCACTGCAAAAGGACGGCAGCAAGGAAGGCCGTGAAGCCCCGCGGCGCCCGTCCGCAGACGCTGCCAGGCAGCAACACCTCCTCACGCACCCCGCGAGCGGCGAGACCCTGCAGCCAGGGGGTCTGGGCACCTGTACTCGTCGCCCGTGCGTGGGTGCACCGACCAGGAGGGCGTGACGTGCGAGGGGATGCCGTCGTCGCGCCAGGCGGCCAGCTCCGCCGGCGTGCAGCTCAGCAGGCGCGTCACGTTGCCCTGCTGGCCCGCCTTGCGGAAGCTGTACATGAAGCCTGGCGCCGCCCGGCGCGCGCCCCGTCAAGGCCGCATGCCCAGTCACCGCGGCGCACCATGCTCCCCCTCGTAGCCGGGTGAGCGGCGCGCCCGCTTAGCAGGGCGCGCTGGGAGGCGCAGGGACGCTAGGCCAGGCCAGGGGCGGTGCTCGGCGCTGGGCGCGGCGCGCAGCGCCGGCCGCCTCCGCTGCCACGCTGTGTGCGGCGTCGGGCAGCGGCCGGGCGCGGCAGGCTATCAGTGGAGGGGGGGCGGAGCCGCACCCAGGGACTGCCAGGTGAAGTACGGGCGGCACTCGGTGGTGAACACGGTGTGCACGCTGGCCGCGCCGGCGTCGCCGCGCTGCAGCGCCAGCAACGCCAGCGCGGCGGCTAGCCACACAGCGGCGGCGCCCATCCTCGCCCCGGCGCAGCGCAGCCTGGGCGGCCGGCGCTCACCCCCGGCGCAGGACGCGCCCGCGCTGGCTCAGCAGCGCCTGCGGCGGTGCAAGCTGCGTCCCCATGCTGAGCAGGCGCCCGGCTGCCAGGCCAGGCCGCATGACCCAGCACGGCCTGCCGGGGGCGCCGGCGCCCGGCGAAAGTGTTATATACAATCTCACGTCTGCACTGTCATGCAGCCAATACGCTGTACTCCTGGGCCCTACAGCCGCAGGCTGCGGCAAACCCAGCACCAGGGCAGTGTACCAGGTCCAGACTAAATAACTTTTTGCTCGAGTGCGCCCATCTGCTTGTGCTCTTTGGAACTCTGGCAGCGTAGGCGCTTTGCCTTGAACAGAACCAAGAAAGACCCCCCCGTTTAGGAGCTGTTCCTTTCTTGCAAAATTTGCAACCGCCCCATCAGAAGGGCTAAAGACCTGCTGTCACGCCTTCAGCTCAAGTTCTGCTGTGTGTGCGTTTCTCTGCGCACCACAAGTGTTTGACACACGCTTGCCCTTGCCAGAGACCTGCACCGCGCACACCCGCGAGTTGGAGCAGGAGGCATTGGCGCTGAGGCGCCATAGGGCGCTGCGGCGTATGGCGCGCGGAGCATGGTGTAGCGTGGGCGGCCACATAGGCTAGGCGGAGCGCAGGCAGCGGCCATGTCGGCGGAGGAGGCGGGCAGGCGGAGGTCAGACTGCCCCAGCACGTCCGGCGCCGGGGGAGAGGCGGAGCTGCGCAAGCAGCTCACCACACTGCAGGAGCAGGTGCTGCTGACCAGCGGACACGGGGCACCTCCGTGTGCATGTGTGATGTAAAAGCTGCGAGTGCGGGCGGATGCTCGTGCTGCGCGCGTGCGCTCGGTGTTTGGTGCTCAACATGTGCAGCAGCAGAGGCGCCGTGCGCTGGCGTGGGAAGGGGAGGCGCGTGCGTGCCAACGTGCAGGTGGCTTCACTCACTGCTGCCAGTGCGCCTGAGCTCTGTGCGTGCGCCGCCCCGCAGCTGGACCGCGAGCGGCAGCGGTGCTCAAGCTACCAGCACGAGCTGAAGGTGGTGAAGGAGCGCAACTTCGCCGTGCAGAAGCAGGTGCGCCCGTCGTGGCCCATGCCGGCACGGCCGCCCCTGGTTGGGCTGTGGTGGTTCCGGGACACACTTACTCTTGTGTGCACTGGCTGCAACGCCCAAGCGCCACGGCTCGGTCCTTGTCTGAGCACTGAGTCTTACCTGCGAGAAGCCGGTGGAGCAGGAGGAGGAGCGCGTCGCGGGCAGGCTCGTGAAGCAGCGCCTGGAGGCGCCGGGGGGGCGCCGCGCCGCTCACAAGCCAGGGGGGCACCGTGCCGCTTAGGGGCCGGGCGGCGCGCGCGCGCAGGTGGAGCAGGAGGAGGAGCTGATCGCGAACCGGCTCATGAAGCGCCTGGAGCTGCTGAAGCGCGAGAAGCAGAGCCTGGCGCGCGAGGTGGAGCAGGAGGAGGAGTACCTGACCAACAACCTGCAGAAGCGCATGCTGCGCCTGGGGCGCGAGAAGGCCGCGCTGGAGAACCGCCTGGAGGCCGAGCAGGCGCGCCGGCCGGGTTAGGATATAAGGTATAGGGTAACGCGCGCGCGCGCGGCCGGGGCGCCTGCGATGCGGAGCACTGCCCAGCGCCGGTTGCTGGCCCTGCAGCCCGAGCCCCGCCGCGCCGGAGGCCGGCCGCGCCGGGTGACATTAACAAAATGCAGGCGCTGCCCGGCCTGGGCGGCGCCGTCTGGCGGGTCAGGCAGGGGGCGCGGCGCTAGTTTACCCTACCCTGACCCTGACCATGCGCAGGAGTACATCGCCAACAAGCTGCAGAAGCAGGCGGACCAGCTGGGCGCGGAGAAGGCGGCGCTGCTGAAAGAGAAGTCCGACCTGCAGCGCCAGGCGCGCCCGGCATGCCTGACCCTACCCTGACCCTAAAGTGACCGCCCCCTCGGCGCGCCCGCGCCGCGCGGCGCGCTCCCAGCACCGCGCCGCGCTTGCGGACGCGCAGCCGCCGCGCGACAGCCGTGGCGCGCGCGCGGTCCAACCTGTGCAGCTGTGCACAGAGGTGGGCCGCGGCGGCCTGCCCGCGCCGCCGCGCGGGTGCTGTATATGCACTCGCTTTCATAGGGCCGTGGGCCGCGGCGGAGGGGCTCGGGCGCGGCGCGCAGGTGGCGGACCTGGGCGCGGCGGTGGACCGGCTGAAGCGCGAGAAGGTCAAGCTGGAGCAGCAGATGGAGATGGAGGAGGAGGGCATCGTGAACCGCCTGCAGCGCCAGATCGAGACGCTGCTCGCCAAGTACAAGGCGCGCGCGCGGCCCGGCGCCTCGCTCGCTTTGAGCCGCCGGCTGCGCTGACAGCACAGTCGCCAAATCGCGAGCCGGCGCACCCGGAGTGGCAAAGCGGTGCCGGTGTCACGAGCTTGCTCGCCATGGACCGGGACGTCCGAGGGCCGCGCTCCGTGCATGCAGAGCGCGGGCCTGGGCATGGTGCCTGGCCTGAGTGTGCCCCATGGAGCCCGAGGCGTGCGTGAGCGCGCGAGCGTGAGCCGGCCGCGGCGGGCGCAGGCGCTGGAGGCGCGCATGGAGGCGCGCGGCGTGAGCCTGAAGGACGTGGCGGCGATTGACACAACGACCGAGTGGGTGTACGGCCGGTCTCCGACCAAGACGCAGGCCGACACGCGCGCGGTGTCCGGCGACCTGTGGTCCGTCTCGTCGCTCAGCACGAGCAGCATGCACTGAGCCGCGCCGCGCCGGGCGGGCGCAGCCGGCGCGCCGCGGCCCGCACGGCGTGCGCCGCCGCCCGGCGCTGGCCCGGGCCGCCGGCCGGGCGGCGGGGCACGGCTGCTCAGGATAGGGTAGGGCGAATGGTGCAGGAACCCTTTAAAGGGAGGTCGGCCGGCACGCGCGGCGCGTCCAGCGATCCGCGGTCTGTCCTGTCGCTCAGCACGGGCGCCGCGCTGCCAGCCGCGCCGCGTGGGCGGCGGCCTGACGCATGCCGTGAGGCCACAGAGGCCGTCAGCAAGCCGGCGGGCAGGGCGGGCGCGTTCTGTGGCCGAGTGCAGTTTGCAGCACAGGCGGAGCCTGTCTCGCCCCGCGCGCGAGGCGCGCTGGGGCCGCAAGCAGCATGCGGAGGAGCGTGCGGGGGGGTGCAACGCGGCGCGGGAGAGTGGCGACGGCTGGCGTCGTATTCGTGCAACGTAGGTGCTGTTGGAGAGTGTTGCATTGGCAGCTCGCGTTTTGACGCCAGTGTGTAGTGTTGCACTGTTGTCTGTTGGCCGGCGCTTGCTGAGTTAATGCAGAAGAGGTGGCCAAGCCGCCCCCATGATGGCTAGGGCCTGTGCTTTTCCTGGCCTGCCGGCTCACCAGCAGGAAGCAGCTCTCTGCCTAGCATGATGTGCATGAAGAGCAACCTGGTGCGCATGACTTGGAGAGCATGCGCCTCATGTAACCCTATCTCTACATGCGACCCTAGTCCTTCGTACTTTTCGAGCTTTCACGCCAAGCCTGCAGCCTGCGTGCCGTGTCACCCTGCTGATGCAGGTGGTTGCCTGTTGAGCACTGGATGGCTGGTATAAACCGAGCCGAGGTGGCGAGCTGACAGATAGGCTTTATGCATGCACCCCCACGGTGCGAAAAAGGCCCTCACTCGTCTTCGCGCCGCCCGTGTGATACGCCTCTTCCACTGAGTTCCGTGTCACCTGAGTGGGGAGGCCTGCCCAGCTCAATGACAGCGAGCAGTGGCTGGCAGTGTCCGTGCACGACGGGTTGGGGCGGCCCGCGCCGTGTTGGCACGCCGCTTGTGCCTCACCTGGCCTCACTGAGCCCGGCATCACCGAGGTCCTGAGGAGAAGCGCTGATCCTGGCTCGGCGCGGCGTGCAGGGAGGGGCCAGACATGGCTGCCTCCGAAGACCTGGGCGAGAGCAAGGCCCCCTGGAGGCCCGCGCTGGGGCGCCTCCCTGACGCGGGGTGCAGCCCCCTGGACGTGGCAGCGGTGAGCGAGCGCGCGCAGGCGCTGGACCAGTTGGACGGCGCATTTGCGGCTTTGAACTCCAGAGGTGCGTTGAGAGGACACTCACGCAGCAACCCGTCTGCAAGCTGACTCTGTTCCCGCTCGTGCAACCTTGCGCAGCAGCTCGCCAGCTCTATGGTCCAGGCCCACACCGCCCGCATGCAGGTGCACAGCATTTTCAGCGCGGAGACTGGTGGAGAGTGCCGACCTTGATCAAGAACCTCAACCAGCAGGCGCCCTGAATAGGGGCAATAGGGGCAACAGCGGTGTGCGGCGTGCGGGGGCAGGCGGGCCGGCGCAGCGCTATGGCGCGGAGCGGCTGCTGGAGATGGCGGCCGGCGGCCGCGCCGCGCAGCAGGCCGCACTGGGCAGCTCAGAGGCACTCAAGGCGCTGCTGGAGCGCGTGCTGTCCGGCCGGCTGCAGGCACGCGACTGCGGCCTGCCCACACGCGCAGTGTGTTTCACCTGGGGCTGGGCCTTGGAGCGCTGTGCGGCGTACAGAGGGGCGAGCGCCTGGCGGGGCAGGAGCATGCTGCAGGGTGCCTTAGCGGGGAGCAGCACCAGGCAAGCGCGCCTGTTGCTCGCGCCCCGCCGCAACGCCGCCCCTGGCGCTCGCACAGACGTGCGCCTGCCATGGATCATGGCCCCGGGCGGGCATGCTCCGGGGGCCCTGCGCCGGTCCAGTCAATCACATGGGCGACACGCGCTGTTAGGTGCCCCCCTATAATATACCCTACACCCTACACCCTACCCAATGACTGTCGGCGCAGGCGGCGGCGGCGGCGGTGGTGACGCAGGCGCTGGAGGCGCTGGTCGCGCGCGCGCCGGGCGCGGCCGGCGGCCTGCTGCTGGCGGGCGGCGCGCGCGCGCTGGCGGCCGTGCTGGAGGACGACTTTGCGCAGGGGCAGCTGCGCGAGGGCGCCGCGCGCGTGCTGGCCGCGCTCGTTGCCGCGCACGCCGGCGCGGGCGCCGCCGCCAGGCGCGCCCGAGGCTGCGCTGGACAGGGGGCGTGCACACTGTTGCGGTATCACTGTTGCGTCGCTCGTGCTGCACAGATCGCACATCACCGTGCTCACGGACTGCTTTGGGAGCCCGCAGAGCATCGAGCCCTGACGGTGCCGCGCTGCGGCGCAAGCGCCGCCGTCGGTTGTCTGGGGAGCGTCTTATGTGGCAGGCCTGGAGGAAGCACGGTGAGGAGTGCCGCAAGCTCACAGGGAGGGGCAAGTGTTGACTGGGCTTGTGAAGCGGGTACACGTTAAACCACCTGAGTGGTTTAAGCAGCTGCGGCTGTCCCCTGTGCAGGGAGGCCCGATGCATGGCGGCGCTGGTGCCCCTGCTGGCCCCGCCGCCTGAGTCGCCCAACGCGGAGGCGGCCCCGGGCGCGCGGTGCGCCGCTGGGCTTGGAGAGCCAATCGGAGCGGCGGGGCCCCCCGCCCTTGCCACCGCGGGGGCACCCGCCCTCGCCGCCGCGGGGCCGCCCGCCCTGGCGCGGCTGCGCGCGGCCGCGCTGGCGCTGCTCAGCGCGCTGCTGCAGAGCGACCCGCTGGGCGCCGGGCGCGCGCTGGTCGAGGCCGGCGGCGTGCCACACCTGTGCGACGCGCTCGCGTGCCCGCCGGCGCGCGCTCGCCCCGGGTCCTACGATAGCCCGCCTGTGGCTGCTGTGCTCCCAGAGTGCGGAGGTCGCTGGGGCGACGTGTGCAGACGCGCATTGCGATGCGCCCTCGACTTCGCCTGGCCCGCCCCCAGGATGCTTGATGATATGAGGTGCTGGCGAAGGGATTCAGACTGGCGTGACAGCATACAGGCTTGCAATACCCGCTCGCAGTTGCTGGTCGCTTGCGGGAGAGTGAAGCAAGCTGACCAGGCTATGTCAACCCTAACCCTAGCCCTGAGTCTTCACCCTGTAATCACATGTCCAACTCGCTTGCACGTAGCGCGGCAGCTCGCGGAGGAGGCGCTGCGCGCGGTCGCCGCGCTGGTGGCCGGCCCGGCCGCGCGCGCGGCGCGGCGCATGTTCGGCGTCGCGCTCGCGGCCGCGGGCGCGGTGCCGGCGCTGCTCGCCCTGGCGGCCGGCTGCGACGCGCGCGAGGGCGTAGTGATCCAGGCACGACACCCGGGCACATTTAGGCAGCCGCCGGTGCCGGGGGGCCCGGGCGTTGGCGGCTGCCGGGCCTTGGGCTGCCGGGCGTTGGCGGCTGCGTGATGCGTGGGGTGGTGGCCCTGCTCACGCACATATTGCGCTCGCGCGCCTCCGGCTCCTGCTCAACCTGTCAATGGTCTTGTAATTTGTAATTTACGCGGCATGTGGGCGTGCGGCGCCGCAGGCGCTGCAGGCCCTGCGCGGCGTGGCAGCCAGCGGCCGCGCGGCCGCGGAGGCGCTGCGCGCGTGCGGCGCCGGTCGGCGGCTGCTCGAGCTGGCCATGCGGCCGGGCACGGCGAGCGGCGCGGCCGCCGGCGCCGCGCTGCTGCTGCGCGAGCTGCTCGAGCGCGGCGATGCGCGGCGGTGCGCTCAGCCGGCTCTCAGTACTTGTTCACTTAGATACGAGGCTTTGCATTGCAGGCATGCGGTCATACAGTGGCGCCACATAGTGTCCTGCGACCCAGCTTCCAGTATTCAGCGGGCTCACGGGGAGTGGCGCCCCGACGCGGCAGGCAAGACCTGGCGATCGAGGCGGCGGTGCCCGCGCTGCTACAGGGCCACGCGGCGGCGGAGGCCGCGGGCAGCGCGGCCGCGCCGCAGCTGGCGGAGCTGCTGGCGCAGCTGGCGTGCGGGGGCGGCCCGGTCGTGGTAACCCTACCCTAGCGGATGCTATGCCCCGCCGCGCCCTCGTGTCCGGCGGCCTTTCTCGTCACGCTCACCCGCCACGCGGCTGGGCGAATGCACGGCGCACCCCGCCCTGCCTCTTATCTGCCTGCCTTGCATAACGCCAGCCCGACTGCAGATGTACGATGCATGCATTGCCGCAGATATTTGCGCGCTCTCCGCATCGCTTGGCTGCGGGCCTGCTGGGGCGGCGGCGCCGGGTGCACGCCCTTCCTCCCGCGCCACGCATCTCGCACATGCAGGGTGCGCCCAGTGAGCGCGCGCTGCCACACGCACGGTTTCTGACAGGCCTGGGCCGCGCGCAGGGCGGCCGGGCGGCAGCACACTGGGCGGCCGCCGTCGGCGACGCGGCCGCGTTGCGAGCAGCGGTGGCCACGGGCGCGTGCCCGGACGCGCCCGATGCCGCGGGCAACACGCCCGTGCATCTCGCCGCACAGAACCACCGCCCGTGCGTACCCATTGTGGCCCCTGCTCGCCCCGCACCGCAGCAGCCATTCTGGAGTGCGTCACGACGCGCGCTTGTGCGCGCGCACGTACGGGCGCCGCGGCGCATACTGCACCCCAAGCGAATGCACCACCAGATGCATGCGCCTCAAAGTGCTTGAGATGTGCATGCGTCCTCTGCGTGCTGTCACGTACACCGTCAGCATGCAAACTGTCACGCAGCTCAGGTGTACGTTGCCGACTGCATGCTGACCCACAGAGATACTGGCTTCAGGGCAAGCCTCTGTGACCCTGGCCGCCGGGCAATGAGCATGCGCTGCAGGCGCTGTTTGCTGTCAGCGCGGGGCACGCGCGGGCGGGCGCCCTGCCATATCCAGTCCCTAGCCTGGTTCTGACTCTGGGCGCCGCGCGGCAGCGAGGCGCTGCAGGCGCTGATCGCAGCCGGCGCGGACGCGCTCGCGCGCAACGCCGCCGGCCAGACGCCCGGCGATCTGGCCGCCGCGTCCGCATGGGCGTGCGGTGCGGGCGGGGCGTCTGCGGCGCACGCGCTGGCGGCTGCGGACCTGCTGGAGCGCGAGGCGGCCTGGCGCGCGCTGCTGGAGGTGCCGCGCGCATGCACCGTGCGCACGGTGCGCTGCCCTACGCTACCCTATCCAGCCCTGCACTCATAGTGAGCCGCGGCGCGCCTGCGTCTGCAAGCTTGGCTGCTCCTCGCGGCGCTCGCCGGATCAGGTCAGCTGGCTGTCGGGCCCGCCCTAGCTGCCTCGGTGCGCGCCCGCCGCAGCCCCGCATCTCAATCCTCAACAAGCAAGAGTGTGCGTTTGAGTCGCCTGTGTGCGCATCATGTTTTCACCGCCGTGGCCGGCAGGCCTGCGGCTGGGAGGGCCCGCTGCGCTGCACGCTGCGCCCGCTGGCGGCCGCCGCGCTGCTGGAGGCCGGCGCGGGGCGGCACGCGGCCGCGCGGCCGCGCGGCGCGCTGCCGCCGCTGCCACTGGCGGTGCCGCTGCCGCACACGGCGACCGTAGGCGCAGGCCGCGACCAGGCCGTACTGTTGGAGCTGCACCAGGCGGACCAGCCGGCGCCCGGCTACCTGGGCGGTGCGCATCAAGGTGAGGGGCCTCCTGTCTGAGTAGGGCTGAGCCGCAGGCTATCTGCTGATTCACAGTGGCTATAGGCAGCCTGCGGTGAAGTGTGTTCGCACTGGCGTGCATACACGACAGCACTGCTGCGCGGGCGGTACATGCATGTGGGGCGGCCCTGCTGGGCGGAACCGCAACCTGGCGGGCTGCTGTAAAGCGCCTGTTGCATGGCTTGCAAGCACCCGCCGAGCGCGCTCGCGCGCGGGCGGCGCAGCCGCGCAAGCCGTGGCCGCGCTCGAGTTCGACGCGCGCGGGCCGGCCGGCGCGGAGCTGGCGGCGGCGCTGGCGCGCATGCTGGCGCGCGCGCACGGCGACGCGCGCGCCGTGCGCGCGCGCTTCGCGGCCGTGCGGCAGGCCGCCGCGCTCGCCGCGGACGCGGCGGCCGCCCGGCAGGACGCGCTGCGCGAGCTGGCGTGCAACGCGCGGGCGCGCGCCCTGACATGCTTCCTATGCGCCCTGACATGCTCCGTAAACCCTACCCTGCACCATGCACCTTACACCCTGACATGCTATAGCTGCCTGCCCGGGCGTGCGGCCGGCGTGGGGCTGCTGCCCTGCAGGCTGTGCGCCACGGGCCGGCGCCCGACGCGCGGGCGCTCGCCAGGTAGATGCCTATTTGCCGGAGAGCCCGTCTGCCTTGCGTCTCGAGCTGCACAGAGGTTGCATGCGCGGGGGCCATGCCGGCCGCACAGGTGTCCAATAGGTCCAGAGAACCGTGCAATCCAGAACGCCGAAAATTGCACGGCAGGAGCTGCGCGCGCATGCACCCTGACCGGCACGCCTGCCCTGGCGGCATGCCACATATGCATATTGGCGCGCCCGGGCATGCCCGCGCGTGGCCGGCATACCGCGAGCGCTCCATGCACCAGCACGCGCGCGCGAGCGCCCGCAAGCGCACGCGCGCTGACCCGGCGCCCTGCGCGCAGGAGCTGCGCGCGGAGGCCGCGGCCGCACGCGCGGGCGGCTGCACGCCGGGCGAGCGCGCGGAGCTGGCGGCGCTCGCGCAGGCGCTGGCCGGCGCGCTGGCCGGCGCGGGCCGCGCCGCGGCAGCCACGGCGGCTGCGGTGGCTGCAGCCGGCGCATCTGCAATGCGCGCTTTCCGCGCTTGCGCCGACGAGGCGCTTGTGCGGGTGCGCCCTGACCCGCCGCGGCCCGCTTCGTCACACGCCCGCTCATGGTGTGCGCTGTGCAGCGCAGCATGCAGCACCTGCCAGGCGCGCGCTCGCCCCGCTGGGTCCCCTTTGTCAATGCGCGCTCATGGCGTGCACTGTGCAGCGCAGCATGCAGCACCGTCCAACCATGCGCTCTCCGTCGGGTGACGATCCCGCCTGTGCGCGGCGCGCAGCTGAGCGCGCAGCAGGTCGCCGCGGAGGCGCGCGGCGCGGCGGCGGCGGCCGCCGGCGACGCGGCCGCGGCCACGCGCTGGGCGGCGCGCGCGCAGCTCGCCGCCGGCTCGCTCGCGGCCGTGCGCGGGTACTGCGCGGCCGCAGCGGCTCTGGGCGGCGGCGCGCCCGGCGCCGGTGCGCCCCCGCGGGGCCGACGTGCACCCAAGTCATGCTGTGCCCTACTGGCATTGTCTGGGTCAGGTGGAGCGCGTGGTGTGCTCAGACCCGCGGCGACAGCTGCCCGACGCACCAGTGCGCGGCTTCTGCCATTGCGCGGCGCCTGTGCGGGGGCTGGCCTGCCGCTGCCGCAAACGCTGTCGCTGTGAAGTTGGGCCGTGCGTGCGCCTCAGGCGGCTGCCGCGCGCCTGTGTTTGCGTGCGAGCCGCCTGTGGCGCCACGCACGCCCGGCGCCGCGACGCCGCCGAGCATAAGTGGAAAAGCGCGGCCGAGCGTTGAGCGCGCACATAACTCCTCGGGCCTGTGACGCGTGCCTGCCGGCTACGCGTGCAGGCGATCCGTACACGCACCCTGGAGCGGCCGCGCTCGCGCCCGCGCGCGCGGCAGCGGGCGCCGCGGGACCCTGGACGGCGGCGGGCGCTGCAGCGCCCGGGCGCGCGCGCAGCAGCGCCGGCGACCTGACGCCCGCCCCGTCCGGCGCTGCCTTCTCCTCACCCTTCGCCGCGTTTGCCGCGGCCGCGGCGGCGGGCGCGGGCGTGGCGGCGCCGCCGGGCCGGGCGAGCCCGGCGGC